>LQAH01000011.1_pt1 | contig 150313 bp, 193 predicted proteins | sample 1535791 | NCBI WGS metagenome assembly LQAH01 (sample SAMN04331585, study PRJNA305678) | bioreactor metagenome | isolation source: bioreactor_4 inoculated with Wadden Sea sediment 2nd replicate of a... | place: Germany:Bremen
TAGGGGGGCCGCAGGCAGGGTTTTCCTTGCCTATTCAGGTCAGGCAGGTCTGCCTTATGAACTGATCAGAAAGCAGGGCTGGTGTGTCTCCGTGGGGGAACGCGATCCGGAAGTTTCGGCAATAGCGGTTCCTGTCCTGAATACGAAGGGAGACATTATAGCCGTTCTATCCATGTCAGGGTTGATTTCTCATTTTAACGAAGATCGGCAGCCGGAATTCATAAAAACATTACAAGGAAAAGCGGGAGAGCTGACGGAACAATTGGCAATGGCTCCCCTGCCTGAGTTTGACACCTGTGTCAAATCGATTAGTGGGCCAGAATGATCGATCCCTCCATCAAACTGAAGCGACGCCGTTTTCAACCAGCCTGCAGACCCGTATTATCATACTGGTCTGCCTGCTCGTTCTGTCCCTGACACTGATTGCAGGCGGTGTTTATACCTCAATGATCAACAATGTACTCGAAGAACAGATCGGTAAGCGGGCCCTTCAGGTTGCAAAATCGGTCGCCCATATCCCGACTGTCCGCAGTCACATTCAAAAATCTCACCCGGACGGGACACTGCAGAATCTCGCTGAAGAAATCCGCAAGGAAACGGGTGCTGAATTTATCGTGATCGGCAACAGAAACAGCATCCGTTTTTCCCATCCTAAGCCAGATCGACTGGGCAAAAAAATGGTCGGAGGGGACAACGCTCCGGCCCTTGAGCAAGGCAAATCCTATATTTCTCAGGCCATAGGCACTCTGGGTCCTTCGATCCGGGGAAAAGCACCGATCTATTCCGACTACAAAGAAATTATCGGTATTGTTTCAGTTGGTTACCTGCTTGAAGATGTCAAGGACATTGTCCACAACCATCAGGCCCGGGTCGGCACCCTGGTCGCCATTCTGATTCTGGTCGGAGTTGCCGGAGCAATCAGTATTTCCGGGCGTTTTAAAAAGGCTATTTTTGGTCTTGAACCTGAACAGATCGCTCAGCTATTCATCGAACGAGCAACGATTATCGAATCTATCCGTGAAGGGATCGTCGCCATCGACCGCAATGCCAGGGTGACCGTCATCAATCATCAGGCTGCGGATATTCTGGAATTAAGCTCGCCGGAAGATGCGCTTGGAAAGCAGATTCGCGAAGTTCTCCCCGGGGCCAAGCTGACCCGTATTTTGAGCGGTGGAGAACAACGCAGTGACGACGAACTGATCATTGGCGACAAAGCTATGATTATCAACACAGTTCCCATGATCAGTCATGGCCAGATCAACGGCGCGGTGGCCAGTTTCCGCAGCAAGGATGAAATCGACATCATGGCCAAGCAATTATCCCAGGTTAAAGAGTATTCCGACCTGTTGCGTGCCCAGACCCATGAGTATTCCAACAAACTGCACACCATCGCCGGCCTGATTCAGATCGGCCATGATAAAGAGGCTCTGGACCTTATAAGCAAGGAATCGGCCGGCTACCAGGGCCTGATTGCTTTTTTGGCCAAAGCGGTCCCCTACCCGGTCCTGGCAGCTTTTATCATCGGCAAATACAACCATGCCCAGGAACTCCATATCGATTTCCAGATCGATCCGGACAGTCTGCTGGTCGATGTTCCCAACGACCTGAGCAGAGAAAAGGTACTGACTATTCTGGGAAATCTGGTCGACAACGCTTTTGACGCGACCCTCAAGCAAGAGCACCCCAGAGTGAGACTGTCATTGAGTGACTCAGGCAATGACCTGGTCTTTGAGGTTGAAGACAGCGGCCACGGGATTCCCGAAAAAATAACGGAAAAAATATTCACTAAAGGCTTTTCGACCAAGCATATTGACCGCGGTCAGGGACTGTATCTGGTCAAAAAGGCTCTGGATGACCTGAATGGGGAAATCACCTTTTCAGACAGTTCCCTGGGTGGAGCCTTATTCAGCGTTTTTATCCCCAAACGAAGGAACAACGAAGATGGAGCTGAAAGTACTCATCGTTGACGACGATCCTAAAATTGCTGAAATACACCGTCACTTCACCGAAAAAGTCGATCATTTCAGTGTTTGCGGCATTGCTGAAAACCTGGAAGATGCTGAGAAAATGAGCGCCCTGTTTGAACCGGATTTGATTCTCCTCGATCTCTATTTCCCGGAGGGACTGGGAACGGATATTTTGTGGAAGATTCGTGCGCGTCATCAGGCGACGGATGTCATCCTGATCACAGCGGCCAAAGAGATGGGGCCACTCCAGGAAGCGATGCGCGGCGGGGTCTTTGATTATATCCTTAAGCCAGTCATGTTTCCCCGCTTTCGTGAAGCGCTTGAACGATTCTACGAACACCGCACGGCGTTGAGCAGCAGATCAATGGCCCTCGATCAGCAGGAAGTGGACCGGCTTTTGCACCCGTACAAGGATAGCGCCGCCGGAGAACCGGAATATCCTAAAGGAATCGATCCTTTAACCCTGAAAAAGATCATCGATGTTTTCAAACAGCCCCACCCGGAGGGGTTGAATGCCGAGGAGGTCGGAGGGCAGATAGGGGCCAGTCGCACCACAGCCCGTCGCTACCTCGAATACCTGAGCGCCAATGGGCAGTTGAAAGCCGAATTGATCTATGGAGCTGTGGGCGACCCGAGCGTAAATATTTTTCAAACTGACGGCCGGGAAACTGTCCCTGAATCGAGCAGGACTCGTATTCTTCTAAGCAACTCTGACATATTGACCGGCTTCATAAAAAACCCGCCGATTCCCATAGCGTTTGCTTGCTCTTCGGTGATTCTGGTGCTGTACCCGGACCAGAGAATAATCGGGAGATCGGGTCGGATCGACTGAAATCTGGCAATCAATTCAAGGCCGTCGATATCCGGCATGGTCTGGTCGGTAATCACCAGATTGAACTGATGCGGATTTTCGATAAAGAGTTCCAGAGCACGGCGGCTGTTCGTTTCTATGTCAACCCTATAACCATGGGCGGACAGCAGGTTGCCGGCGACAGCTGCGAGCGGTTCTTCGTCATCAATCAACAGAATATGTTCCGTTCCGTAGCACAGACTCTCTTCCTTGCCGGGAGATTGTAATACCTGCCGCTTGACTTGGGGGAAATTGACCTTGAACTCCGTTCCCTCCCCCGCTCGACTTGAAACCGTAATAAAGCCACCGTGTCCCTCCACAATCCCCAGGACGACAGCTAATCCCATTCCGGTCCCTTCACCAACAGCTTTTGTGGTAAAGAATGGATCAAAAATCTTATCCTGAACCTTCTGGTCCATGCCGCAACCGGAATCTCTGACAGTTAACTGAACATAGTTTCCCTCGACCAGAGATTTGCCTGCAGGGAGCTCGCTCTGGTCGTAGAAAACCAGATGGAGACCGATCTCCACTTCTCCCTTCTGGCTCATTGCATGAACGGCATTGTTACAGAGATTGATCAGCACTTGTTGAATTTGGGTTGAATTCGCAAAAATGTAATATCCCTCGGCGGCAGGCGCCATCCTTCTATTCAATTCAACCGTGCTCGGAATCGTCGCTCTCAACAGCTTGAGCGATTCTTCAAGAATGGTTTCAACATTGATAGGGCTCAGTTCGTAAGTATCCCGCCGGCTATAAACTAGAATCTGCCGAACCAGCTCACGAGCCCTGATAATGGCCGTTTTAGCCTGTTCCAGATGCTCCTGAATCTCAATCTCCGGTGGCAGACGCAACAAGGCCAGCTCGACATTGCCCAAGATAATTGCCAGTGAATTGTTGAAATCATGAGCGATTCCACCAGCCAGGGTCCCGATAGCTTCCATCTTGTAGACCTGATGAAGCTGTTCTTCCAGTTCGATCCGCTTTGCTTCGGCTTCTTTCAAGGGGTCAGATCGACGTCAACACAAAACATCTCTGTTCCGGATCTATTTTTACGCATGATATGGGACGAAAAAACCGGAACCTCACGCCCATCCTTGTGCTTTAGAATCAACTCCCTGCGGGGACCTCTGTTCCCTCCCTGACCCATCGTTCGTGAAGACGAAGAACCTCCTCCCTCATGTGATCGGGAATGATCAAATCTTCCAATTTCTGTCCAGAAGCATCCTTTTCACTGTAACCATACAGCTCTTCACTGGCTTTGTTCCAAAAGATCACCCGTCGCTGTTCGTCGTAACCCTGGATAGCAATTCCCGACACTTTGGCAATCAGATCGCGAAAACGTGACTCATCCTCTTTGCGTTGCTGCTCCGCTCGCTTATGAGCAGTGATATCGGTCATGGTTCCGATAAACAAGACCGGTTTTCCGTCAGCATCTTTCTCCAGAACCTTTCCCCGGACCCGCACCCAGCGGCTCTGTCCATCGGGGCGGGTAATTCTGTATTCATGATCGTAATGATCAACAAGACCGGAAATATGGGCATTGATCACCGTTAAAATCTCGGGAATCTCTTCAGCATCGACATAGTCCAGAATTCTTCTGGTTCCAGTCGTCACATCGTCATCAGCAATCCCCAAAATACGCCGGCCCTGCTGATCCAAAGTTGTTTCACCGGTCAGAATATTCCAGGACCAGACGCCATCAGAGACAGCCGTCAGTGCATCCTGAAGTAACTGCTTTGACTGTATAACCTTTTGCTCGGCATGTTTACGCACGTCAATTTCTGTCTCCAATTGCTTGCGAACTGTGTTCAACCGAAAACTCATTCGTCCCAGCAGACTGACAAAGAACAGCAAAACGACCAGCGTGGCGGAAAAACCGAAAACCAGGGTTTCAACTGCTCCCAGCGCATTCCCGACGGCGGCGTATAAATAAAATCATCCCTGACCCGATAATCCGGGGCAACGGCTTTAATCTCTATGAGATGTCGGCTCATCTGAGCCCAACTCAAAAGGTCCATATCGCCGATCGTGCCATTTGTCGAATAGATGATCTTTCGCATTGCTTCGGCTTCAAAATAGAGCGCGTCGCGTGACTTGGAGATTCCATAATTTGCTTTGATCAAGTCGACGGTTTCGTCAACATGTGTCAGCGCGTATTTCCATCCTTTCAGACTGGCGAGACGAAAATCTTCCACCAGTTCAGGTTTCTGTTCAACCAGACCGGCATGAGTGAAAAGGACGTCTCCATAAAAATGAATACCGTAATCGCGCGGATCGATGATACGACAGGAAAAGCCGTCCTGCTCCAGCAAGTAGGGCTCATTGGTGATGTATGCATTGAAGACATCGGTCTCACCGCGTTCAAGCGAACGATGATCATAACTGGTGTCAAGTCTGATAAATTCTTGGCCCAACTTTTCCTGATGCAGTAACGCAAGCAGAGACAAGCTCTGAAAACCGGGCGAAAGCATGATTCTTTCCCCACCAGGTCGGCCGGCTTCCTGATCTGAGAGTCCGCCAGGGAAACGAACACAGTCGGCGCACTCTGCAGAATAGCCGCAACAGCGACCACCGGCTGTCCCAGACTGTGTTCAATCAAGAGGCCAGACCCGGAGATACCAAAATCAGCCGTTTGCGAAAGAACTGCAGCGACTGGCGCATCACCCTGATTTATATCGCGAATCTCGACATTCAGACCAGCGTCACGATAATATCCCTTGGCGACGGCCATATAGTATCCAGCGAATTGAAACTGATGCTCCCACGATAGCTGCAAAACAACACGCTCACTGGCGCAAAGCGGTCCACAGCCAATCCAGAAGAGAGAGGACAGGCAAATCAACACAATCAGGCAGGGTCGAAAAAAATTCATACGCCAACTTCTATTTATGCGGATAAGGACTGCTTTAACGCTATCAAAATAACGCAGCAGTGCAAGCGTCCCCAGAAGAGTTAGCAAACAAAAGGCTCGTTACAAGAGCAGTGAAAACCAGAAGTTATAGATCATTACCTATGATAAACCGGGAAATCGCCCCATGAAGGTTTTCCATAAATTGTTATATTTCAGTTTTTTAAGCATTAATTATTTGTAAGATATCTTCATTTTGCTATCATGTTGGCCGTTGGAGACAGGCTCTAGATCGTACACTTTCCGGAGGATAAATGACCGACTCGCCCCAAAAGATTGACGCCACTTACCTGGCGATTCTCGATTCCGTCGATGCTGTGATTTATATCGCCGACATGAGTAATTACGAACTTCTTTTCCTGAACCGTAAAGCCCGCGAAACATCGCATGCCCAAGTCGGGACCATCTGCTGGCAAACGTTGCAGCAGGGACAAAAAGGACCCTGCCCCTTCTGTACCAACGACAAACTCCTTGATGACCTCGGCAAGCCGAATCCCCCTCATATCTGGCAGGTGAATAATACGCTCAATGGAGAATGCTGGGAATGTCGCGATCAAGCTATTCAGTGGTCTGACGGTCGTCTGGTCAGACTCGAAATCGCAACGAACATCACCGCCCGGGAAAGGGAAGAGCAAGAATTACGGATCAAGGAAGAACGCCTTGACCTGGCCCTCAATTCTGCTGAAATGGGCACCTGGGACTGGAACCCTCAAACGGGAGCCACCATTTACAGTGAGCGCTGGGCAAAAATGCTCGGCTACGACCTGAAGCATCTGACTCTACATGTCGACACCTGGGCAAATCTGATTCACCCCGACGACAAAGAGCAGACAATGGCCAGCCTGAAAGCCCATCTGGCGGACAAAACACCGATCTATCAAGCTGAATTCAGGGCCCGGACGCATAGCGGAGAATGGCGCTGGATGCTCGATCTTGGTAAGGTCATCACCCGCGACTCCCAAGGCCGACCCCTGCGTGTTACCGGAACCCAACAAGATATTACGGAGCGAAAAAAACGGAGGAAGCACTACGCGCCAGTGAAGAAAATCTGCAAATCACGCTCGATTCTATATGTGATGCCGTTATTTCAACCGATATTCGACAAAAATTGTACGAATGAATCCTGTGGCGGAAAATCTGACTGGATGGGACAGAAACAAAGCTGTTGGAAAAACACTGAACAAGGTCGTTCAAATCATCGATTCCAGGACCGGAAAACCTGCAGAAGACCCGGTGAAAACGGTTATAGAAGCAGGTGATATCGCTCCCCTGTCAAATCACACAATCCTGACCAGAAAAGACGGCCGTAAATCCGAGGTCGCCGGTTCTTCGGCCCCTATTCGCGATGGGAAGGGAAACATTACCGGGGTTGTTCTGGTTTTTCGCGATGTGTCTGAAGAATACTACCTGCGCAAACAGATACAACGTGTTCAACAATTGGAACAGATCGGTACCCTGGCTGGTGGAATAGCCCACGACTTCAACAATATCCTGTCCGGATTTTACGGCAACCTGACACTTGCAGAACAGAAACTCCCGCCGGAACATCCTGCCGTAAGGTTTCTGCGACAGGCTGAAATCAGTGCTGATCGAGCACGCGATCTGACCGCTCAGTTCCTGACCTTTTCCAAGGGGGGAGACCCGATTAAAGGGGTAGCCGATCTGGGAGAAATCATCGAAGAGACAGCTCGATTTGATCTTTCGGGTAGCTCGGTTAAACTGATTTTTCGCAACCGCCATGCCTTTGGCCGGTCGAAGTTGACAAAACCCAGATTCAGCAGGTCATATCCAATCTGGTCATCAATGCAGCTCAATCGATGCCGGACGGAGGGCAACTTCATATCGACCTGGACAACTTCGTTCAAAAACCTGATGACCATGACATCAAAGCTGGCCAGTATGTCAAAGCGGTTATTAGAGATGAAGGTAAAGGGATTCGGGAAGAACTTCTCCCACGGATTTTCGACCCCTACTTCAGTACCAAACAAACCGGGCGCGGGCTTGGCCTCGCAACTGTTCATTCAGTCATTACACGCCATAATGGCCATATCCAGGTCACCAGCAGCGAGAATGTCGGAACAACCTTCACACTATTCCTGCCGGTCACGGAAACCGCCCCACCACCACCCGCAGCAAGTGTGAAACAACAGAATACTGACCTGCCTTCACAGCATCTGAACATTCTGGTCATGGATGATGAAGACGTGATTCGCAGTCTGACTTCAGAAATGCTCACCATGATGGGTCACAGTCCAAAGGTCGTTGCCAACGGCGATGCCGCGTTGAGACAGTATAGACTGGCCCAGCAGGATCAAGCCCCTTTTGACCTTGTAATCCTTGACTTGACCATCCCCGGCGGGATGGGCGGTCAGGAAACGATGCAAGAACTGCTGGCATTGAACCCTGAAATAAGAGCGATTGTTTCGAGTGGTTATACCGATGACCCCATTATGGCATACTACGCCGAGTATGGATTCAAAGCGGTTGTAACCAAACCTTACACCTTTGTAGAACTGCAACAGAGCATTAATCAGGCACTGGCTCAAGCATAAAAGCGGTCTCCCCCACGGCGTGGAGGAGACCGCTTTCTCTTTTATCAATAAAAGTCAACTTGATATCAGGCAGACCTGCTGGAAAAGCCGGAAGAATCTCTTTACCAGTTTTCACCCAACAATTCAAAATGCGCTTGAGGATGAATACAGGCCGGACACAGCTCGGGAGCACTATCACCTGTGTGCAGGTATCCGCAGTTACGGCAGCGCCAGGTCACTTGCTCAGCACGCTTGAACACACGACCATTTTCGATATTGGCGAGCAGATCGCGAAAACGCTTTTCATGCTGTTTTCAGCAACGGCGATTGCATTCCAGGCTGCGGCTATCTCGGAAAACCTTCCTTTGCTGCAACGTTGGAAAACTCGGGGTAAAGGTCCTGATGTTCCTCATTCTCACCCATGGCCGCTGCGAGCAGGTTTTCTACAGTTGTGCCCATCTTTCCCGCCGGAAATGTGGCGGTAATTGCCAGTTCTCCTCCCTCAAGAAACTTGAAAAACCGCTTGGCGTGCTCTTTTTCCTGATTGGCGGTTTCTTCAAAAATGTCGGCGATCTGCACATAGCCTTCCTTCTTGGCGATGCTGGCAAAATAAGTATAACGAGTCCGTGCCTGTGATTCACCAGCAAAAGATTTAAGCAGATTTTTTTCCGTTTCTGTTCCTTTGATACTTGCCACGATACATTCCTCCTTTAGGGTTATATTGAATACGAATAGCCGCCCCGATTTGCGACGGCTATCCTCATTTTGTTCTGAATAGTTGATTTAACCTCATGTTTTCGTCATGTCAACAGCCATTGTCCGCCCTCAATTGACGAGGTCGAAACGATCAAGATTCATGACTTTATTCCAAGCAGCGATAAAATCATGAACAAATTTTTCTTGGGCATCCTCACAAGCATAAACTTCTGAAACGGCACGCAGTTGAGAGTTCGAACCAAAGATGAGGTCAACACGGGTGCCGGTCCATTTGAGTCTATCACTTTTTCGATCATATCCTTCAAACAGGTCATCACCTTCGGAAGAACTTTTCCAGACTGTGTTCATGTCGAGCAGATTGACGAAAAAGTCATTGCTCAAAATCTCTGGTCGCGTGGTAAAGACCCCATGTGAAGATTGCTCGAAATTGCTATTCAAAACCCGCATGCCACCGATAAGCACAGTCATTTCGGGGGCCGTCAGGGTCAGTAGTTGAGCTCGATCAAGAAGAAGCTCCTCTGCCCGTATGCGGTATTTTGTTTTAAGATAATTTCGAAAACCGTCAGCAACGGGCTCAAGAACAGAAAATGCCTCGATATCTGTTTGCTCCAATGTTGCATCCGTACGTCCCGGATTGAACGGAACGGTCACATCATAACCGGCATTCTTCGCAGCCTGCTCCACAGCGGCACAACCGGCAAGAACAATCAAATCAGCCAGCGAGACCTTCTTTCCACCAGACTGCGCGGAGTTGAACTGATCCTGAATCCCCTCAAGTTTTTTTAAGACCAGTTCAAGCTGAGCCGGTTGATTCACTTCCCAATCCTTTTGCGGTGCAAGGCGGATTCGCGCCCCGTTGGCTCCACCACGCTTGTCCGAGCCTCTAAAGGTTGATGCCGATGCCCAGGCCGTCGAAACCAGCTGTGCAACAGAGAGGCCTGAAGCCATGACCAGGGCCTTGAGTTCGGTAATATCCTGCTCGTCGACCAGCTCATGGTCGACGGCCGGAACCGGGTCTTGCCAGATCAGCTCTTCTACCGGAACTTCAGCTCCAAGATAACGTGAATATGGCCCCATGTCGCGATGGGTCAGTTTAAACCAGGCACGTGCGAAAGCGTCGGCAAATTCCTCCGGATTCTGATGAAAACGCTTGGAAATCGGTCCATAGATCGGATCCATACGTAACGCCAGATCCGCGGTTGTCATGATGGTCGTCACCCGTTTGGCCGGATCATGTGCCGCAGGGGCAAGATCTTTCTCATCTGGATTAACCGGCACCCATTGCCAGGCTCCAGCCGGGCTTTTCACAAGATTCCAGTCGTAACCGAACAGAATATCGAAGTAACCCATATCCCACTGAACCGGGTTCGCAGTCCAGGCGCCTTCGATACCACTGGTGATCGTATCACCCCCGCTACCACTGTTAAAATTACTGAGCCAGCCAAGCCCCTGTGCTTCAATGCCTGCAGCCTCGGGCTCGGGTCCGACATGAGCAGCGTCACCGGCACCATGGCATTTACCAAAGGTATGTCCACCGGCAATCAATGCAACTGTTTCTTCATCATTCATGGCCATGCGGGCAAAGGTTTCGCGAATATCGCGACCAGAAGCCAGAACATTCGGCTCCCCGTTCGGCCCTTCCGGATTCACATAGATCAACCCCATCTGTACTGCGGCCAGAGGATTTTCAAGCTTCCGATCCCCTTCATAGCGCTTGTCACCGAGCCACTCGCCCTCAGAGCCCCAATAGATATCTTCTTCAGGCTCCCAAACATCTTCACGACCGCCGGCAAAACCAAAAGTTTTGACTCCCATCGACTCCAGCGCACAGTTGCCGGCCAGAACCATCAGATCAGCCCAGGATATTTTCCTGCCATATTTCCGCTTGATCGGCCAGAGCAGACGTCGCGCCTTATCAAGGTTGGCATTGTCCGGCCAGCTGTTAAGAGGAGCAAAGCGCTGGGTACCGGTAGAAGCGCCTCCGCGACCATCGCCGGTACGATAGGTGCCGGCACTGTGCCAGGCCATACGGATGAACAGCCCTCCGTAATGCCCATAGTCAGCTGGCCACCAATCCTGAGAGTCGGTCATCAGAGCATATAGATCGTTTTTCAAAGCCTTGAGATCAAGTTTTTTGAACTCCTCGGCATAATTATAATCCCTCCCCATGGGATCGGACAAAGCAGAGTGCTGGTGGAGAATTTTGAGGTTCAACTGATTCGGCCACCAGTCCCGGTTTGACGTACCACCACCTGCGACCTGCTTGCTTGTTCTGCCCGTAACCGGGCACTTTTTCTGCTCACTCATACATTTCTCTCCTGTCGCTGTTTAGAATACGAATTTTCATGCTGACGATCTCGACACACAATCCATTCACCATGACAACCATGTCCCGGTTGTTGATCAGCGCCCAATGGCCAGAGATAATAATAGCATATAATTTACTATCCTACATAGTAACTATTCTTACTTAAATACTAAAAAAAGTTACGCCTTCAGGCAATCCTGACAAATACCGTAGACAACAACATTTTTCTTTTCGAATCGTCCCAACGAACTGACCTCATCAGGCAGTTCAGCATCATCAACCAGCTGCCATTCAAAATCGATGATCGTTTTGCAGCGCTCACAAATCAAGTGGTGATGTTGCCTATGTGACACTTCAAAATGAGCCTGACTCTCAATGGTTTCAACCTTTTTGATCAACCCCATCTCGGCAAAGGTTCCCAAGGTCCGATAAACGGTATCAAGGGACAATGTCGGCATCCGATCACTTAAACGCTGGTGCAACTTTTCCGCAGTCGGGTGATCAGCCGCAAAAGCGATCTCTTTAAAAATTTCAATCCGCTGAGGAGTTACCCGCAAATCCTTGGCCTGACAAGCTGCCTGGAAATCAGCAACGATTTTCTTAAGATTTGCTTCCATATTCTCGCTTCCTAAATAGTAACTATTACTAATAGGAATACGCGAAAGCCCAACTACATGTCAAGTAAACTGAAACATTTTCTTTAGCCCTCCTCTCAACAAAGCAGAAAGGCGCGGGAAGACCAAAGGCTTCATGTCGATTTACGATCCCCGAACATTTGAATCAAGCAAATCAAACCACACCAGAGAACAACCGCAGTCTTGCCATACTCATGATTGCAGCACGGAATTAATCCTCCTGCCCGGAGCCGTCTCAACCCTTTTTCAGATTGCGCTCCCCGGCTTGCCGCGATTTACGTTTACGCAGGCGATTGACTTCATGTTGACGCTTATCGGCCAATTTGATCAGTTTTTCCTGACAGCTTTCCATGCCTTTATCCGGATGAGGATTAACGGCCAGATATGAACCGTCCGATTGCAGTTCCCAGGCACTGACATTATCTTCCAGCTGAAGTTCAAGAAATTCATGCAACTGTTTTCGTAACGCCTCACTCTCAACAGGGACCAGAGTTTCCACCCGAAATTCAAGATTTCGCTTCATGGCATCTGCCGAACCGATGAAAAATTCTTCCTCTCCTCCATTCTGAAAATAGTAGACGCGAGCATGTTCAAGAAAGCGATCAACGATCGAAACAACTCTAATATTCTCAGACAGATCCGCAATTCCTGGTCGCACACGACAGCTGTCTCGCACCAGAAGTTCAACCCTGACACCGGCACAGGAAGCCCGGTACAAAGCTTTTGAGATATCGATATCGACAAGAGCATTCATTTTAAAACGGATCAGACCGGGGCGGTCATCAGTGGAAATCAGAATTTCACGTTCAATTTTGTCCAACAGCGCTTTTTTGAGAATTTTAGGTGCTGGCAGCAACTTTCTATAATTGCGCTTCGGCGTAAAACCGGTTGTCAGATAATTAAAAAGTTCCGTTGCATCACGCCCGATGTCCTTGCTGTAATAAAACATGCCCAGATCGGAATATATTCGAGCCGTCACCGGATGATAGTTGCCTGTTCCAATATGAACATAGCGCCTCAGGCCCTTATAATCCTGACGGATGACCAGGATCATCTTGCATGGTTTCAGACCGACCACGCCGTAAGTCACATGAATTCCAGCCTCTTCCATCTTTGTCGCCAGCTTGATATTGGACTGCTCGTCAAAACTGGCTTTCAGTTCGACAACCACGGCGACCTGCTTGCCGTTCTGGGCCGCCCGGATAAGATAGCGAATAATTTCACTGTCGGGATCAGTCCGGTAGAGAATCATCTTGATTCCCCTGACTTTAGGGTCTGTGGCAGCTTCGTAGAGAAAGCGTCCCACCGATGTCGCAAACGATTCATAAGGATGTTGGAGCAGGATTTCCTTATGCTCCCTGATGGTATGGAAAATATTCCGATCCTTGACCAAAAGAGGATGTTCTATCGGGTTGTGCGGTGCCATCTTGAGTTCAGGCAATTCTAAAGAATAAAGTTCCCAGAGATCACGCAAACCAAGCATGCAACCACTCACGGAAACATCCTTATTCTCATCCAGTCCCAGTTCCGCCGCCAGCCTGCCGTGTTGAGCTGGAGAAATACCGGCCTGAACCTGTAGCCTGACAATGGGCGCGACCCGGCGATCCTGCAAGGTGTTCTCGATCAACTCAAGCAGGTCGTCAGCATGTTCCTCTTCTTTGCTGGTATTGGCATTGCGCGTCACCCTGAACAGTTCGCAACTCAGGATTTCCATCCCTGGAAAAAGCAGATCGAGGTTATGCGCCATGACATCTTCAAGCAGGACAAAACAATAGCGGTTATTTGTCACAGACTGAAACGCTGTGCACCAGAGCCAACCGGCACCTTAACCCGGGCCAGAGAGATATCCTGTTCACCAGGGTAGCGTAGCGTCACCAGCAGATTCAGGGACAGGTTGGAAATAAATGGAAAGGGATGGGCAGAATCAACGGACTGCGGAGTGATCAGGGGAAAATATTATCATAAAATGACTCGCGAACACTACTTCGCTCCTCGTCACTGAGCTGTGCATAGGAAAGAATTTCAATTCCCGCGGCGCTGAGATCATCGATCACCTCCCCGGCAATGCGCTCTTTTTCGACCATGTAAGACCGGATGTCAGCCAGACATTCATCAACCTGCTGCTGTGGAGTCCGACCATCAACAGTCCGGTCGAGAATTCCTGCGGCAACCTGCTGTTTGAGGCCACCGATCCTCTTCATGTAAAACTCATCCATATTGGAACCGGAAATGGCTAGAAACTTGACTCTTTCCAGCAGAGGGTTCTTCCTGTTTTCCGCCTGTTGCAACACCCGTCTGTTAAATTTCAACCAGCTCAACTCACGGTTGAGAAAGAGTGCAGGGTTGTTAAGAGATGAGTCTCTGTTCTCTTTTGCCACAGCATTGACCTCTTCCGGACATATGGCAATCGGCGCAACCGCTGCCTGAACTGAATGTGCAACTGATTCCATAACTCCACTCCTCACAGCCAAAGATATTGAAGCTCACAAGATAGAGGAGGAATATGAGTTTTTTGTTAGCATCACAAAAAACAGGGTTTTCTGATGATTTTACATTCCAGCTATGAAAACATTAACAGATGGCGGCGTCAGATCGACAGCAGAACTATTTTTTCTTGCCGTTTTTGTCTCCTTGGCTTTAACTTTAACGGCCCTGCAGACCTGGGCTTTTTTTTTTCACCTGGGCACCACACTTGTCACACACAAATTTAGCATCTTTTTTTTTTGACCTGGGAGGTTCCTTTGAGACAACTCATAAATTTATCCACGGGTTAATAATCTGTCAGTTTATATGGTATTGTATATGCAATCGAAACCTAACCGATTTAGTATTTTTTAGCAAGAGTTCTGGAGCTCATGAAAGACATTACCCTCATCGACACAAACACCATAGAGCCATCGCAAGAACGCATTCGTCTGGCTGCCATTGATATTGGAACGAACTCATTCCGTTGCATTGTCGTTGAAATTGACAAGCAGGGAAACTTTCGCGTTCTCGATGATGAAAAAGCAACCGTTCGCCTTGGTGAAGGCCTGACGAAAAGCGGTATTATCTCCCAGGCGGCAGAACAGCGGGCGATAGAAGCACTGCGACGCATGGCCCAAATCAGCGCCGGACTCAAAGCTGAGATTGCGGCCGTCGTCGCCACTAGTGCCGTGCGCAAAGCACTCAACCGAAGCCAGTTTTACGCCATGTCAAAAAGGCCACGGGCCTGGAAATAAATGTGATTTCAGGAGCCGAGGAAGCTGAACTTGCCAGTCTGAGCATCCATCACAATTTCGACATGGACAAGCAACGCTACGCCATTGCCGATATTGGCGGCGGAAGTGTCGAAATCGTTTTTGCAACCGGCCGCCACACGGAAAGCATCGTGTCGCTCGAACTGGGGGCTGTCTTCCTGACCGAAAAATTTCTGTGTCGGGACCCCGTCGATCCGGAAGAATTGAAGCAACTGCGCAAATACATCCGTAAAACACTAAAAAATGCAGGCATTGGTGACGGGCTGCCGGTCAGTTGTCTGATTGGATCGGGCGGCACCATGACAAACATCGGCAGCATGGTCATGGCCATGCGCGGCGAACATTACGAATCGATCCATCGCTATGAAGTCATGCACTCGGAAATTATCCACCTGCTGGCGATGCTCAGTCGCAGCAGCCAGACAGAGCGCCGCCAGATTCCCGGCCTCAACCCGGAACGAGCCGATATCATTCTGGCGGGGATGATGCTGACTGACGAACTGTTGCGTCGTTGCCGAACCAACCTGCTCCGAATCAACGCACAAGGAATACGCGAAGGGCTCATTCTACAGAGTATGCAACATCGTGGTCTGCTGCCCCATAAGCATCGGTCCCGGAATTGGCGCACATCAATCGTTGAGTTTGCCCGGTCATGCCGCTTTGACGAAGCTCACTCCACCCAGGTCAATCGTCTCGCCCGGCAAATTTTTACCGCTGTTGGACCAGCTAAACAGCTGACCGCCAGACATGCCCGCTTACTGGAGGCAGGAGCGCTACTCCACGACATTGGTTATTTCATCAGCTATGACCGTCATCATAAGCATTCCTACCACTTGATCCGCCATGCCAACCTGTTCGGATTCACGCCACGCGAACGTGAGATCATTGCCAACCTGGCCCGCTATCATCGCAAATCCAGACCGAAAAAAAGTCATGGCAACTTTGCCTCGCTGAATCAGGAAGACAAAATCTGGTCCGCCTGCTGGGTGGGATACTGCGACTGGCCGACGGACTGGACAGACGCCGCAATGGCCAGATCAGCTCGGTTGAAGGCCACGTGCAGGGTCATATTTTCAAGTTAAAAATTATAGGCAAGGGAGATCTGATGGTTGAACGTTACGGAGCCATCAGCAAAGGCGATCTGTTTGAAGAGGCTTTTGGCTACGAGCTCAGTATCGAAACAGAGGCAGAGACATGAAATATCTGACCCTGATCCGACATGCGAAATCCGATTGGAGCGACATCGGGCTCAAGGATTATGATCGACCGCTTAACCGCAGAGGGGAAAAAGCCGCCCCGATGATGGGTCAGCGGATGGCAACGAATAACATCCTGCCGGAAATCCTGATCTGCAGTCCGGCTGAACGAGCACGCAGGACTGCACGATTGATTGCCGACCAGCTTGACCTGGGGGAGGATACAATCCGTTATCAGCCCCTGCTTTATGAGGCCGGGCTGGAAACATTTATTGAGCTTGCAGGTCAATTCCCCTCTTTGAGCATGTTGCAGTCATCGGCCATAATCCGGGCTTAAGCTCCTTCGCCGAATGGCTCTGTCCCGATGCACCTGGCTGGCTCCCTACCTGTGCCGTCCTGAATATGGAGCTTAACGTTGACCACTGGCAAGCGATCTATACGCATTGCGCTTCAATTCTTCATTACGACTATCCCAAAAATTCAGTCTGAAAGAATCGGACGTCATCTGAATCATCGATATGACCCTCCCAGACCGATCAATTCAACATGAGTCACGGGCCATCCCGGTGGCCCACTCGGCCCCTCATAACGAATAAACAAGCCGTTTTCCTTGAGTAACCAGTAGTGACAACTCCAGAAAACCGACCGAAACCCGGTCAGCTGGATTTTCATGCGTACGGCGGCATGCAATTCACCCTCAATTTCAACCATCTCATCATCTTCCCTGAGAACCTGAAGACGATGAACATCCAGTGTATCGGGTCGGATGCTCCAGAATTCCATGCGCCGTTTTTCTGAGTCATTGAACTGACGCAACGACATCGACAGGGCCTGATACCAGGGATCGGAGTCGATCACGACCGTGCGTTGAACGGCCTCACCCTTAAACCGCCCGGTAAAATCAGGCGATCATCCTGTCGCACAACTCGAAGATCGGTTCTGGCTTCAGGATCGACCACAGTCCAGGAGAGAGTTTTCCTATCCGGGCTCATCAGGGTCGTATCCTCCTCAGAGCCAAGCAGGGTAACAAGTGTTAAACGTTCTCCTCGCACCAGTTTCCAGTCAAAAGTGATTGTTTCACCGGCAATTTTTTTCAGATAAAGATGGTGCTCCATCGGCAGCACAGAGCTTTCCGCAATAGAATCGTGAAGAAAAAACAACAGAACAAGAAGCGTCGATAAGACAAGCCTGATTCCGTTCACATCGGACCTCGAGTAAAATGTGTTTTGGGGCTGTACTGCCGTTTTAACCAGGAACTGAGGCCGTCCAGTCCGGGAAACAGAACCCGCTCCGTCATGTTGGTCTGATCCAGTTTATCGCGAATTTCCCACTTCAAGGGGGCGGGAATAATAATTTTACGCCAGAGTTCGGGGTGAAGAGTCAACCAGTCGTCAAACACTCTGGTCGAATCTGGTTGTACTGAAAAAAAGCAAATTGATTGGTAATGCGATCATCTATTGAAGGGGGTTCAAAAACAGGGCAAAATCATCGCATTCCAGCAGTTTCAGATCCTGCAATGTAGCAATGGCCGCAGACAGCATCTCCCCGGTAAAACATTTGCTCCTTCAGCTTCAAGCTTGGCGTAAAGCTTATGAGGCAACTTCTGGTGAGTCTTAAGATAATTGACCGCCCAGATCACACCATCAACATTAAAGCGATCAATGTTTGCTGTTGCAAAATGCAAAGCGACATAGGGGGAGTAGGTCCAGTCGAGCAAACGTGTTGGTAAACCGTAATGCTGGGCCACGGACAACCAGTGCCAGATCGAGTCCTGCTCAACAACAGTGCGGCGGGCATATTTTTTAAAATTTCTCAGCAGATGCTGCTCGAGGCTAACATAGGGTCCGCCAAGACGAGTCAGGGTCGTCCTCAGCCGATAGTTCTTATCGCTCAGGCCACGAAAAGCAAAACGTGAGCGGAAGCGCCCCAACTCAGCATTCCAGGAATCTTCAAACAGCTCATCCTGAAGGTGAGTCCAACTTGTAACCGTAATTTCATTCATCATCATTCCATTCGCCAGCCTTATAAACTGATTATGCGACCTGCAAAACAGAGATCTTCCTCCCCCTATAACAGTTCACTGGCAGCATCCGCCAACGGCGAACGCTCACCACGACTCAGTTGGATATGCCCCGCCAGCAGGCTATTGCGGAATCGTTCAACAACATAGGTTAAACCATTACTGGAAGCGTCAACATAAGGATTATCAATCTGATCCGGGTCACCGGTCAGAATGATTTTACTGCCATCCCCGGCCCGGGTGATGATCGTTTTAACCTCGTGTGGAGTCAGATTCTGGGCCTCGTCGACGATCATGTACTGACGCGGAATCGAACGTCCGCGGATATAGGTTAACGGCTCCACCGAGATGATACCTAAATCCTTCAGTTCATGATGGCGATTCCGTTTGCTGCGACCCGAATCGTCATTGAGTAGCAGATCGAGGTTGTCATTGATCGGTTGCATCCAGGGAGCCAACTTTTCTTCGACATCACCGGGAAGAAATCCAAGATCACGACCCATGGGGAAGATCGGTCGGGAAACCAGAAGTTTCGTGTACTGAGCTGTTTCCGTCACGCTGTGCAGGCCTGCCGCCAGGGCAAGCAGCGTCTTCCCTGTCCCGGCCCGCCCGACCATGGTTACAAGATGAATCTCTGGGTGAGCCAGTAATTCGAGAGCAAACTTCTGTTCCAGGTTGCGGGGATAAATGCCCCAGAACCCCTCTGGAGGGGTTCCCCTGAGGGGGACAACAGCATTTTTCAGTGGATCAAAACGACCAATTGCTTTCTGCTGTACATCATCGAGCGCCTGCATGTTCACACAGGCGTGCGGCGGCAAATTCCCCTCATCCAGAGTCAGCCTCTGTTCTTGAAAAAACGGTCAATCTGACCACTGGGCAGGTCCAGTGTCTGCATGCCGCAGTAAAGATCAGCAATTGATATCTTATCGGTTTCGTAATCTTCGGCCTGAATCCCCACGGCGTGGGCTTTGATCCTCAGATTTATATCTTTGGTTACCAACACCACGGGCCCGTCTGAACGGTGCTTTTCCTGAACCGCCAGAGACAGTATCTGATGATCCGCTATCGGCGTACGCAGTTCCTGGGGCAACTGTTCGAGACAGTCGCTACGCGTTACCACAACCCTCAAGCGACCGCCGTTGTCCAACTTAACCCCGCCGTTCGTCAAAATTCCGGTTTGACGCAAACGATCCAGTTCGCGCGAAACCTGGCGTGCGTTTCGGCCATTTTCATTGCCGTCTTTTTTAAACGAATCAAGTTCTTCAATAACCGGTAGCGGGAGAATCACTTCATTCTCCTCAAAATTGAAAATTGAATTTGCATCATGCAACAGAATGTTGGTGTCGAGCAGGTAGGATTTCTTCGTCAATGGTTTCTCCTTTGGGTCGCTATCTATGGATAGACAGAAGCATTAACGACAATTGTTAAGAAAATATGTGGAACTGAAATTTTGCAGCTCGTGAAGTTGCGCCGCCGCTCATAGAATTCTCATCTGATGATAACAGTCGGACAACAATCGACTCATAGATTAAAGCAACTCATTATCAAAGGAGATTTATAAGTTCCATGCCTGCAACAGTTAAAACCTTTCCGACTGCGTACCAACGTCCGGCAGATATGGAAAGCTGCTTCGCCGCACTCGGGATTTCAAGTCAGACGGACCTGATCAGCCAGCTGCCCTTCACCGGCAACGACACCAGTGCCGGATCGGAAACCGAACTCCAAGCGATCGTCATCGGCAATCGCAATCAGGTCGATCTGCCTTCGGAAATCGAGCGATCGCGCTTTTTCAGCAACCTGCAACGGCGAACCCAGAGCGGTGATTCCCCCGAAAGACGGCTGACTGAATTACGCGAATATCTCGACGACGAGAACAACAGAGCCTGGGAAAACAGTTGGGTCCGCTTTGCTCGCAAACGCTTATCACCCACGGCAGAAAAAGTACTGAACCGTGACTTGCTGGCCGACAAAAATGCACCTGGCATAGGTAACCGCAGCGATAGCGATCGCTTTCAGATAAAAACCGACAGCGGAGAGGACGACCTGCGCGTGCCGATCAGTTACCTGGTCAAACTCGCCCTGGCCGACCACCTTGGCAACCAGCGTCTGCACAACAGAGGATTGCGACAGATCGGCGAATCACTGCTGGAAACTACACCAGCGACAACACCTCGCCTGAGACCTTTTCCTTTCATGTCGAAGCGCTGTCCCCCTCACGCGGCATGGGAAAGCAACTGGCGAGAGAAACAGCAAAACGGTTCCTCTTTACTCAGTTGCTGATCCACTACGCCAACATCCAGTTCGGCCTGACCGACTCGGGCCAGAAGGCAATGATCTATTTGCCCCCACCCGCCTCAGCGGCAGAAAAACTGAACGACATCATCCCTGACAGCTTCTACCGTCAGCTGTTCATGAGTCCCTGCCTGTCGGGCTGGAACCGCGGCCAGCAAAAGCAGAGTTACATGGAACTGTGCCATCAGGTTTAAGTCGCAGTCAACTTAACGCGGTGGCCAAGCTGCGAGAAGCCGGCATCATTACCAACAACCTCGTCGTTCTCCCCAACATGTCGAACACCAGTCTGGCCAATAACGGCGTCCATATCAGCATCGGCAGTCGAAAGCTGAGCGAAGCTTGTCGTCAGCAACAAAACGGTTACGGCCCCGGTCAGGAAAAGTTTCTTGGCGATCTGGCGACAAAAATCATGGAGCACTTTCTACCGCTCTTTGTCACCACCTACAGCGCAGCCCCTATCGACTTGCTTTTGAGGACTTCCACCCAGAGAAAGCCCTTGGCTTCCTCCCTCATCAGCTCGACTTCACCCATTTGAGAATGCTCTGGAGGCGCTGGAAAAAGAAAGCCAGTCTCTCATTTTTCGGTCACGCCCTGACCCCTTTCGGTCCCCACTGGCTTGACCGGGCCCTGAGCCGCTCCTTCAGACTGCATGGCGACCTGATCCCCGACTTTCGCCTGATCGACTATCCGGTCTGTTTTTTAAGCAGCGAACAGAGTCCCGCCTATAACGGCAATCTCGGCAATCAGGAGCAGTTAAAAGAGGATCTGGCCGATATGGGCATCTTCGACACGCAGATGTCGCTCTACCAGTTCATTAAACTGAGGGATTTCGGCACCATGGGGTTCAGTGGTTTCGAGGGGCGCCATTACAGCCTCTTTCCCGATCTTGACAACGATCTCGCTGCGGCGACCAACCTGCAGGTGTTGATTACGGCACTGGCTTTCAAGTACATGGCCAGCGGTCAGGTTCGCCATCGGCATATCCCCGATACACCTTTCGTCGAAAGTGAAAGACGCCAGATTTTTTTCGACATGGCGATCGGCATTCCTACTTTTTACATCAAAAGAACGACCCGCAACCGTTTCCTGCTCAAAATCATCAAACAAACCGACAGGATCAGAACCAGCCGCCGCTATCCAGGTTACCTGAGGATTTATCGGGACGAGTATTGTCATGCCCTGCTCAAATTGCTCCGTAAGGACGCAGCCGACCTGATTGAAATGTTCAATTTCAGGGAATTGCTGGATGACCTCGAACTAAGGCTTACAGACCCTCAACACTACTCGGCAGCGGGACGGCTGATCCGGGGCATCGGGCGGATCGGGGAGCGATCAAGTACGAACCCGGGATGCTGCTGAATTCAACAAAAAGGCCGAGCTTTATTACCGGAAAACTTACGTAAACAGCATATGCAACAGGCGCTGAATCTGCTTTGTGCAGATCTCGGACAATTGGAAAGAGGCACGACGGAGATCGATCGGGAACTGCAGCCGTCGCTGGTCGAACTGATGCAGGGCAAGAGCTCTCCTTCTTTCTGCAGTACAATCACCAGTGACGTTCTTAACGACCAACTGGGGATTCAAGCACTCAGGCGCCTGCTCAACCTGATGCTCCTGTCAGAACAACGGGACCGGGCTCTGGCCGCCCATGAATTCAACTTAAACGAGGTCATCCATGAACATGACGCATCAGTATATCAAGCGCAGCAACAGTCAGGTCTGTAACGAACCCCTGTTCGGAGACCGCATCGTGCGCTGGCTCTATCATCCCGTCAGGGAAAACGCACCCCGCCTGTTTCGGCTCCTGACCGGCGCCGGAGCAACAAAAGCCTGGCTTCTTCAATTATGACCTGGCCCTGTCAACCCGGATCCTTGGCAATCATCAGTTTCTGCGCGAAGCTGGTGTCAACCTGGACGAGTGTCTGGACCCCCCGCGTTCTCTTGATACCGCCAGAAAGGTGTTCGAACGTAAAATCCGCTATTGGCAGTATCGGCCCATGCCGAGCGCCCCTCGAACCGTCGTCTCTCCAGCTGATGCGCGGGTCATTACGGGCTCGTTGAATGAAACAACCAGCCTGGGCATCAAGGACAAGTTTTTTACCTTCGAAGAACTTCTTGGAGAAAACAAGTCTTCTTGGCTCCAAACCTTTCAGGGGGAGATTTTGCCCTGTTCAGACTTACTCCGGATAAATACCACTACAATCATACGCCCGTCGCTGGCAGAATCGTCGATTTTTACCAGGTGGAGGGTCGCTTTCACTCCTGCAATCCCCAGGCGATCGTCTCCGAAGCGACCCCTTATTCAAAAAACCGCCGGATCGTCACGATTATCGATACCGATGTTGAACAAGGCAGCCAGGTCGGCAAGGTCGCCATGATCGAAATTGTCGCCTTGATGATCGGCGATATCGTCCAATGCTACAGCGAAATCTGCTACGACAGCCCGAAAACACTGCGCGCAGGAATGTTTCTCAAAAAGGGATGCCCGAAAAGCCTCTATCGGCCCGGCAGCAGTACGGATCTTTTATTGTTTGAAAAAGACCGTATACAATTTGCCGCGGATCTGCTGGAAAACAGGACCAGACGGGATGTTTCCAGTCGCTTCAGCAGCGGATTTAACACTCCTCTGGTAGAAACCGACGTCCAGGTCAGATCTTTGATCGGCAGCGCCAGACAACGCAAGGAGAATAGATAATGAATGAAATTTTCGCCCTGATACTGGCCCTTGCATGCTTTTGGTGATTGTCTGGGGATGCCGGACTCTGCCACGGGACGGCTGGCAGATGCTGGCAACCCTGCCGATCAGATCTTTGGCCGACGGTCGCTGGCAGGGGATCAATCTCACCTGGTACGGCGTGTTGACAGCCAACGCTTACCTGGTCGCACTCACCATCCTGATAATTCTTCTCGGGGCGACCCGGATCCCCTTGTCCGGGGTCATGATTCTGGCGATCGGCATGCTCTTGATCTGTGTCCCATCATCACGCCTGATGGCGAGGATCGTTGAAGGAAAGGCACACACCTTTACTGTCGGTGGGGCGGTCTTTGTCGGAATTATCATCGCCCCTGGCTGATTGTGCTGGTTAACCTCTGGGGCGGCTACCAGTTGCCGGTATTGACCACCCTGTCAGCGATCAGCATTGCCTACGCTTTCGGTGAAGGACTGGGACGACTGGCCTGTATCAGTTTCGGGTGCTGCTACGGAAAACCGCTTTCGCAGTGTTCAAAACAGATGAAGCATATCTTTTCCCGCTGGCATTTCGCCTTTCACGGCGAGACCAGGAAGATCTGCTACGCCGGTCATCTCGAGGGTCAACCGGTTGTTCCTGTCCAGGCTATTACAGCTCTGCTCTACTGTTTTACCGGGGTTGCGGGGATAGAATTATTCCTCTATGGATATTATTCTTCGGCCTTCGCACTGGTTCTTCTGGTCACTCAATTATGGCGTGTCTTTTCCGAATTTCTGCGCGCAGACTACCGTGGTCACAATGCCTTTTCAGCTTATCAGGTCATGGGACTGGCCGCCATTCCCTACGCCCTGGCCTGGTCTTATTTCTGGCCCACGGAAACCGCTCCTGGCGCTGAAATCACCGCAGGATTGTCGCTGCTCTGGCAACCCGGCACTCTGGTTTTCCTGCAACTGCTCTGGCTCACTCTCTTTTTCTACACAGGTCGCAGTACTGTCACCGGTGCCAGCCTGAGCTTTCATATCCATCGTGATCGCATCTAAAACCAAGAAAAGAAAGCTGAAGAAGATTGAAGGCCTGCTGAAAGCACAACTTCAAAAAGGCTTGAGTCATAAACAACTGGCACTGGCCTCCGCTCTCGGCGCAACCATCGGTATCATGCCTCTGGTCTGGGGAACCAGCCTGCTCTGTCTTTTTCTGGCCTGGATATTCAAACTCAATCAGGCGGTCGTTCAATCGGCCAACTATCTGGCTTATCCATTTCAAATCATGCTGTTTATTCCCTACCTCGTTGGTGGAGCCAGACTTTTCGCAACAATGCATGTGCCTCAACGAGGGAGCATCATTATGGAAACGATCCAATCAAATCCGGAGCTTTTCTTTCATGATTTCTGGCAGCTCAACCTGCAGGCCTTGGCCCTGTGGTTCATGACCACGCCTATCTTTTTCTGTCTTTTTACCAGCTGACACATATGGGAATCAGCCTATTCAAGGCTAAACAGAACAATGACAGCTCCTTATCGGCATCTTCCCGACGTCGTCGGAGCCGTTAACATTCTCCCGAAGTCTAGGCCCTAACAAAAAATCATGGAAAACAGAATCCGGTTCATCCTCCGCTAACATTTTTCCGTTAAACATCACAAAAATTCGACATTAAGGAGGTATCTCTATGAATCACGCGATTGAAAATTATCAACCTAGTCGCCACGAAACCTACATGAATCCGCAGCAAAAAGACTTTTTTCGTGACAAACTTATCGCCTGGCGTGAGCGCCTGCTGTGCGAAGGTCACCAATCTCTCCAGCGCATTCGCAGTGGTGAAGAGGTCAGTGGCGATCTGATCGACAGAAGCGTTCACGAAAAAACAAAGTATTCGACTTTATCTCCCGCCGTCGCACTGAGGTGACTATTCAGAAGATCGATGCGGCACTCAAGAGGCTGGACGACGGAACCTTCGGTTACTGCTTGAATCGGGAGAAGAGATCGGAATAGAAAGACTACTGGCCTACCCCGTCGCAACACTGTCCATTGAGGTTCAGAAATTCATTGAGAAGATGCGTCCCCGCCCTGCGTCCGACGATCTGATCATGTAGCCGACGGCAGGTCTAACCAGTTCCTAACAATACCCACATCCTTCCCTTATTCAAAACGGGTTAGATCCAGCGATAATCATTCTGACAAAGGAGAGCGTTCATGAAAAAAGTATGGTCAATGATCCTGATGCTGGGTTTACTCGTCTCTACCGGCTGCGCGATCAACGGACAACAAACCCGGAACTCAGGCCCCGAAAAAATTTACAGTACTGACAACATGATTGTCTGGGCATATGCCGAACGTCATTACGTAACCGGCAGCGAAAAGATGCATAAAATGTTCGCTGAACACCAGCATCTTCCCTACACAAAAACCATCCTTGGGGCAGGTCCCAAAGGTGAGACAGTCGTTTTCGAGGTTGCGAAAAAAGATCCGGCTTTCGTCGAAGCCCTGATCGACAGGTACAACCAGATTCCTTTTTTGGTGACCAGCGCAGGAGATCACTTTTCGGTCTACAAGTATAATGGTCGAATTTATGTTATCGGCGATCCTGCAAGCCGCGATTTTTTCGTCGAACACCATCACCTGCCCTACACAAAACCCTTCTGGGCGCTGGTCCCGGTGGAGAAACAGTCATTTTGAAGTCAATAAAAAGGATCCCGCCTTTGCAGAAGAGCTGGTCAAAAAGTATAAAGGCTAAGCTGTCGCCATTTTATTGCCGTTCTGTTCTTAAGAGTGATCCAGCAAAAGAAGGAGCTCTCAGGCGGTTGAGAAACAGGCTGCCACGAGCCCGGGACGGGCGAACCGAAAACAAAAAAATACTCACCTCAAGAGATCACTTCTGTTGTGAGTGAAACAGAATCACATCTTTAGAATAACGTGTACATGATAATGCCCGTCATGGGTATTATCATTAAACTGAGCGCTCCTGCCAATACAGGAGCGCTTTTTTATCGGAAAATTATCATCCGGTGTATACTGTTTTTCCTGATAATTCGATAAACAGATTCCTTTTACCCTCAGGAGCACTCCATGTCGCGCAAAACTCTCCCCTCTGTCTGTCCTTACGATTGCCCGGACGCATGCGGCCTGCTCGTCGAGGTTGAAAATAACCGTGCGGTCAAAGTCAGCGGCGATCCCGATCATCCTCACACGCGAGGATTCTTGTGCAGCAAGATGAACCGTTATCACGAAACGGTTCACTCTCCAAGACGTTTGACGACCCCTTGCTACGTACCGGAGAAAAGGGAGCGGGAGAATTCCGCCCGTTTACGTGGGACGACGCTATTGAGCGGATATGTCATCGGTGGCGTCAAATCATTGATCGCTATGGTGCCGAGGCGATCCTGCCCTATTCCTATGCCGGGACCATGGGACAGGTCCAGGGCAACGCTGGTCACCCCTTCTTCCACCGCTTGGGCGCCTCCCAACTGGAAAGAACCATCTGCGCCGCAGCCAAAGGCCACGGCTGGAAAGCGGTGATGGGCAAGACACCGGCCCCTCATCCCGACCAGGTGGAACAGAGTGATCTGGTTATCCTCTGGGGCAGCAACACTGCGGCAACCAGTATTCACAGCCTGCCCGGGATCAAGCAAGCCAAAGCCAGGGGAGCGAAAGTCTGGCTGATCGAAACCTACGAGACTGCGACAGCAGCCATCGCTGATAAAACCATCCTGGTTAACCCGGGCAGCGATGGAGCGATGGCGCTGGGCCTGATGCATATTCTGGTGCGCGATCAGTTGATCAATAAAGCCTTTCTGAGCGAACAGGTTCAAGGCTACAACGAACTGAAAAGTAAAATTCTGCCGGCCTGTTCCCCTGAGCACACCGCTCAACTGACCGGCATTCCGATTACTGAGTTGGAACAGATGGCACACAGCTATGCCGCGGCCTCCGCTCCTTACATCATCATCGGCGGCGGTTTGTCCCGTTATGTCAATGGTGCCATGACCGTCCGCTCGATTGTTGCCTTGCCTGCCCTGGTCGGTGCCTACGGAAAGCCAGGGAGTGGCTGTTTCAACGGGATCAGTACCGGCGCAGCCTTCAACATGCAAACGATTCTGCGACCTGATTTCATCAAGGGGACCCCGCGCATCATCAACATGAACCAACTGGGCAAGGCGTTAACGGAACCGGCAGGGACGCCTGTTGCCGGCCTGTTCGTTTATCAGGCCAATCCGGCGGTTGTCGCCCCGGATCAGAATAAAGTCCTCGCCGGGCTGGCGCGCGAAGATCTGTTCACCGTTGTTCATGAGCGCTTCATGACCGATACCGCCCGCTATGCCGACATCGTCCTGCCGGCCTGTTCATCACTGGAAACCAGCGATGTTTACCGCTCTTACGGCCATTATTGTGTGCAGCGCTCACGTCCACTTATCCCACCGGTTGGCCAGAGTAAATCCAACTGGGACCTGTTCGCCTTATTGGCCAGGGGCATGGGTTTTGAAGATGCATTTTTCAATCAGAGTGTGGACGATGTCATTGAGCAGTTGCTCAAGACTCCGGCTCAATGGTCGCCGAACTTGATCAGGATCTTCTGGCGGCCGGAAAACCGGTCGAACTGAACTTCCCCGATCAGGGCTATCAGACCCCCAGCGGCAAGATAGAAATCCTCAATCCACAGCTGGATGAACCACTACCACGTTACCTCCCACCACATCAGAGCCGGTATCCATTACGGTTAATGACTGCCCCATCGCTGCATTCCCTTAACTCATCCTTTTATGAGCGGGACGACCTGCGTCGGAAACAGGAGCAGATGTACCTGCAGATGAACCCGCAAGATGCCGCTGAGCGTCAGCTTCAGGATGGCGAACGTGTGTGTGCCTTCAATGATCTGGGCGAAGTCACTTTTGTACTTAAAATAACAACCAGGGTTCAGCCTGGTGTCGCAGTCGCGGAAGGGATCTGGTGGTTGGAATTTGCACCGGGAAAGCGTTCGGTCAACGCTCTGACCTCGCAGAGACTGACCGATGCCGGAAGCGGCAGCACCTTTTATGACAACGGCATCGACGTGCGGACACCTTAACGAACAGGATAACTGAACAGTGGCTCCTTCAAACAACGACAATCAGGCCGCCAGCAGAACGCGCCAAGGGTTGCTGTGCGGCCTCTTCTGCTACACGGTCTGGGGATCGTTTCCGCTCTTTTTCAAAGCCCTGCATGGTGCAACACCGCTGGAAATCGTCAGCCACCGAGTTTTCTGGTCGATGGTCTTTCTTTTCTTTCTACTCGGATTCAACAAGCAGCTGGGAGCCCTTCTAGCGCCGCTGAAAGATCGGACCACCCTGCTGACCCTGTGTGGATCAACCCTTTTGATCGCCACCAACTGGCTGGTTTTTATCTTTGCCGTTCAGCGCGGCGAGGTCTTACAATCCAGTCTCGGCTATTTCATAACACCGCTGATCAGTATCCTGTTCGGTTTCTTCTTTCTTCAGGAACGTCTCAATCTCTGGCAGCAGATAAGTGTCTTTCTCGCGGTTATCGGCGTACTCAACCTGACCCTTCATCATGGCCGAATCCCCTGGCTGGCTCTGATCCTGGGCGTAACCTTCGGCCTCTACGGTCTGCTGCGCAAACTGGCCAAGGTTGATGCAACCATCGGCCTGACGGTCGAAACCCTGCTCCTCACGCCATTCGCACTGGTCTATGTGCTGTTCCTTGATGCCAATCAGCAGAGTCACTTTCTGCATGGATCCCTCAGGCTCAACCTTCTTCTGCCTATTGCCGGTGTGGTCACAGCTATTCCGCTTTTATTTTTCGTCGCCGCGGCCAGACACCTGCGCCTGGCAACCATCGGTTTTTTACAATACATCACCCCCAGCCTGCATTTTCTGCTGGCCGTCTTTTTATATCGCGAACCCTTTTCCCGGACTCAGCTGGTCAGTTTCCTGTTTATCTGGACAGCAGTCGCGATATTTTCACTGAATGCCCTTATAAAAAGTCAGGTAAAAGCAGTGCCCACTTGATTCATCGACCAACAAGATTTCGGCCTGACGCTTATCTGCAACACGGACCTGAGAATCAAAAAATCTGCCCCATCAGACCGAAAGCTTTCAGGATCACACAAGTTATCGAATTACTTTTTAGCTTTGGAAGCACGGGCCTTCGCAAGTCCTGCACCCAGGTCTTTCTCAATGGCCATCTGTCGACGCGATTCAGAATAATCCTTGGAAGCCAGTTTGGTACTGGCGGGAATATCGAATTTGTCACGATACTCCTTCGGAGTCATTTCGTGGGCTGTTCTCAGATGACGTTTGAGAGTCGTAAATCCTTTGCCACAATCATGCAATAGATCTGTTTTTTCCAAAGGCTTTGCGTTTTGAAACAGCGGGAGCATCCTCTTCGACCACATCTTCTGTAACAGAAGAGACCGTCTCCCCTTTTCAATAGATGACAATACAGCGTGAACTTCCTGCAATTCAGCGAGCAACTCTTCTTTGGTCATGGGGGTTGAAGAGGCATGTGCCGCGACGATTTCCGATGCTAATTCTGTGATGTTTGACAATTTAGTCATCCTTTTCCTGATCTGTTATCCCCTCAAACACTCCTATTATAATAGATCCCGCACGGATGCAATCATCACGCATTCAGGGTGCTGCTTTTCCTTGCTGACTCGATTCAAAACTGATACAAGGTTGATCACAAAACGGAGATCAGTATCATTCGTCCTGATCACATATTTTGTCCCAGAAGAAATTGACTCAGACGTTAAATTAATGTAAATATTCAAGCCGATTTCAAGCCGCTGTAGCTCATTTGGTAGAGCAGTTCACTCGTAATGATCAGGTAGTCGGTTCAACTCCGATCAGCGGCTCCAGAATACGCACAGGCACCTAGTACCTAAGCGGATTGTTCAGGTGCCTGTGTTTTTTTGCCTTTTCCAGCCTGTGTTCAACCTCAGGAACTTTTGTCCAACCGATCCATCACATCGAAATAATCATTAATCCATTGCAGGTGAACCTGATAATTTGCATCTTTGGGGTGCATCAGGACCATGGCGTGGTAAGAAAATCTGGAGATCAGAGGGGTATGCTTCATGGTTGCATGTTTTCCCGGCCGAAAAAAAAGAGCGATTCTTCAAACGAGAGCGGCTGTGTTTTCCATTTTTTTTTCCGGTGTTCTGATGGAAGGATGGTTGCATCCAGGATCTGGCCATTTTCCAGGGTAATCCAGGCGTGAGCATCAATCGGTCGGCCTATGGGCAGCCCCTGGTCGTCAAACCCAAACTGATAGCCGTCTTTCAATTCCTGCTGTATCCTTTCCCTGTCGGTCCCGATAAGCCAGCCATAGTTCAGTTTGATGTCACCAACTGTCAGCGCATGCTTGATTTGCAGGTTGAACAGAAGATAAGAGATCGCTCTTGCAACCCTGAAACACTTGCCCGGCAGTGTATCACTGTCAGGCACGAAGGCAGAGAGCCTGCGGCAACACTTTTGACAACGCCATCCATGTCTATTTTTTTAGACAGATTGATCTGAAGAGGGTAATTGAGTCTCTTGTCGCAATAATTATCTGTCCAGGCCATGGTCTCGATGAATGCTTTCGCATAATCGTCCATAAGGCATCCTCTTTATTACAATTTAATTTTATCAATCCATAGAATCAGGCTTCATCGATACAAGCGGCATAGGCCGGGGAGGGAATTTCGTCAAGCGGATATGCTCAGCCCGGCTGAAACAGACAGGTCTGAATCAGCCGGAGATTTGCCGGTTAAAACTCGTGCGCCTGCCCGAAGACCATGCTGATAATTTCGCGGGCTGTTTCTTCAACCGATTTGTTGGTGGTATCAATGACATGCCATTTGCGATTTTTTTGGTCAGTTCATAAACCATTTCCATCTCGTCAAAATACGCCCCAGGTCAGTATAGTTGCTTTTAATGTTGTAATGTTTCACCTGGCGCTTCTGATTTTTGTAAAATTTCAGAGTCCATAACCAGGCACACGACACGGTTCTGATCCACCTGATACACTTCGTCTGGAATCGGTATTTCCGGAACCAGAGGGACATTGACAACCTTGTAGCCCTGTTGAGCCAGAAAGTAAGAGGTCGGTGTCTTGGAGGTTCGGGACAGGCCGAGAATGATGATATCAGCATCGAACACTTTATTGACGTCCTGGCCATCGTCATATTTCATCGAGAACTCAATAGCGTCAATCCGCTTGAAGTAATTGCTGTCAACTTTTCTGAGCAGGTTGGCGTCCTCTTTCGGCTCAACCCCCAGATAGGCCGACAGTTTTCGATCGGCGGCCCAGAATATCGAGATGGAGCAGGTTTCTTTAAGACAGATTTCATGCACCAGTTTGCGAATTTCCCTTTCACAATGGTAAAGGCAACAAAAGCGTTGTCTTCCTTTGCCTGTTCGAGAATGGTTCTGATTCTGACTTCGTTATCAATTCGAGAGAATATCCGTAATGCTGATGATGGAAAGTCAAACTGAATCATACTTGCCTTCAACAGGTTTATTGCACTCTGACCGATCCCATCAGAAATGATATAGACCAGTTTTTCATTTTCGACATACTGCTTTGTCATCAGATATCACCACTTGGCTGTAGGTTATTAGTTAGAGCGATGCCCCAAGTCTACACATATTCAGCACTCACCGAAAGCTCTTCCTCGACTCATCGAAGATTAATTAACCATTTTTCAATTATCCGGCAAAGCTAATGATAATCGTGCCTTGCATAGCTATGTTGCTAAAATAGTGTACTTTTCCTTCTTTTTTGATATTCTTGAAATTCTGTGGTCAACAAAAAATGTTTTTTCCAGATACTTTTTTGCGAAAGGAGGAGCAGCTTGATGATTCAGGTTGTTTACAGGGACGGCAAGGAAGATCTCGTAGAACAGAAATTTCTGGATATTCTGTTGCACATGGGTGAAGTTCAGGAATTCCGCCGTAGCGATCATTGGGTCAACGTCGCAGAGGATCCGATTCGTCGGTCCGGTGACGACCGCTTTGTTGGCGAAGAGCGGCGTCGGTATGCCGCTGCAGATTTAAATCCCATAGCCCTCTGAGAAAACAGTCGACCAAACGCGATCCCTGCAAAAGATCGGCGTTTATTTTTTGATGACAAAGCCCGTCCATGGATTCGTGACCGACTGTTCATCAACGGCTGAAAGTCAAAAATCACCCAGAAACTTTGTCGCAGTTTGTCAACTCGGCTTTCCCGACCCCTTGCCTGAAAGGCCGGGAAAATGATCCGGCAACTTATAGTCCGGTGGCGGTGGTGGTCCCTTTTTCCCACCCCTGAAAAGATTGGCCAGGGAGCGGAACATCCAGCGGATGCCGCGCCAGAGTTTCGGCAGCAGCCAAATCATCAACAAAATAAAAAATGACTAAAAAAATCACAAAGGCCCAGGGATAATATAGAGCCGTCCACAACCCTCCAATCACCAGAAGATCTTCAGCCACGGAGGCTATCCAGTTACTAAAAGGTTCGGGAGAGCTGTTGATCAACACCCGGGAGCCGGCCTTTGTCGCATGTGCTCCGGCGGCCAGACCTCCACCGGCAATAGCCACAGCCAGAGAAACGGCAGGATCAACGTCCCCGACAGCTCCGGCGGCCATAGCTGCTCCGGCCGGGATGCGGATAAAGGTGTGCAGAGTATCCCAGGAGCTATCGACACCTGGAACCTTGTCAGCGACGAATTCCACCAGGTACATGGCTCCGGCAGCAAACATGACCAGAGGGTTCATCAAGATCTGTAAATCGGGAGGCAGCACCATATTGCCGGAACTTCCCATCAAGCCCAGCATCAGAATGGCAGCGTAAAGATTAATACCGCTGGCCCAGGCGACTCCCATCGACAGGGCAATAATACCGGCGATCTGATCTAACTGTTCCATATCAATCCTGACGTTTTGAGTTTAGGTGTCATCATAACATACCTGCGAGCGGTCTAAAAACAAGCGATATCTATCGATATTCAGGGTGTCAGTCAGGCCCTCCATTGCCGTGACGGCGAAAAGATAACCGGTTCAGGAGAACGACGAAGTTTTGGCGATGGCGACAATGACGAGGGGCGAGAAACAGACGAGTTGACGAACCGGAAAAGGCGGCGGCTCATTGCCACTCAGACTTTAAGGTTTTTACTGTTGACCAAAAAAACGTTGACGATTTCTTTAAAATCGATATCGACCTGCTTGATTGCTGTAGCGATGTAATCAGTCGACAAGCCTATTTTTTCCCACGCCGGGAGCTGCAATTCGGGAATCTCATTGACCAGGAGAATTTCATCGCTGCAGACGTGAGCGAAGATATCGGCAACGTGAATGATGCAGGCCTCAATGGGGTAATGAGCCATGCGCGGTGAGTGATGATTGCCGATCATGCGGGCCAGAGAAGGCGACAGACGCCATTTATCGGCTAACATTTTGCCGATGATACTATGGTCGGTCTTCAAACTGTTCAGCTCAGCTCGATACATCGGCAGTTTTTTACAGCGCGCACAGGACATGGCATCGCGGTATTGAGCTGGAGCCCTGTCCAGCATGACCAGGCGACCGATATCGTGAAGAAGACCGCCGGTAAAGTATCTTTCGCTATTCTTTTCGCCAATATAATCGGCGATTGTCCGTGCAAACAGACCGCATCGAATCGAGTGACACCAGAAAGATTCCATGTCCAACTGTTCGGAGGGAATAGCCTGGAATTTCTGCACCACGGTGATTCCTAACGCCAGAGTCGTTAATTCATTGAACCCGAGGAGTGAAACGGCCCGGGACACTGAATCTATTTTCCCAGAAAAACCGTAAAAAGGACTATTTACAAGTCGCAGCAAACGCACAGTCAGACTGGCGTCCTTACTGATGACTCGACCCAGCTGGTGGGCCGAAGTGTTTGGCTGATTGATCAGCTCGACAATATGACTGTAAACCATCGGCAGAGAAACGATGTCCACATCTCCTTTTAGTAGCTGAGTCATATTCATTGAGGCGGAAGACTGATTTTCGACGCTCGCATCCGGGGTCGATGAAAACAGTACAGGCGTCCATCCCTGTTGCAGCCTTTGAGCACAACGGTGCGCCGCATGACGATAGAGGGTCGCAACCGGCTCGGAATCGAGGGCATTGTGAACAAAGCGTTGTTTCAGCAGAAAATCCGCCTGATCACTGAATTCAGCATCCAACTCCTGCTGTCGAGCGTACCGCTTTCCGAGACTCGATTCTGTAATTTCAGCTTCGATGATCCCCCAGGATTTCAATAACCCCAACTGGTCGGCTTTGATTTTCGCTCCGGCAGCCAGAACAAAGCGTCCAGCCGGCGTCAACAGATCCTCGGCAAGCACCATCCCTTCAGTTAAATCGTCTATAAAAACAAGCGCCAAGATGAATAATCCTTTACCCCCGAAAGTGACGAATTGCCCCCCGGAGTATAGAGAAAATCAATGGACCCGGCAACTGATTATAGAGTTTTCGCAGCGGGGCTTGACGGACCATCAAGACAAATGCCCCGTTGCCGATCTGGAGGGGTACCGAATTGACCAAGCTGTGATAAACTGGTCTGCAACAAGTGGAGGACACGACTCGCGTGAAGCTGACCTGGAAATTCAGCCCCAACAGAGAACACCTGATTGCCTTGCTGGTGATCGCCGTATTAATCGGCATGATAACCGGAGCGCTGGCAGTTGCCTTTCGCTATCTGTTATTACTGGTCACAGACCTGTTCTGGCCCGACCCACATGCCCTTCTCAGTATAGGCGACACCTACCCCGCCTACCTGATTGTCCTGACCCCTGTCATTGGCGGTTTAATCGTCGGTCCCGGAATCAGCAGATTTTCTCCCGAAACCCGTGGTGCCGGGGTTCCGGAGGTCATTGAAGCCGTCGTCAATCGCGAGGGCACCATTCATTATCGCACGGCCTTCTTCAAGGCGCTCTTTACCAGTCTTTCCATCGGTTGCGGTGCATCGGTAGGGCGCGAGGGACCGGTCGTGCACATCGGTTCGGCCATCGGTTCGGCCATCGCTCAATTGATTCGTCTGCCCGCAGAATGGAAAAGGGTCTTTCTGGCTTGCGGCGCAGCCGCGGGAATTGCCGCAACCTTCAACGCGCCTATGGCGGGAATGCTCTTCGCTGCTGAAATTATTCTCGTCGATTTCCAGGTCAGCTACCTCAGCCACATCGCCATTTCAGCGGTTACGGCAACCGTGATTTCGCATCATTTTCTCGGCAGTCTGCCAACCTTTCAGATCCCATCGTATGAACTGGTCAGTTATGCAGAGCTGCCACTCTACGCTGGCCTGGGCTTTGCCGCCGGTCTTCTTTCAATTCTGTTTATCCGCTCAGTTTCGGCCACTGAGGACCTGTTTAACAAGATCTCGATCCCCCCCGCCATCCGGCCGGCTCTGGCCGGCGCCCTGATCGGTTCCATGGCCGTTTTCTGGCCTCATATACTGGGGGTGGGATATGAATCGATCAATCTGGCACTGACGACACAGTTAAGTGTTGGCCTGATGCTGCTGATTCTGGCCTTAAAACTGTTGGCAACGGCAGCCTCTATCGGCGCGGGCTTTTCCGGTGGGATCTTCGCTCCGTCTCTGGTGCTAGGTTCCTTGCTGGGTGGTGCCTTCGGCACACTGGTCGGTGCTCTCTTTCCAGATCATGTCGCCACCAGCGCCGCTTACAGCCTGATCGGCATGGGGCGGTTGTTGCCGGCACAACCATGGCGCCGATTACCGCGATCTTCACGATTTTTGAATTGACTTATAATTTCGACATCATCCTGCCGCTCATGACCTGCTGTATTACCAGTCTGGTAACGGTCCAGAAGTACTACGGCTACTCCATTTATGAAACCAAGCTGCTGCGCCGGGGAGTACGTATGATCCGAGGTCATGACGTCAATCTGTTGCGGTCCATGCAGGTCGGTGATTTTATGGATCCTCATTTTGAAACAATCCGTCACGATATGCGCCTCGGAGAAGTCATCCAAAAAGCCGAAGACAGTCCCTACCCTCATTTTCCGGTCCTGGACAACAATGACAGACTGGTTGGAATCCTGTCCATGAGCGACCTGAAAGGTTTCCTCGCCGAAGTGGGGGCCTTAAGTGAACTGATTGTCGCATCAGAAATCATGACCCATCGAGTGACCATTGTCAGACCTACCGACAACTTTGAAACCGCTTTCGAGATTTTTGAAGGCAAACAGATATCAACCCTTCCGGTTGTCAGAGAACATGATCAAAAACTCCTCGGAATCCTCAAGAAAAGTGACTTGCTTTTGACCTACAATCAAAAAATTCTAAAGATCAATATAAACGCCTGAATATTTTTTTTACTCTTACTAAAAATTAGATATTCCACTATTTTCTTGCCATGATATTTTTTGAGTTCCGTTGATTTTCTTCTTTTCCGGGGGAAACATGAAACATCCCAAGACATCGATCAAGCAACTGCAGCAGGAGCTCGCCTCCGCCAGGCAAAAGATCGCAGAGCTGGAGAGTGCCCTCCGCCCGTTCAATCACAGTGGGGTGATGGAATTCACAGTTCAGAATACCCTGAGGGAAGACATCAACAGTCTGCTGTCATTGATCAACAGTACCGAAGATCTGATCTGGTTCATCGACTGCGATAAAAGGATTCTCCTTGCCAACGAGGCCATGATCACCACATTCAAGGAAACGCGGCAGTCGGAGATCAAAGTTGGCATGACAAACCACGATTTCCTCTCCCCCGACCAGGCCGAATATTTCGATCGTATTTTTGATTCGGTTCTACTGGGAAAAACACTTCGCCTCAACTATACAGCTCCCAATGACAGAGAATATTCCGCAACGGTCCAACCGGTTAAAAGAGGAGCCGAAATTATCGGGGTTTCCATCTTTGCCAGGGATATCACTCAAATTCATGAGCTCGAGGAAGATTTGAGGATTTTTGAGCAGATTTTCACCTCAGCGCCCGACATGATCGCCGTGATCGATCGCGATTATCGCTGTCAGGTTATTAATGACGCTTTCCTGGAAGCATTCGATATCAAAAAGAAGAATATCCTGGGCACACACTACGCATCTATCGTCAATCCCGGCCATTTCAAAGAAAACACAGAACCAAACCTGCGCAAAGCCTTTCAGGTGAGCAGAGTCACACAACCTTCTGGTACGACTTGCCTACGCGTGGCAAGCGCTTTATGTCTCTCACCTACCACCCATTGCGCAGCCAGGAGCTCATCCCAAAACATGTTGCCATCAATGCCCGTGACATTACCAAGCAGCAGCAGGCCATTGATGAACGTCAACGTATTTTTGAAGTTTCCCTCGACATGTTCGCGGTGATTACCTTTGATGGCCAGTTTCGCGACACCAACCCCGCCTGGGAAAAAAATCTTGGTTGGACCAGTGCCGATCTGGCCGGTAAACCCTGGTTGGATCTGGTGGTTGAAAGCGACCTGGACAGCAGTCTGGCCGTCAACCGACGACTGATTCAAGGTGAGAGTGTCACCAGTTTTGAAAATCGCTATCTATGTAAAGATGGAACGTATCGCTGGCTGGCCTGGAGTTCGTTTCCCGACCCGGAACAACGTCTGATTTACAGTGCAGTCAGAGATATTACCGAACGCCACAGAATGGAGGAGGAACTGCGTCAGCTTGCGACGACTGACCCTCTGACCGGGGCGAGTAATCGGAGGCACTTTATCGATAAAGCGTCTGCGGAACTGAAACGCTGCAAGCGCTACGGTTCAAAAATGGCCGTCCTGATGCTTGACGTTGATTACTTTAAGCAGGTCAACGACACCTACGGCCACTGTATTGGCGACGAAGTGTTGAAACAGCTGGTTCACTGCTGTCACCAGGAGCTGAGAACCAACGATATTTTTGGTCGCTTCGGGGGAGAAGAGTTTGCCGCCGTGCTGGTTGAAAGTCATCAGGAGACAGCACTACAGACGTGCGAACGCCTGAGCCAGCAGATTTCCAAATTAAAAATCCGCAGTGGTCGTGAGCAGGTCAGCATTACGGTCAGCATTGGCCTGGCGATGCACTCAGCAGCAGATACGTCGATAGATTCTCTGCTCAAGCGCGCTGATGACGCCCTGTATAGCGCCAAGAATGCCGGCCGTAACCAGATTGTCCTGCTTTAAATAAATGACCTCCGTTACGAATTCTATCGCCGTTTTACACCACGGCCAGGTCGCCATCGTCAGATCAGAGGCATGGACCGTAGACAGTTTCTGCAGCCCCCGATTCCATCCCGCAGACTCACTTTCGTGACGAACGATGCCGGTTATCGGCCCATGTCATTTATCCATTTATTCTTTTCGCACTGACAGGGCTTAATTTCCAGATCTGTTCGTTATATTCCCGCATCGTTCGATCGGTTGAAAACTTACCGCTGGCGGCAGTATTGAGAATACTCATCCGACTCCATTTTCCTGGTCTCGATAAACTTGTGAGACCTCCCTCTGAGCTGAGCAATAGGCTTGGAAATCGGCTGCGACCAGCCACGGATCAAACGGATTACGGATAGCTGAGATAATCGGATCAAAAATTCCGGCCTCAAACTGATTAAAGTGACCGCTCTGCAGCAGCTGCATCACCCGGTTCAGGTCTTCATCAGCGCTGATAATGGCATCGGGATTATAATTGTGCCGCTGTTCCAGAACCTGATCTGCGGTCAGTCCGAAAAGGAAAAATTGTCTGCTCCGACCTCTTCGCGGATTTCAATGTTCGCGCCGTCCAGGGTCCCGATGGTCAACGCCCCGTTCATCATGAATTTCATGTTGCCGGTTCCGGAGGCTTCCTTTCCAGCTGTGGAAATTTGTTCCGACAGATCTGCACCGGGACAGATCACCTCCATGGCGGAAACCCGGTAATTGGGCAGAAAAGCAACCTTGAGCAGCTCTCCGACCTGAGGATCACTGTTGACCAGGGTCGCCACATTATTGACCAGCTTGATAATCAACTTCGCCATGGCGTAACCAGGAGCCGCCTTGCCTCCGATCAATACAGATCGTGGCGTCCAGTCCGTCGTATCGCCACGTTTGATCCTGTCGTACAGGTGAATGACATGCAGAATGTTGAGCAACTGGCGCTTGTATTCATGAATTCGTTTAACCTGAATATCAAAGAGCGAATCCGGATTGAAATCTACTCCGCAATCGGCACTGACATATTCAGCCAGTCGCTCCTTATTATGCCGTTTCACTTCACGCCACTGCTGCCTGAATTGAGCATCTTCGACCAGAGGCTTGAGCCTGCTCAACTGTTCCAGATCGGTAATCCAGCCATCCCCGATACGGCTGTTGATCAAGCCGGCCAGATCGGTATTGGCATGGGCAAGCCAGCGGCGTTGAGTGACACCGTTGGTCTTGTTATTGAATTTGTGCGGCCACATTTCATAAAAATCACGGAATAACCCCTGCTGCAGCAGATGAGAGTGCAATTCCGCAACGCCATTGACGGAAAAACTGCCGACGATAGCCAAGAAAGCCATGCGAACCTGAGGTTCAGGCCCCTCCTCAATCAGAGACATTCTGCGCTGGCGCTCCATATCCCCCGGCCAGCGTTGCGCGACCTGTTTAAGGAAACGAGCATTGATTTCATAAATAATATCCATCAGACGTGGCAACAGTCGCTGAAACATCCTTACCGGCCAGCGTTCCAGGGCTTCGGGCAGAAGGGTGTGATTGGTATAAGCCATGGTTTTCTGGGTAATTTCCCAGGCTTCATCCCATTCAAGCCCACGGACATCCATCAACAATCGCATCAACTCGGCCACTGCGCAACTGGGATGGGTGTCATTCAGTTGAAAGCAGTTATTTTCGGCAAAATCGGTTAAATCGGTTCCCTTGATTAAAATCCAACGATCAAGAACATCCTGCAGACTGGCTGAAGCAAGAAAATACTGTTGTCGCAGGCGCAAGTCTTTGCCGTTTTCGCTGGCATCATTGGGATAGAGCACCATGGTAATTTTTTCAGCATCGTTTTTAGCTGCCACAGAGCCGGTGTAGTCACCTGAATTAAATTCATCCAGGTCAAATTCCTCGGTTGCCGCCGCTTTCCATAAGCGCAGGGTATTGACCGTTCCATTCTGGTAACCCGGTATCGGCAGGTCATAGGGGATGGCATAAACGTTCTGGGCGTCGATCCAGCGAACCCGAGAACGGCCGGAGGCATCGGTGTAAAATTCACTGCGTCCGCCAAATTTGACCCTCTGACGATACTCAGGACGCCGTATTTCCCAGCAGTTTTCCATATCGAGCCAATGATCGGGGGCCTCAACCTGATAACCGTCGACAATACGCTGGCGGAACATGCCGTATTCATAACGAATGCCATACCCCTGAACCGGCAATTGCAATGTAGCGCAGCTGTCAAGAAAGCAGGCGGCCAAACGCCCCAGACCACCATTTCCGAGTCCGGCATCGGGCTCGATATCTTCCAGTTCTTCCATCTCCAGACAGGCATTGTTCAACGCCTTGACCAGTTCAGCCTCTATGCCGAGGTTGAGGACGGCGTTTCCCATGGTTCGTCCCATGAGAAATTCGAGAGACAGATAGTAGGTTCGCTTGCAATCGCTTTCGTCATAGGCATTACGCGTATGACGCCAACGCTCCATGACCCGATCGCGCAACGCCAGAGCAATCGCCTCATAGGCATAGTGTGTCAGCTGACAATGACTATCGCGCCCAAGACAGTAGGTATAATAGTAGCGAAAATTATACTCGAGTGCCTTCGCGTCCATTCCGAGCGGCTGAATATCCGTCAGTCCGGAGCAACCTTTTCCGCTGCTGAAACGCTTAAAATTCATATCCGTATCACCTTCTGATGATGAGAAAAACACATCGCGTTCAATAAACGACCATGTGGACGTTTGATAAAAAACTCCCAAATACGATTTTAAGGCAAAATGTTACATTTAGTGCGCCTGGGCCCAATTCAGTCCGCTGCCGATATCGACCTTGAGCGGCAAATCCAGCTCAACAGCACTTTCCATTTCGTGCCGCACCAGCTCTGTCACCAGCTCCATTTCCTCTTCGGGGACTTCAAAAACAAGTTCATCGTGGACCTGTAACAACATCCGCGCCCGCAGCTGTTCAGTGTTCAGCGCTTTGTCGATATTCACCATCGCCACCTTGATGATATCGGCAGCACTGCCCTGTATCGGATAGTTTATCGCATTGCGCTCGGCATAACTTCGCACGGCACCATTTTTACTGGCGATTTCGGGGATGGCACAACGACGGCCAAGAATCGTTGTCACGTATTGATGCTCACGGGCTTCGGCTTTTTTCTCTTCCAGATAGCTCAACACAGCGGGATATCGATCAAAATACTGATCGATAAACTGCTGTGCTTCCGAACGGCTGATGCCGAGGTCCTTGGCCAGACTGAAGGCCCCCATACCATAAAGGACACCAAAATTGATGGTCTTGGCCTGACGGCGCATTTCATCACTGACCAACTCCGGGAAAACATTGAAAATTTCACTTGCTGTCCGCTTGTGAATATCCTCACCGGCGACAAAACTCTCTTTCAAAGCCGGAACATCGGCCATATGGGCCATGACCCGCAACTCAACCTGAGAGTAATCAGCCGACAATAGAATCCAGCCTTCCTGTGGCACAAATGCTTCGCGGATTCTGCGCCCTTCGACTGTACGGATCGGAATGTTCTGCAGATTGGGATCACTGGAGGACAGTCGACCGGTCGCCGTCACAGCCTGGTTGAACGAAGTATGCACTCTGCCGGTCGCCGGGTTGATCATCTTCGGCAACGCATCGGCATAAGTATTTTCAGTTTGCTGACCGAGCGATACTCAAGAATTCTGGCCGCGATCTCATGATCATCGGCCAGAGCAGTCAACACATCGACATTGGTCGACCAGCCGGTTTTGGTCTTCTTGCCTTTCGGTAAGCCGAGTTTTTCGAACAGAACCTCTCCCAGCTGCTTGGGAGAATTGATATTGAATGGACCTCCGGCCATGTCATGAATCTGAGCTTCAAGTGCAGCGAGCTGTTTTTTCATCTGAGCCGAAAGCTCCCCCAGAAAATCGGCGTCGATGCGGATACCGGTCCACTCCATGCGGGTCAGGACATCGACCAGAGGCATCTCGACCTGGCGCAGAAGTTTTTCCTGCGGCCCCGCCTCGAGCTGCGGCAGCATTTTTTCCGCCAACTGCAAGGTGATATCGGCGTCCTCGGCAGCATAACCCGTGGCCTTTTCAATTTCGACTTCGCTGAAGCAGATCTGCTTTTTCCCTGTGCCGGTCATTTCGGAATAAGGGATCATACTGTGATTCAGATGCTCAACCGCCAGCGCATCAAGACCGTGTGATTTGGCTTCCGGATGGGTCACGTATGACAACACCATGGTATCCAGTTCAATCCCGGCTAATTCGATCCCGGCCCGGCGCAACACCAGGGCGTCATACTTGATGTTCTGTCCGATTTTTTGCAGTCTGTGCCTTCCAGCAGAGGTCGCAGTTGTTCCAGAACCAAGTCCTGAGCCAGCTGATCGGGCATGCCCAGATAGTGGTGTCCGACCGGAACATACCAGCCCTGCCCCGCTTCTACCGAAAAGAGAGACCGACCAGTTCGGCCTGAACAGCCACCAGACTGGTTGTTTCGGTATCTAGGGCGAAGCGTCCAACCTGCCGTAAACGGTCGATCATCTGTTTCAATTCTTCTTCGCTGGACACGGTCTGATAACGACCAGCATCAGCTTTTTTGAGCGGTGGACGGGTAAACTCCTGATGTAACCTGGTAAATTCAAGTTCCTGAAACAACCGTCCCAGCTCTTCGCGATCGGGCTCAACCAGAGTCATCTGCTCCTGTGTCAGTTCGATGTCGAGGTCGTACACCAGATCGGCCAGCTGACGCGACAGACGGGCCTGATCGGCATAGGTCTTTAAGTTCTCCTGGCGTTTTTTCCCTTTGACCTGATCCACATTGGCGAGCAGGTTGTCGATGCTACCGAATTCCTGAATCAGGGTACTGGCTGTTTTTTCACCGATACCGGGCACTCCCGGAATATTGTCGGAGCTGTCTCCGGCCAGAGCGAGGATCTCCAGCACCTGTTCGGGCGGCACTCCGAAACGTTCGATGACTTCATCGCGACGGCTGACCTTGCCCTTCATGGTGTCAAGCAGACAAATACGCTCATCAACAATCTGCATCAGTCTTTGTCTCCGGTGACCACAACGACATTCATCCCTTCTGCCGAATAGCGTCTGGCCAGGGTTGCAATAATATCATCAGCTTCATAGCCGGGCATCTCCAGGACCGGCAGATTGAAAGCATGAACGACATCCTTGATCTTCGGAATCTGTGGAGCCAGGTCCTCCGGCATGGCAGCACGATTCGCTTTGTATTCCGGGTACAGCTTTTTGCGAAAGGTCGGCGCCTTGTTATCAAAAACAACAGCCATCATGTCGGGCTGTTCATCCCGCAACAGGGTCATCAGCATATTGGTGAAGCCATAGACGGCATTGGTCGCTTCCCCCCGCGAATTCGACAGATGCCGAATAGCAAAATAGGCGCGAAAGATATAAGAAGATCCATCAACCAGATAAATATTCTGTTGTTTGCTCACAGTAAGCTATGCCTTTCCTGAAGGGCTTAAAATCATCGACGTCGACAGCGAAAAAGCGCTGAAAACCGAGTTCCGCAATGTCTGCGGATTATTCCATATCTGAATCACCAAGCACAAGTCAGGATACGGGGTCGAACAGAGATATTTTTCATTGCCATGGAATTCTTGACATTCAAAGTCTGATATTATTATCTTCAGAAAGTTTGAAATGTGGCACCCAGACCTCCTGATGCCAGAATCAACCAATGGTGGAGCCTATCATGCATGACAATTTCGAAGATCACGACGAATCGATTGAATATGAAATAGAAGTTGAAACGGATGCCGACGTCCATGCAATCCCGGACGAAGGACTCGTTCTGGCCCGCGACACCCTCCCGTCACGGCTGCCGATTATCCCCTTGCGTCCGCGTCCGGCCTTTCCGGGGGTGATCATTCCGCTGACCGTCAATGGCGCAGCACGGGTCAAAACCATCAAACAGGCCATGAACACAGAGTCTCAGTCAATCGGGCTGGTGATGGTCAAGGAATTGGACGATGAGGACTCCACAACCAATCTTCAACAGGTCGGTGTGGCTGCTAAAATTCTCAAATTAATTCATACTGAGCAGGAAAGTGCCCACGTCCTGGTCAACAGTCTGGAACGTTTCAGTATTGACGACGTTCACGAAATCGATGACGTCATCTATACCGATGTCACCTATTTCCTCAGTACAGTCTATACCGAAAATCCGGAGCTTAAGGCTTACTCCATGGCGATCATTTCAACGCTCAAGGAGTTGGTCCAGATCAATCCGCTCTATTCTGAAGAGATCAAACTGTTCCTCGGTCGAACCAGCATGGATGATCCGGCCCGCCTGACCGACTTTGCCGCCAACCTGACCAACGCCGACGGCTTCGAGCTGCAGGAGGTTCTCGAAACCTTTGATATTCACCGTCGCATCGACAAGGTTCTGGTGCTGTTGAAAAAAGAATTGGAAGTCTCACGCCTGCAGACCAAGATCTCTCAGCAGATTGAAGAGAAAATTTCCAAGCAGCAGCGCGAGTTCTTCTTGCGCGAACAGTTCAAAGCGATCAAAAAAGAACTGGGACTGGAAAAGGAAGGTAAAGTTTCTGAAATCGAAAAATACCAGAAACGGCTGAAAAATCTGACTCTGAACGACGAAGCCCAGAAGGCTGTCGATGAAGAGATCGAAAAGCTGCAGCTGATCGAACCATCCTCACCGGAATACAACGTCAGCCGCAATTACCTCGACTGGTTAACGATTCTGCCCTGGGGAAAATTCAGCAAGGATTCCTACGATCTGAAACGGGCCCGCAAGGTCCTGGACCGCGATCATTACGGTTTGGATGACGTCAAGGAGCGGATTCTTGAATTTATCGCTGTCGGCAAGATGAAGGGCGATATTTCCGGATCGATCCTCTGCCTGGTCGGCCCTCCCGGAGTCGGAAAGACATCGATCGGAAAATCGATCGCCGACACTTTAAAGCGTAAGTTTTATCGTTTCTCCGTGGGCGGGATGCGTGACGAAGCCGAAATCAAAGGACACCGCCGCACCTATATCGGTGCCATGCCCGGCAAGGCGATTCAGGCCATGAAGAGTGCCGGAACAGCAAACCCGGTTTTGATGCTGGACGAAATCGACAAGATCGGTGCCTCCTTTCAGGGAGATCCGGCCTCAGCCCTGCTGGAGGTGCTCGATCCGGAGCAGAACGGCTCGTTCCGTGACCACTATCTCGACGTCCCTTTGATCTGTCGAACGTACTTTTTATTGCCACGGCTAACCAGCTCGACACAATTCCGGCACCACTGCTGGACCGTATGGAAGTCATCCGCCTGTCCGGCTACATCATGGAAGAAAACTGGAAATCGCCCGCCGCTACCTCATTCCAAAGCGTTAAAAAGTCACGGCATGACCCGAGCGCAGGTCGGCATCAACAAATCAACGATCGCCGATATTGTCGATCGCTACGCCCGAGAAGCCGGAGTCCGCGGACTGGAGAACCGGATCAAGAAAATCATGCGAAAAGCAGCCATGGAGTTTGCGGAAGGACGTGAAGATAAAGTTCAGGTCATCAAACGCGATATTGAAAAGTATCTGGGTAAGCCGATTTTTGTCGAAGAAGAGCTGATTAAGGATTCACCCGGCGTCGTCACTGGCCTGGCCTGGACCCGGATGGGTGGAGCAACGCTACAGATTGAGGCCACCGCCATGAAGAGCAAAAGCAAAGGCTTCAAGCAAACCGGCCAACTCGGCAAAGTCATGGTGGAAAGTTCCGAGATTGCCTACTCCTATGTCATGGGTCATCTGGACCAGTACGACATCCCGACCGATTACTTTGACAATCACTATATCCATCTCCATGTTCCTGCAGGAGCGACTCCCAAAGATGGACCTTCGGCCGGAATCACCATGACCACAGCCCTGCTGTCGATGATCATGGGCAAGCCGGTTCGTAAAAACTGGGCATGACCGGCGAACTGTCGCTGACGGGACGGGTTCTACCAATCGGAGGAGTGAAGGAAAAAACCATTGCCGCTCGCCGGGCGGGATTGAAGACCCTGATCTTCCCTCTGGAAAACAAAAAAGATTACGAAGAGCTGCCTGAATATCTACAGGAAGGCATTGACGTTCATTTCGTCAAGGAATATCCCGAAGTGTTCAAACTGGCTTTTGAAGAAAAGTAAAATAATCAATTGCAAATCAAGCGATATAAGGAGCAAATACGTGAACACTGAGGAACTCAAATCGGCTCTGTTGGGGCTTTCCATTGAGGAAAAAAAAGACTTTATCATCGACGTTCTGCCACAGCTGGCTGGAGATGTAATCAAGGAACCGGGATTTATGCTTCAGCTCTTCCCCGTTCTGCTCGGCATCCTCAAAGAAAGCGGCATGGATCTTCAACAATTGATCCAGCTGGCCAGCATGATGGGCAATCAGGAAAAAGCTTAATTATTGACCTGGTTTAGATAGATCTGTAAGATTCGTTCGAATTTCAGCATCTGTACAAACACACAGGGACAGAATTCCATTCTGTCCCTTCCTTTGATATTGGAGTAAAAAATGCGCGTCCTGTCCGGCATTCAGCCTTCCGGTTCCCTGCATCTGGGTAATTTTTTCGGCATGATGAAAAATGGTAGAGCATCAGGAAAAGGAAGATCTGTTCTGCTTTATTGCCAACTATCATGCCATGACCAGCGTCAGCGACGGCAAGGCTCTGGCTAAGGGAACCTTGGAAGCGGCAGCAAACTTCCTTGCCCTGGGACTTGATCCGGAAAAAACGACATTCTGGGTTCAATCGGATGTCCCGGAAGTCCAGGAGCTGACCTGGGTCCTCTCCAACTTTACTCCCATGGGACTGCTGGAGCGGTGCCACAGTTACAAGGACAAGGTTGCCCAGGGGATCAAGCCCAACCACGGTCTTTTTGCCTACCCTGTTCTGATGGCCGCCGACATTCTACTCTTCCAGAGCGAACGCGTACCGGTCGGCAAGGACCAGAAGCAGCACCTAGAAGTTGCTCGCGACATTGCCATCAAATACAACAATGAATATGGCGATGTATTCACCATTCCGGAAGCCGAAATCGATGAGGACGTCGCAACGGTTCCCGGCCTGGATGGCCGCAAAATGAGCAAAAGCTACGGCAATACCATCGACCTTTTTCTCGGTGAAAAAGCTTTGCGCAAGCAGGTCATGCGTATCGTCACCGATCTGACGCCGATTGAAGAGCCGAAGGATCCGGACAATTGCAACATTTTCCAGATTTATCGCTTGTTTCTCGACAATCGGGGTATCGAAGAACTGCGTCAGCGCTACCTGACTCCGGGGTTGCGTTACGGTGATGTCAAACAGGAACTGTTCGAAGTCACCCGCGACTTTTTTGCACCCTACACGGAAAAACGCAACCAGTTGCTGGAAGATCCGGATAACCTGCGTAAGATACTGGCCATGGGAGCGGAGAAGGCCCGCTATGCAGCCAGCAAAACACTGCGAAAGATCAGAAAGAAGGGTGGCTTGAGCTACTGAAAAAACATGTTCAAATCCTGTATACTGTAACAAAAGCGAACAATCGGCAGCAGGAGGTGACAATGACCCGTTACAGAAAATGGTTCTGCAACTGTAAAGGAAGTCTGCGGGAACTGGTTTACGATCCTCATGTCGAAGAGGACTCTCTGGTACCGACCTGCCCTTTTGTGGAGCAACTCCTTCTTCTGATCCGCGCCATACCATCAGTTATACCGAACATGAGGATCCCGCTGACTAGTCGGCAGGATCCTTTTCTTCACGGCTAAAGGTGACAAAGGCCATTCCCGGGCGGCGATTTGCTTCGCGCATGGCAAAATGCAGACCTTCAAACTGCCAGCCTGCGGCAGTCCAGGTATTGAGTATTTTCTCCAGACTCAGGTCGTCAACCTGACTGGTTTCGACAACTTTATAAATCAGCACGAGTCTTCAACCTCTCTTTTTCTGGTTTTAACTTTATGACGGCAACGGTAAATCGACACTATTTTTTCCATTTACAGATCAGCCAGGATCAATTTTTGCGCCACTACCAGGCTCAGTCAACAGCATCCAGGTCGTGTCGGAATGTGGAAAAACCCTGCGCTTTCCGGCATCCAGATTACGTCCGCTACTGTCTCATAACGGCATTCATGGACGTTTCTGCCTGACGATCAGCCCTGAAAACCGTTTTATCGATTTACGTCAAATCAATTCACGACAATCCACATAAACAACAGCTTGACTAATCTTTATCGTTTTGGTAGTATTTACCCTAAGGCAACAAACATTTGGCGCATTGACTTCCCCCTCCTGGTCGATGCGCCTATTTTTTGTTTAGGCGGCTGAAAATAATCCGTTTACTTCGTTATTCTCATTCTTCACCACTCAACATAGCTTCCGCTATGCCTCGCAGTTCATCGATCGAAAGCCTCGTACCCGAATCATTTTGAGCCGCCCGGAAGCAGTTTTCGTTACGGAAGAAGCCTGTCTTCGACCACACTTTTCATGGCTGAAAATAATCCGTTTACTTCGTTATTCTCACTCTTCACCACCCAACATAGCTTCCGCTATGCCTCGCAGCTCATCGATTAAAAGCCTTTCATTGCATTCAAGATAATCGTCTGCAAAGAGGCTGAATGAAGAAAAATATAAATAAGCAGAGACTACGTTCTGGCTTTCCGGCCCAGGAGCCATTCAACCCGTTCAACAATCGGCGGGTGGGAATAGTACAGTGCAGCATAAAGTGGATGAGGGAAGAGGTTACTTAAATTTTCCCGGGCCAGTTTAATCAGGCTGATGCCAGCTCATCCCCACGACCAACCAGATCGATAGCAAACTGGTCCGCCTGACGTTCATGCCGCCGCGACCACCAACTGCTGATCGGGGTCCAGAAAAAGCCGACCAGGGACATCAGCCAGCCCAACACCAGAATCTGCCCAGCAAAGGATAATTGTTCCAGGCCAAACCAATGGGGCAGCACCTGACTTTTCAGCAGAAGAAAAGCAATCCAGCAGGTCAATGCGGCCATAACCTGGCTCTTAATCAACTGCTGGCGCAGGTGACCTAGACGCCAGTGTCCCAGTTCGTGAGCTAGAACAGCCAGTAATTCCTGATCATTCAACTGCTCCATCAAGGTATCGAACAACACAACCCTTTTAACTTTACCAATGCCAGTGAAATAGGCATTACTATGTCCACTGCGGCGCGAAGCATCGACTTGCAGAACCTTCCCCGCCGTCACACCGGCCTTTTGCAGCAGGTCGCGAACCTCACCTTCGAGTTCACTTTTATCCAGCGGGGTAAATTTGAAAAACAGGGGCTCGATCAGGTAAGGCGAAAGCAGGAGCAGAAACAGGGAGACCACAGCCCAGAATCCCCAGACCCAGACCCACCAGCTTTGCGGGGCCAACTGCACCAGCCACAGGGCTCCACCAGCCAACAGGGCAAACAATACAGCCCCGATCAAAAGCGACTTGAACAGATCGGTGCACCAGAGCTTGAAATCCATCCGGTTAAAACCAAAAACGTTCTTCAAGTACAAAATTACGATAGAGGGAAAACGGCAGTCCAATCAGCATCTGTACCAGCATCAACACACCAAAAAGAGCAAGCCGGAGAGGATGAAGTGGTCTGTCATGCCGCGATCAACTGATCGTACCAGGGCAAGATGCCGGCAAACAGGAAAGCGAAAGTCAGTCCGACACTGAGCAGGTCTTCGACAAAACCGATTTTATCGCCGGCCAGAGCGTAGGCATCGCTGCGCTCGAGACGTTTTTCATCGATCTGTCCGGAAAAAGCCTGCGGCAGCGGTGAGCGCTCCTTCTGTCTGTGGCGCAGATTGAGCCAATCCAGACCGAAACGCAAGACAGTTACCAGAAGGTAAATCACTATCAACGCAAGCTTCATGACGTCTCCAATTCCTGTTCTGGCCGTTTGCGCCGGATCAGGTCTCCTTCATCAGCCCAGTCAGGCAACTCGAGTTTCAACTTCGAGTTCGGTTGGCCGGCCGGAACGATTTTTCCATCAATCGTTCTGATTTCATCGACCTGAAATTTCTGTTGCCGCATTCGAGGGCCGATCAGCTCGACTGTATCGCCGGTTAAAAAACGGTTTCGCCCTTCAACCCACAATCCATCCATTTCGTTACGCCGGACAAAACCGACAAAATCATGAGTACGAATATAATGGGTATCTTGCGCATGGATCTTGGCATCGTCATCGCCATAGAAAAAACCGGTGTCATAGGGACGATGGCTGACTTTTCCAACTCATCCAACCAGGCAGGATCATAGTCATCGGGATCGGCCCAGAGTCGATCGATCGCATCGCGGTAAACCCGCGCCGTTGTTGCGACATAGTAGAGACTCTTCATCCGCCCTTCGACCTTGAGGCTGTCAACACCTGCAGCCAGCAATTCCGGCAGCTGCTTGATCAGGCAGAGATCCCGACTGTTCATGATATAAGTGCCGCGCCGATCCTGCTCAATGGCAAAACTTTCGTTGGGACGGTTTTCTTCGATCAGAGCGTAATTCCACCGACAGGGCTGGGCACAGTCACCACGATTGGCACTGCGATTCATAAGAGCACTTGAGAGCAAACAACGACCGGAGTGAGCGACACACATGGCCCCATGAACAAAGCATTCCAACTCAATGCTGGTCCTCTCAGCAAAAGCGCGGATATCCTCCATACTCAGTTCACGTGCCAGGTTGATCCGATCGGCACCGTTCATCCGCCAGAACTCAGCGGTCTCCGGATTACAGCTGTTGACCTGGGTAGACACGTGGATGGAGCGCTGCGGGTCAACCCGCCGAACCGTTGACAGCACTCCGGGGTCTGCAACGATATACGCGTCCAGATCAAGCGGCTTCAACTCCTCAAGAAGGTCTTCCAGGAGACCGATTTCAGACGGTTTAAGCGAAGCATTCAGGGTCAGGTAAAGGGCAACACTGTTTTCTGCTGTGATCCGCCTTGCCTCTGCCAGCTGGATGGAAGAAAAATTACCAGCATGGGCGCGCAGACCGAAATCGTCCGTGCCCAGATAAACAGCATCGGCACCAAAGCGCACGGCCGTCTTCAATTTATTCAGATCACCAGCAGGCATCAGCAGTTCAGGGCGCTCTTCTCTTTTTCTCACGGTGTTCTTATCCTTAAAAAATCTGGTTATGATCAAATTCGTGGAGCATAACACATAATTCTCCCTGGATTTATGGCTGACAACAAAAAAATGACGACAGCTCCCATGTTTTGTTACACTCATTAAACGTTTTGATCCAACAAGAGGGGCATTACATGATTCAGGATCCGGATAATCGCTATATTAAAGAGATCAACCGTCACGCCCCGCTACAGGGAAGGGCCGTTCTCGAGATAGGCTGCGGCAGCGGCCGCATAACGCGTGATATCCTTCGCTTTACAGATCAGGTTGTCGCCACAGATACCGATGATATAGCTCTCCGCAAAGCAGCTTCGCGACTGGCGGGAGCAAAGATTGAACTGCTGCACACTCCATCCGGTAAAGCTGACCTGCCGAAATCGAGCTTTGACATCGTCATCTACTCCCTGTCTCTGCACCATGTCCCGGCTGAGAAGATGTGCGATAATCTTTACCACTCAGGCTCATTGCTGAAAAAAATGGTAAAATTGTGGTCCTGGAGCCGGGGGAGCGGGGATCTTTTCTGGAGCTGAAGCAAAGATTCGGCGCCGGCAGTGGCGATGAAAGCTCTGAAAAAGCGGCAGCCACTGCAGCCATGGACAAATTACAGGGATGGCGGAAGGGTCCAAGAGACAGCTTCAACATCAACTTACTTTTTACCGATCTGGACGATTTTATCTCGGCCAAGCTTCCAAACTACAGGCAACTGGCCTACAAAGATCAACTGAAAATAAAGGAGTATCTTGCCGTCCACACGACAGACCGAGGCATCGTTCTTTCTTCGGAGCGCTACATCAATACACTGGAGCGGCATTGATGCCACAGAAGAGTCATTCATTCATGCCATTTTGGGACATACTCATCTTTCCAACTTGACAACATACTAAGAATTCTATAATTTTTATAAATTAGTTTTTATTTTTGTTTTGGTGGAGTTTTTTTGAAAAATCATAAAATGAAAAAACAAAACAGTTTGTCTGCAACGCTTCAGGCAGCCGCCGCTTGTGGACTGATCTTCCTGCTAGGTGCATGCGCCCCGGTCTCAACCGGCCTGGCCCCTTCAGGTTCTCTCCAACAGCAACTCAACGACATTCGTCAACAGCAGCAACAGCAAGCTCAACAGTTACAACAGCTGCAGCTGCAACTGACTCAATTCCGCCAGAACATCGCTGCCGATGAAGTCATTTCGACTCAGATCCAGCAACAACTCGACCAGACTCAGCAGCCGGGCACCTTAATCGAGCACACACCTCTATCGACCACGACATTGCCATCGGCAGGAGTTCAGGAAGTTCAGGCTGTCGCCACATCGGCATCATCCTACCTGGCTGCATTTTCAAGTCTGGCAACCGGAAACTGGGCTGATGCTGAAACCGGCTTTCAGGCGTTTCTGAATTCATACAAAGAGCACCAGTACGCTCCCAATGCCCGTTACTGGCTGGCAAATGCTCAATTGTCGCAAGGAAAAACGGAAACAGCCGTGACAAACCTGCGCCAGATTGTTGCCGACCCCAAAGGCCCTGTCCAAGGCACCTTCTGCCTTGTTACAACTCGAACAGATTTATCGTCGTCAGGGCCGGACCGTTCAGGCTGACGATATCGTCGAGCAGTTGCGCAACCGGTTTCCCGACAGCCCGGAGGCTCAACATACTTACCGGAGTCGTGAAACGCAGAATTAACGCTATCTACTCCTATTGAGAGGAAACTGATGACACGGACACTCATGCGCTGGCTATCGCTGCTGACTCTGTTTCTGCTTCTGTCCGGAGCAGGTTCGGCTATCGCCGCCAAAGATCAGATCTACACCATCAAAAAGGGTGATACTCTCTGGGACCTGTCGAAAAGATTTATTGACGATCCCTATTACTGGCCGAATATCTGGTCCAAAAATCCAGAAATCACCAATCCCCACCTGATCTTTCCCGGACAAAAGATCAGGGTTCTCGATGGTCGCCTGGAAATCATACCGGCCTTTCGTGAAGCGGAACAAAAAGCTCTGCCTCCAAGCATCAACCTGACCCCGGATGAGCCGGGAAGTCAAGCCGAAGAGCTGATAACAATCAAAACATCAGGCGGTGGAGACGGTTTCATCCTCAGCGCAGAAGAAGCCCTTGGCTTGATTGTCGACTCAGTTGACAACCGTGTTCTCCTGACAGCCAACGATACCGTATTCATTAAGATGAAGGATCCATCTGCGGTTGCCGTCGGCGACACCTACGGCTTGTTTGAACAGGGCAAGATTATCCGCGATCCGCAGACCAGAAAACCGATTGGTCCCCTGATGCAGAACCTCGGCTACGTTCAGGTGACAGAGATCAACGGCGAAACCGTCGTCGCTAAAATCGGGGATGTCTTTCGTGAAGTCACCCGCGGAGCGGAACTTTTTGAGTATATTCCTCAACGCAAAGAGATCACTCTGCAGCGCGGAACCAGTGCTGAGCGTGGTTATCTTATCGCCTCAAGGGACGCAAAAGGAACCTTTTCCACCAACGACATCATTTATATCAATCTCGGCAGTAACGTCGGTGTCCAGAGTGGCAATCTGATCTATATTTCACGACCGCGCAAGGTGTCTGACGAAATCATAAAGAAAGCTGGTCATATTGACTTGCCGGATGCTGTGCTTGGCGCAGCAGTCATCATAGAGGCTAAAAAAGAAACCGCATCGGCCATCATCATCAAAAGTGTTGATGCTGCTTTCATCGGTGATAAGGTTTCAATTGTAACCGACTAGAAGACAACAGCAGACTGTCAGTATCACGCAAAAGGGTTGAGCGGATCAGCCCTTTTGCGTGTCCGGATCAATAACAATTCAGACTGTGGAGGGGCAGGATGAATCATTCTCAACAAGATCTTCTCAGACTCCATCTGACTCCCTATCTGGGTCGAACAGCCCTGTTTAAGATAAAGCGGAAATTCGGTGACTTTGCTCTGGCTCTGCAGGCATCGGCCAAGGACTGGCAAGAAGCCGACCTGTCCGAAAACATCTACAGTCAGGTCTGTAGCGCAGATGACCCCAAATTCCAGGCGATCGTCAAGCAGATGTGTGACCTCGAAGTTCGTCTGATCAGTTTTTGGGATCAGGATTATCCAGAGCTGTTGCGCACAATTCACGACCCGCCGGCTCTGATCTATCTGCGCGGACAACTTCCCCGGGAAGACTGCTTTGCCATTGTCGGTTCACGGCGAGCCACTCCGGGCGGCCTGGCAACGACCAGAAAGCTGGCAGCCGAACTGGCCCGTCATGATATCTGTATCGTCAGTGGACTGGCCCGGGGGATCGACAGCATGGCTCATTCGGGAGCCCTGGAAGCCGACGGAAAGACCATTGCAGTCCTCGGCTGTGGAATCGACAGAATATATCCACCAGAGAACAGACGGTTGCATCAGCACATTCTTCAGCACAATGCCATTATCACGGAATACCCGCCGGGGACCCCCCCCTTGCCCGGCCACTTCCCCGGCCGCAACCGCATCATCAGCGGACTCAGCTTGGGAGTCCTGATTGTCGAAGCCGCTGAAAAAAGTGGCTCTTTGATCACCGGTGACTTCGCTCTGGAACAGGGGCGAGAATTATTCGCCATTCCTGGAACACTGCACGACAAAAACAGCTATGGGACCAACCGGCTCTTAAAGGAGGGCGCTCATCTGGTCACCGATACGCAAGATATTTTGCAAGCACTCTGGCCAGGCCGGATCAGTGGCAAAGAACGTCACAGACAGGAGAATTTTGCCGACCAGCTGTCCGGACCGGCCCTTGCAGTTTATCAACTGCTTGGCTGTGAACCGCTTCACGGCGATGAAATCGCCCGGAAGTGCGGCTTGACTCCCATGGAGCTTTCCGCTATTTTACTCGACCTAGAGCTACAGGACGGCATCAAGGCCCTGCCTGGTCACCACTACATACGCTCCCGATTATAGCTCTTTCCAGTGACGCTCCTGGACAGTACAATTTGAGATAAATGGAGAAACACCTTGCGTGAACGCGTTCTGGCTATAGTCAATCTGATTGCTCAATATGTTATGGGGGCGGAAGATTCCCATATCAGTGAACAGGAATTGATCACTGAGCTCATGGCCGTCGGCTACGAAGCCGACGAAATCAACGATGCCTTCAACTGGATGGAATCGATCGCCCTGCGACCGGCAACGGATCAGGAAGCAGCCGAGCCGATGATCCAGATGTCAACCTATCGCGTATTCAGCGAGCATGAAAAGATCATGCTGACCTCTGAGGCTCAGGGTTTTCTGGTTAAAGTCAGGGCGATGGGGTTGTTGAATAATGAAGCCCAGGAAGAAATCATCGACCGGGCAATCCGCGCTGCTGAAGATCCTGTCACTGAGCAGGAGATGAAGTTGATCACGATACTCACCCTGTTGTCACGCTCCAGCAGTCTCTGGCTAAGAGAAATAGACTGTTTCCTGGAAAATGACTGGGCGCGTATCTATCACTAGAGCAAACCGGGTTGCGACAGATCGCAACCCTTTTTTTCTTTTTTATGAAGAATTTGTCTGAGGATATAAATGGCAAAGTCACTTGTTATTGTAGAGTCTCCAGCAAAAGCAAAAGACAATCGAAAAGTTTCTCGGTAAAGGCTACAAGGTTCTGGCCTCTTATGGTCATGTCCGCGCCTTACCAAGCAAACAGGGGTCGGTTGACACTGCGGATGACTTCAAGCCGAAATACCACGTGTTGCCCGACAGCACCAAGCAGATCAGCCTGCTTAAAAAGAGTTGGCAAACTGCGACGAATTGATTCTCGCAACCGACCTCGACCGCGAAGGGGAAGCGATCGCCTGGCACCTGCTGGAAGCTCTTAATATTGATGAAAAGGGCAGCAAGCCGAAGGTCAAGCGGGTCACCTTTCATGAGATTACCAAACCGGCGATCGATGAAGCAATGGCCAACCCGCGGACCATTGCCCGGGATCTGGTCGATGCTCAGCAGGCCCGTTCAATTCTCGATTATCTGGTCGGCTTCAACCTGTCTCCTTTTTTGTGGAAAAAGATCCGCTATGGACTTTCCGCCGGTCGGGTTCAATCGGTCGCCTGCGTGTCATCTGTGAACGCGAAGATGAGATCGAAGCGTTCAAACCGCGTGAATACTGGAGCATAGAAGCTCTGCTCAGCAACCTGGCTGACAACACCTTCAGTGCCAGGTTACACTCCTGCGATGGCAAGAAACTGACCAAATTTGCCATTGAAAACGAGCAGCAGGCAGAAACCATTCTGGCTGAACTCAAACAGGCGGAATACCAGGTTACATCACTGGAAAGAAGGCACGCAAACGCAATCCGGCACCTCCCTTCACCACCAGTACCCTGCAGCAGGAAGCGAGTCGCAAACTCGGCTTCTCGGCGCGTAAACCATGAGCGTGGCTCAAAGCTGTACGAAGGTATTGAAGTTGCTGACGGCACGCACGGCTTGATTACCTATATGCGTACCGACTCCGTTGCCCTTTCTGATGTGGCGACAACGGAAGCACGCGAAGTGATCTGCCACCTCTATGACGAAAGTTACGCCCTTAAAAAACCACGGGTGTTCCGCAATAAAAGTAAAAAATGCCCAGGAAGCGCACGAAGCGATCCGTCCGACTTCGATTGCCAGAACTCCGACCGAAGTCAAAAGGTTTTTAAGTTCCGATCAACAGAAGCTGTACGAACTGATCTGGAAAAGAACCGTCGCATCACAGATGGAGCAGGCAATTTTTGATGCGACCAGCGTCGACATCGCTGCCGGTGAACGTTACAGCTTCCGCGCCAGTGGCCAGATCATCCGTTTTGCCGGTTTTATGGCACTCTATATCGAAGGCACCGACAACGGCGACGACGAGAACAAGGAAGGACTCCTGCCACCACTGGCAGAAGGAGAAAAACTGCGCAACGAGCAGATCACCCCGGAGCAGCACTTCACCCAGCCGCCACCGCGTTTTACGGAAGCCAGCCTGGTCAAAATTCTGGAAGAGTACGGTATCGGCCGGCCATCGACCTACGCCAGCATCATGAACACCCTGGTCACGCGAAAGTATGTGCGGCTGGAAAAGCGGACTTTCTTCCCAGAAGACACCGGACGCGTGGTAACCAAATTGCTGACCGAACACTTCAGCCAGTATGTCGATTACGACTTTACAGCCGAACTGGAAGAGCAGCTCGATGCTATCTCCCGCGGAGAAACCGCCTGGGTTCCGACCCTGAAGCAGTTCTGGGATCCCTTCATCGCTCTGTTGCGGCGTAAGGATCAGGAAGTCAGCAAGGCCGACATCACCACCGAGAAAACAGACAAGACCTGCCCCGAATGCGGCAAGGAACTGGTCATTAAATTAGGTCGATCAGGTCGCTTCCTGGCCTGTTCTGGTTTCCCGGACTGCCGACATACAGAACCTCTTAACAGTGATGGGACAGAGCCGGAAGAGCCGGTCTTTTCTGAGGAAAAGTGTGAGAAATGCGGTTCCCAGATGCTGGTTAAAACAGGTCGCTACGGCAAGTTTCTCGCTTGCAGTGGCTATCCCAAGTGCAAAACATTCAACCGCTGGAAAAACCGAAGACACTTGATATCGCCTGTCCCCAATGTAATGAAGGGCAGATGCAGGAAAAGAAAAGCCGCTATGGCAAAATTTTCTATTCCTGTAACCGCTATCCCCAGTGTAAATACGCACTCTGGAATCCACCCAAAGCGGAAGCCTGTCCCAAGTGCAGTTGGCCCCTGACGGAGATCAAAACAACCAAGCGCTGGGGTACCGTTCAACGCTGTCCACAAGAAGAGTGTAATTGGGAAAAGGTATTGATCCCGCCGGAAAAGAAAGCCCCGGCTAAAAAGGCAACGGCAAAGAAGACAACCAAGAAAGCTCCCGCGAAAAAAACTGCGGCGAAGAAAGCCACGGCAAAAAAGACTGAAGCGACAAAAGACGCTTAAAGGATATTTTACATAGATTTGGTTACTGACCGGTCGGGCTGTGATAAGCTCGACCGGTTTGCTGTTTATACCACCTCTCACGTCAGAGAGGACAAAGGCTAAAATAATGGATATTAAAATCATCGGTGGTGGTTTGGCCGGCTGCGAAGCCGCCTGGCAGGCAGCCAAGGAAGGCTGTCAGGTCACACTTTATGAAATGAAGCCGAAGCTTTATTCACCCGCACATCAGAGTGAAAATCTGGCCGAGCTGGTCTGCTCCAACAGCCTGCGCGGTGCCGGAATGAACAATGCCGTGGGCTGTTTAAAAGAGGAGTTGCGTCGTTGTGATTCGCTTTTTATCGAGCTGCCGACGCCACGGCGGTTCCAGCCGGTGGAGCCCTGGCCGTTGACCGTGACGACTTTTCTGCCTACATCAGTGAAAAGATCGCCGCTGAACCAGGCATCACCCTGGTCCGAGAAGAGGTCACCACCCTGCCGGATGACGGCATCACCATCCTGGCCAGCGGACCGTTGACATCAGACACCCTGTCAACAGATCTGGTCCGCCTCACCGGAGCCGAGCATCTTTACTTCTATGACGCCATCGCACCGATTGTCGAAGTCGATTCAATCAATTTCGATATTGCCTGGCGCGTTCCCGTTATGGGAAGGGGGAGACGACTATATTAACTGCCCTCTGAATGAAGAGCAGTACCTCGACTTTGTTCAACAGCTGATCGATGCCGACAAGGTTGCTGGACGCGAATTTGAAAAGCTGATCCACTTTGAAGGCTGCATGCCGATCGAAGAGATGGCGCAACGCGGTGTCCAGACATTATCCTTCGGCCCGATGAAGCCGGTCGGGCTACCCGATCCGCGCACTGGCAGACCTCCCTACGCCGTGCTCCAACTGCGTCAGGATAATCGCCACGCCACCCTGTTCAACCTGGTTGGTTTTCAGACCCGACTGACCTATCCAGAACAGAAACGTATTTTCCGTATGATCCCCGGGCTTGAAGATGCACGCTTCGAACGTCTGGGCAGCATGCATCGCAATACCTTTATCAATGCACCCAGCTGCCTGAACAAAACCCTGCAGTTCAAACAGGCTCCGCACATTTTCGCAGCCGGGCAGCTCAGTGGTGTCGAGGGGTATGTTGAATCAGCCGCTTGCGGTTTTCTGGCCGGCATTTTCGCTGCCCGCCATTTTTTCGACAAACCGATCCCTGAGCCTCCACGTGAGACAGCTTTCGGCGCCCTGCTCAATCACCTGGTTGAAGCAAAGGTTGACGGCTTTCAACCGATGAACATCAACTATGGCCTGTTTCCTCCCCTGCAACTGGGCGGACGCAAAATGAAACGCGCCGACCGCCGCCTGGCCATGGCGACACGTGCCCTGGAGGCGCTCTCCGATTGGTGGAATCCGATCACCGATGAGCGCAGTGGAGAGTAACGGATGAGCGATAGATTAATCCTGGCCTCAGCCTCGCCCCGGCGCCGAGAACTGCTGGAACAGATCGGTCTTGACTTTGACGTCATTCCGAGTGCTGCCAAAGAACAGATCCGGCCGGATGAGACCCCTGAACAGCTGGTTGTCCGTCTTAGCCTTGCCAAAGCTCTTGACGTCGCCCAGCGACCAGAGGTTCAAGGGCGCTGGTTCATCGGCAGCGACACCATCGTACTGTGCCGTGACCGCATTCTGGGAAAGCCGAAAGATAGCGTGGAGGCCACCGCCATGCTGAAGCTGCTCTCAGGCCAAGAACATCAGGTTTTATCCGGTTTTGCCTTGCTTGATCGCAGGAGTGGCAGGCAGATCACCGAAGCGGTCAGCACCCGAGTCAGATTTCGCCAATTGACAGACAATGAAATTGCGCGTTACATTGCCACAGGAGAACCGGATGACAAGGCAGGGGCTTATGCCATCCAGGGCCTGGGAGTCTGTTTTGTGGCGGGCATTGAAGGCAGCTATACCAATGTGGTCGGCCTGCCCCTCTGTCGCCTGACTCTGGCACTGAAAGAACTGGACGTCCCGCTGCCGATCTGACACAGACCAGTCACCAGCACAACATCCCGATGCCCCAAGGGCTGCATGAACCGATTGCATAAGCCTGACAGTTGCCAGCGTGTAACTGCCATCCTTTTTACATAGCCTTAGTTCAGCAAAAACCTTGCTCATCGTTTGATATCGGAGTATTCGAAATGAATGCCATCGCGACCAATATTGTTCACATCCGCCAGCGGATTGAGTCCGCATGCCTGAGATCTCAGCGCAATCCTGCAGAAGTCAGACTTATTGCCGTGTCCAAGATCAAACCGGCTGAAGCCATCGAGCAGGCCTACAAGGCAGGTCAGCTGAGATTCGGGGAAAGCTATGTCCAGGAGTTCAGGGACAAATCGCCTCTCGTCACCGAACCTGTTGAGTGGCATTTCATCGGTGGGCTGCAAAGCAACAAGGTCAAATACCTGCGCGGCAGGGTCTCAATGATCCACTCGGTCGATCGCCTTTCGCTGGCCCGGGAAATCGACCGCCAGTGGGCGAAGACAGATCAGCCCGCTAATATTCTGATTCAGGTCAATGTTGGCGATGAGGCGAGTAAATCAGGTTGTGCCATCAATGGGTTGGAGGCGCTGGTCAGACAAGTCGCAGAGCTCCCCAACCTGCGGATCAAGGGTTTGATGTGCCTGCCGCCTAACTGCGATAACGCAGAACAGGTGCGCCCGTTTTCCGCCAGCTCCGAGCACTGGCCGTTCACATCGACAGCCTGAAAGTGGAACATGTCTGTATGGATGAACTGTCGATGGGCATGAGCGGTGATTTTGAAGTTGCCGTTGAAGAAGGCGCCACACTGGTCCGGGTCGGGACAGCTATTTTTGGCGAACGGACGAAAAAATGAGCACACAGCCTTACCTGATTTTCGATCTGGACGGAACTCTGGTCGATTCAATTCCCGATCTGATTCTGTCGCTCAATATTTTACGCGAAGAGCTGGACCTTGCTCCCTTGCCCGCTGACCAGGTTCGTACAATGGTCGGAGATGGTGCCTCGCTGTTGGTTAAACGCGCACTTGGAGACCAGCTTTACGAACAGCGCCAACTTGAGCGCTTCATGACAATTTATGACGAACATCTGCTCGACAACACCCGTTGCTACGCCGGAATTGAAGACCTGCTCCAGGCACATCCGGCCGAGAGGATGGCTGTCGTCACCAACAAGCCCTATAATCTGACGATCAAGCTGCTTGAGGGATTGAAGATCAGAGATCGCTTCAAAGTAATTATCGGCGGCGACAGTCTCGAACATAAAAAGCCTCACCCGCTGCCGGTGCAGACAGCCCTGACTCAACTTCGCAGCGAAGCGCAGCAGGCAGTGATGATCGGCGATCATCATACCGATATCAATTCAGGCCGGGCTGCCGGAACCGCGGTCTGCTTCTGTGCATATGGAATCGGCCACAGCGACAATCTGCAATATGACTTTTACGCTCAACAGGCAACGGATCTGTTGACCCTTTTCCCCGGTTTATAAATTGATAGAAAAACGTCTTGGATATCGGGAAATTGCCCTGTTTTTTTTCCCACTGCTGCTCAATGTTCAATTGATGAGTATTTCTCACACCGTCATCAATGGGGCCCTCGCTCGACTTGATAGTTATATCACCGCTTTGGCAGGCTTTTCTGTTGCCATCGTGGTTCATATTTTTATATCTTCACCCTCCTATCAAAATCCGACGATTGCACTGACCCTCGCCAGAGGGCGGAAATCACTCATCGGTGTCGTCACCTTTATCGGCCTCATTGCTGTCTACACAACGGCCATGCTGCTCATCCTGGCAGCAACATCTGTTGGAGATTTCTTTCTCCTTAAAATTCTCGGGACCCCGCCGGAGGTGGCCGTCGAAACCAAAAAAGCTCTTGCCATCATGGCGTTACTCCCCTTTTTCACCGGCCTGCGCTCTTTGAGCCAGGGACTGCTGATCAAAGCGCGTAAGACGGGACTGGTCTCAATGGCCACCGGAGTTCGGGTGGTCGCCCTCTTCGGTTACTTGAGTATCGGTCCAACCTGGTTTTCGGGAGCCCAGCTCGGCTCCTTTGCTCTGGTCAGTTGCGTTATTACAGAATCCCTGGTCATTACCTGGCTGGCCTGGAAGACTCATAGTCCATTTGAAAAGGGTGTTGAAGAAAAGAACATCGCTCAAATCATTCGCTATGCATCACCCCTGGCATTTTCATCTTTTCTGCAGCAAACGATACCACTATTGATCAGCTCGATTGTGGGTCGCTTAAGTGACGGCACTCTCGCCCTCGCAGCGTTTGGTCTTATTCAAGGATTCCTGTTTTTACTGGCCGGCCCAATGAGAAACCTGCAGCAGGCGTACCTGACCTTAGTGAAAACTGAAAAGGACTATCGGACCCTGCTCAATTTCAGTGCGACTATTGCCGGAGCGCTTGGAATCCTGCTTGTTCTTACCGCCGGGCCACTGAATCAGATGGTCGTCGGACAGATCCTCGGAGCCGATCCGGAATTGCGCCTATACCTTCGCCTGTCACTCGGAGCCTGTGCCATATTTCCATTTTTCTATGGTGGGACCAGCCTCTTGCGCGGCTGGTTTGCAGGTGCAGACCAAACGACAAAACTGAGCCGGGCAACCATTGCAAAATGCTGCTTTCTGGCTCTTGTCTGGTGGCCACTGGTCCATTTCCAGCTGCCGCTTTCCGGTATTGCCATAGCCGTAGGCCTGCTCGTTTCTGCTGAAATTCTTGAAGCATCGTACCTTTATTTCATGAGACAACAGCAGCCACTCGAGGTTCGTCAGCTCGCGCCATTTTAAAATCCTCCGGGCAAAAGAAAAAAGTCTCACAATATTGAATGTTCCGGTGACAAAGCGACAAAAAGTGTGGTTAAATGCCGATCCTGAATTTTGAACGACCGAAATAACAAGGAGTGTTGCCATGTATAACTGTTCTGACCTTAAAAAGGGTCTCAAGTTGCTGATCGACAATGAGCCGCACGTCATTGTCCAGTTTGACTTCAGCAAGCCAGGGAAAGGCCAGGCCCTGTACAGATGTAAACTACGGAATATGATCACCGGTTCCCTGTTTGATCGCACTTACCGCAGTGGTGAATCATTCGAGCCTGCCAGCCTAGAAGAGCGCGATATGCAGTACCTCTACCAGGATGAAACCGGTTATATCTTCATGGATAAGAAGACCTACGACCAGATTACCCTGACCGAAGAAACCCTGGGCGACGACAAGCACTTCCTGATCGACAATATGGACGTGGAGATCCTGATGTACAGCGAACGCGGCATAGGGATCAGTCTGCCCAATTTTGTCAATCTGAGAGTCACTCAGTCCGATCCCTGGGTCAAAGGTGACACCGCAGCCGGGAACAACAAACCGGCGACAGTCGAAACCGGCTACACCCTTCAGGTCCCGTCTTTTGTCGAAGAAGGAACATTGATTCAGATCGACACCCGGACCGGCGAATACGTGACCCGCGTCAAGGAGTAAATGTGGATCCCAGCTGGCAGTTAGCACGCAAGAGGGAGACACTGCAGCAAAGAGCCCGGATCATTCAACAGATCCGGGCTTTCTTCATTGATCAGAAATTCCTTGAAGTCGAAACTCCTCAGCGCATTCCAGCCAACGCCCCCGAACTGTATATCGACCCTGTCGAATCGGAAAACTGGTTTTACAGACATCACCTGAGCTGTGCATGAAACGCCTTCTGGCTGCAGGTTATGAGCGCCTGTTTCAAATTTGCCACTGCTGGCGCTCAGGTGAGCGTGGTCGACACCACCTGCCTGAGTACACCATGCTCGAATGGTACCGTAGCCATTGCGACTACCAACAGCTTATGACAGACTGCGAAGCCATGCTCTTGAGCCTTGTTCCCGCAGGACAGATTATCTGGCACGAAACAACCATCGATCTGACTCCGCCCTGGCCGAGACTCTCTGTCGAAGAGGCATTTAAGCATCATAGCTCCATCAGCCTTGAAGAGGCACTGGCAAACGACCTGTTTGACAGCATCATGACAGAACAGATCGAACCCCAATTGGATCAGCTGAGACCCGTTTTCTGTGTGACTACCCTCTACAGCATGCCTCCCTGGCCCGCAAAAAGCCTGACAATGCCAATGTTGCCGAACGGGTGGAGCTCTATATCGGGGGCTCGAACTGGCGAATGGGTTTCTGAACTGAATGATCCGATCGAGCAAAGACAACGCTTTTCGACCGAAGAAGAACAGCGTCGTCAACGGGGAAAATCACCTTACCCATCTCCCTTACCATTTCTAGAAGAACTCGAATGCCTCCCCGACAGTGCAGGGATCGCACTTGGAATAGATCGATTAATAATGCTGTTATGCGACATACAAACAATCGATAATGTTGTATTTTTCACCCCTGAAAATTTATAACATACGCATCCGACCACAGAATAAACAAACACCGTTACACAAAATAGCAACAAAATCAAAAAAAGCTTGCCTCGACTATTATCAGATAGGTAAAATCTTATCATAAATAAACATATAATTTTCCATATTATTCTATTTTTTAAATACTTAAAAAGAAAACCAACACCAAAACCAAGCAGAAACCAAACCACATATAATAAAATATCATTCTATTAAAATTTTATCTGTTGACATCATTTTATAACGTCGTATTATATCGCGAAATACAAAACACATCATCACTCATTTTATAACAAAAGATATTTTAATTTATCGATTAAAAACAACCAGATAAAGACGACAAAGACACATAAAACGCAAAATTAAAGCCTTTATACCTCTACCATATCCTACATATTCAATCGACAAATAAGGTATTTAGCGCAACTTCAATACGGCCGCACAGCAGCGCCCTGAAGTTAGAAACAGCCACATGACTAAACCGGCTTTTGAATTTACTATCAATTGAGGGAAACCTCGGAACCAAGGAGAGAGGAGCCTTATCATGGGACATGGACCCGCCGTTAAACTGGGCAAAGACAATGCGGCCAGCTTCAAAACCAGGCTGGGTGTTAAAATGTTTATTGCCTACACACTGGTTTATGCCACCTTCGTTGTTCTCAACACAACCAACCCAAAGATGATGGAATCAATCATCCTGGGCCAGACCGCAGCTGTCATTTGGGGCTTTGGACTGATCGCCCTGGCCCTCGTTATGGCCGTTATCTACAACCATCTCTGCACTAAAGCAGAAAAACAAATGAACAGCTAAGGAGAGAGACACGTCATGGTATATACACAATCACCTCTGCCATCGGTCTTTTCGTCTTTTTGTTCTGTTTGTTCTCGGCCTTTCATTTTATCTGGCCAGACGAACCAGCTCAGCCGAAGGCTACTACGCAGCAGGTGGCAATATTCACTGGTTCACCAACGGCGTCGCTTTCGCCGGTGATTACCTGTCAGCCGCTTCTTTCCTTGGAATCTGCGGTATGATCGCCACTGCGGGATACGATGGCTGGATGTACTCCATAGGCTATCTGGCCGGCTGGATCGTCGCCCTCTTCCTGGTCGCCGAACCGATGAAGCGCCTGGGCAAATACACCTTCACCGACGCCCTCGATTCCAAGTTTAACTCCAAGTCGATCCAGTTAATGGCTGCAATCTCAACCCTTCTGGTCTCCGTCTTCTACCTGATCCCGCAGATGGTCGGCGCCGGCGTGCTGGTACAACCCTTACTCGGCCTCCCCCACTGGGTCGGCGTCTGTATCGTCGGCATCGTTGTTACCATTATCGTCGCGACAGCGGGGATGGCCTCAACCACTTATGTTCAATTCTTCAAGGGAGCTCTGCTTCTGATCATGTCGACCGTTGTCGTCGTCATGGTCCTTTCCCGCGGTCTCTCAACAGCGCCCGAGAACAATGGCGTGCCTTATCACGACTTTAAAACAATGCAAGCCTCTGCCAGCCTGGAGCTCAGCGACCCGAGCTATAATGTGGTTGCCGGACTCGATTCCGAGTATGGCAAAGCCGGTTTCGTCAAGCTGAGTAAAAACGGCGAAGAATCGGTCTGGCAGATCAGCAAAAATGCATCAGGGTACAACCTTGAAGAGACTCTGTTCATGACCAAGCGGGCTGACGGCACCAAACTTTTCAATGGGGCCGCCAAAGAGGAAGGTAAGTTCTTCCCCGTAGGTCATGTCAGCGATATCGTTGTCGATGGCAAAAGCGTTACCGCAACAGGAGCCGTCGGCCCCTTCGCCTACCTTCTGCGCTGAAAGACTCAACCATCGTTCTCTGGGGCAAGAAATATGTCATGGAAGGTGGCGACACCACCGTTATTTACTACCAGAAGCCGACCCCAGGAGCCCGCGTTCTTCGTCCTGGGTTGAAGTTCAAGGTTGACAATGCGACAGGTCTGCAGAAATTCAACTTTATCTCCCTGATGCTGGCTCTGTTCTGCGGTACCGCTGCATTGCCGCATATCCTGATCCGCTATTATACGGTTCCAAGTCAGGCAGCGGCGCGAAAGTCCACCATCGTCGCCATCGCAGGTATCGGCTTCTTCTATATTCTGACCCTGTTCATGGGAATGGGTGCCATGACCAACGGCGTTATCAATCTGACCGACAACAACATGTCGGCACCGCTGCTGGCACTGTCCTTCGGTGTCATCCTTTTTGCAGTCATTTCATCACTGGCTTTCGCCACCGTCCTGGGGACCGTCTCCGGGCTTATCGTGGCGGCATCGGGAGCGATTGCTCACGACCTGATGGACAATTTTATGGGGATGCAGATGAGTGATCGCGGCAAGGTCCGTGCCGGTAAGATTTCAGCTATGGTTATCGGCTGTATCGCCATCTATCTGGGGATCGTCTTCGAAGGCATGAATGTTTCCTTCCTGGTCGGCTGGGCCTTTGCGGTTGCCGCATCAGCCAATCTGCCGGCGATCCTGATGCTGCTGTTCTGGAGCAAAACAACCGCCAGGGGCGTGGCCGCATCAATTCTTGTTGGTCTGGTCAGTTCTCTCGGACTGATCTTGGTTTCACCTGACATGTGGGTACGCTACGGCAAACTTCCGGCTGACGCCCCCATCCAGTTCAACAGCCCGGCACTGATCTCGATCCCCCTCTCCTTCATCGCCCTGGTTGTCATTTCTATGATGACGCAAAAAGATGAAATAAAAGGCCATGCCGGTGAAAATGCTTAATTGAAACTTGATTAACAGATTGCATTCAATCTATTCTGGGCTGCCTGTTGGCAGCCCATTTTTTATCAGGAAAAAACCTATGAAACGTTTTCGTATCACTATTCTCGCCATCTGCCTGATCCTGGGCTGGCTCGGATTCTCGGATCTCGGCCTGCTGTTACGCAACCAGGAGCCGCAACGGGTTTCAATCGCCGAACTGGAAACTAAAGGCGCCCCCAGAGAATGGCTGACAGTGACCGACGGGACTCAGGACCTGCTACAGGCAATTAACATGTCGGGCTCAATGACAATCGATTCCTTTCTGGTGCCTCTCAAACGCGCTCCGGAATCAAACGTCATGAAAGTATGGTTTGAAACCCGCGATCCCCAGATTATTTCAGCACTTAAAAACTACTACTTTATCCTTGAGACGGATACTCAAAAAGCTGAATTTGTCGAAGCGAACAAGCACCTGTTCATGGGGCAACGATCCCTGACCGGCATGACCGCCGACAACCTTGTTGCCAGCTCAAACAGGAATAAACTGACGGAATTGTTGCAGGAAATGAATATTGCCGTCTCGGAAGAAACGATCTTCATCAGTGAAGGAAAAGAGCCTGCCGTCTGGCGCGGTATTTTTTTTGCGACCATTGCAATCGTTGGGATGGTGAAGATTTTTATCAGCTTTGCGCGCCGGGAAGAGGTTCACTGAAATCTGAATAGCCGGTTTGTATCGGTCCCGAAACATGTCGGTGTAATGCCGATCAAGCGATGAGCTGTCTCATCAATAGCCTCACCTGGTAGACCTCCTCATTTTGATCTTCGGCAGGAAATAAGCCAAGGTACGACCAATGGGGATTATAAAATGACAACGACTCATCTCTCCACCGTGGTGTTGGCTGAGCTTGCCCCAGCAGACACAGTCCGATTATATCACACTCCCTCTCAATAACGCCCTAGCAGGCGGTAAAATAAAGGTTTTTATCGGCCAGGCATTACAGTCATTTAAACCAGTCCGATAAGGAGTCGACTGCCCCAACGGGAACAACCCCATATCCGCCTGCAGCGCGGGTAAAAGCGTGCAAGATGATCTCAGGGGCGGAGTGTGGGACTGTCCGTATTATGGATAATCAGACGATCACCGGGATGCAGCGGGCTGTTAAGATCGATACGATTCCATATCAGAATTGCGGCGAGAGGTACGCGAAATTGCTCGGCAATTGTCGTTAGATTATCGCCTGGCTGAACAATGTAGATCCGCTTCTGCCTTTGCTGACTCCATTCTTTGTGGTGCTGGTCAAGCGCTGCTGAAATCCTGGGGACATCTGTTCGGGAACGGCTAAACTGTAGCTCCCCGCCGCCAGGTAGTGCCCCCGCAACTCCGGATTTAAATCCTTGATTCGTTTGAAATCCGTCTGTGCCGCCTGAGCGACCACCGTCAGGCTGGTTTCCTCAAAGGTGGTGAGTTCGACAATGGTAGACTTGATGGGAGGATAATAGTCCTCTTCATTCAGATGAAACCCGTAACGTTCCGGCTGCGTCAGGATCAGCTTGGCCGAAAGAATCCTGAACAGATAACGCTGTGTTTCCAATGGTAAATAAAGGCGATAGAAGTTATTGACTCCCTGGGCCAGAATTTCAGCCTGAAGGCCCTCTTCTCCCATATTGAATGCCGCTGCTGCCAGACTCCAGGAGCCAAAGCGCTCAAAAGCTCGGAAAATATGCTATCGCTGCCTTGGTCGAAGCGATCAGGTTTCTGCGTTGGTCGATCGATTTATCGACAATTAAGCCATGGCGTCGACCCGTCTCGGGCAGGAACTGCCAAAACCCGATAGCCCCCTTTGATGATCCTGCATGTGGTCGCAAGGCACTTTCAGCCAATGCGACATACTTCAGGTCATCGGGAAGCCCCGCTCGAGAGAGCATGGTTTCAATCATAGGGAGATAACGGGTTGAACGCTTTAACCACAAAACAGCTTGATCCCGGTCCCAAAGGGACAACAGCAGCTCCTTTCCATCCGCTCCAGAACATCGGAATCGTCGAGAGGTACCGTTTCACCACAAAACGTCAGCGACCGTTCCAGCTGAAGACCGGTCAGCAGAGGAGGAATGCCTTCTCTTTTATCGGCGCCATAAGCAGACCCGCAGGAAAGCAGTGCAGCAATCAAAACCACCAAGAGTCTTACAGGTAAGAACATAGGCCCTCCTTGATCAAAATCAGGAAAGTAAACTATAGCATAGTGTCAGAGCGGGATGAGAGAGGATAGATGAAAGGACGTTAGGCGGATCAATCCGACCTATACACAGCAGTTGATGTCTACCTCAATTATGCAACAAGGAAAATAAAATATCCGGTATCTGCTCTGCAACGATGGAAAGAGAAAGAACGTCGGCTCTGCGCAATGATCGACAGTCATGGCAGAGCAGACAAAACAGCCTATTTTTACTGTTCTGCTACAGGCACTCCAGCTGATGGGCAAGCAGCAGATGCAGTCTGTTTCGATCTGATTTGGCGGAAAGCTTCGATCATGATTTTTCACCTGGACTTTTTTAATGCCCGGAGAGGCCGGCATTTTACGGATGAAAAGTCCGACACACTACTCGCCGTTGGAACAACTCTTGCTGCAGGAATCATAAACTTTGGCAACAAAGGGGGATGTCATTGCGCGGACCAATGCACTGTAGTTCAGTCGGAAAACAACTTCTGAACCTATTAAGAGATCTTCGCAGCGGGATTCGACGATCAGATGATCGCTGCTCGCTCCTTTGATGTCTATCCCCTTCCGTGCCTGCAAACCATCGGGATCAATATCCTGCCTTCCGAGCGCGAGAATAGCCTGAGAAACCTGGCCCCGATCTACAGTGACAGGTTTTTCGCCAAATGCATTTTGAGAAATCTGACCTGATGGCAGACTTGGTTTGACCTTCACTTCAATCACTTCGGCTGTCAACGTGATGGCATCGGTATACAATCCAGGAATTGGTCGGCGCTGGAGGGTTTCACAACCGAGCAGAATGGCTTCCCCCAAACGAAGGTCGTTGATCCGGCCGATCGCCGCCCCACTGAGCGCCCACTGGAGGTTGGCCGAATTCCCCCCCGACACGATCTCTACCCGCAAATCAAACGTCTTTCGATCATGTACACAAGTTCGGTTAATATGGCCATGTTCCGGCGATCAGGTTCAACTCCACTGCGACAGGCGAGATTCGTCCCAATCCCCTTGAAATCAATATGCGGCAAAGTGAGTGATTCACGGATAATCCCCAGCAAATCTTCAGGCATGATTCCTTCTCGAAGGTCACCTAATTCAACCATAAGGATGACGCCATGGTGACGGTCCGCCTTTTGAGCTTCAAGTGAAAGCGCCCTTATTACCTCGATTTCAGTATTGAAGCTGGCATCGACACACGCAACAACCTGTTCCACCTGACTCAGCATTGGTGATCGGATTAAAACCATGACAGCCGGAACCTCGGCAAGCTGCATCGCTTTAATATTCTCGATACGTGAATCTCCCAATCTTTTACCCCTGCCGCGATCAATGTCGCAGCTATCTCTTCAGAGCCGAGGGCAGCCTTGGTCACACCGGTTACCGAGATACCACATTGCCCCAAACGCTCTACCAGGGTTCTAGCATTGTGGTTAATTTGATGAGATCAATCTCCAATCTCGGGATGGCCATCATGCGTTGGCAGCCCGAATTTCTTTAAGTGCGGGAAAGGCGGACAGAACCATATTCAGCAAATATTTAGGGGAGCGAGTCAATGCATCAGTCACCGGGATACCAAGCTCCTGTTCATATTTATTTATGGATACACTCACCTCAATGTCATTCATCTGCTCATGGTTGATCGTCAGGCCGATGATTTTGGTTTCCGAAAAAGTCTCAATAAGATTAATTTCACTTGCAGGTGTTGGCATCGCCATTGTCTCAAAGTCACAGCGCATAGTCCGCCGGGGAGCGTGCTGTAATACGACACCGTCGGGGCAACTACCGCGAAGAATAAATGACGACGACGAAAAAGCAGGATGACTTAATGCACCTTGCCCCTCGACAATGATGACATCTGGGCTCTCAGTTTCAAATGCTTCAACAACGACCGCTTCCAACTCTCCAGCACAAAACTGTGACGGCACTGCGTCGAGAGCAACCCCATAAAGAGCACCCTGGATCAACCCGGTCTGGCCAGTGCTGATCATAACCGCCTTTATCCCGACATCATTCAAACAACGGGTCATAATGGTGGCCGTGGTGCGCTTTCCAATTGCACAGTCAGTTCCAAGCACTGCAATGACCGGACAGCTCACCTCGGAGATTCGACCGCTGAACATATTCAGATTTTTTTTATCACTGGGCTTGCGGATATCAACAATTTTTACCTCATTAACGAGACATGCAGCGGTAAAACCGGATCATCGTTAAGAAATTCATGCAGGCCGTTGACAATATTCATCCCGTGACTCATCGCTTCAAGCAGCAGACCACGCTCGTACTTTGAAAGCATTCCACTAGCTGGAGCCATTCCAAAAATAAAGAAGTCAGGAACGGATTCGACCTGAGCAAGGGAATCAGCAAGGTCACGACAGATTGGAATTGCGTTCTGCTTTCCATCAAGAACCATGCCGGTGTCTAATCCCGTTTTTTCGCTATCAATGACCGAAAGAATTTTGTATTTCTCTGAGTGCCGAATCAGACCGTTAGCTGTCTTCCCGTCAATCTTGCCAAAATTACCTTCGCAATAAACAATCGCAGTCGCGATGGGAGGATCGTTTTCAGTAGACCGAGAGAGTACTGGTGTCATTATTGTTCTGTTTTTGTCAGGGGCAGGGGTGCTTTCGGAGTTTTTTTAAAGATGCTGCGGGTGGGCTTGTTATCATAGTTTACTCCCCATGAGTATAAATCTCAGAGGAGGCAACGGGATCGTTTCGGCCAGGATTAACCGATTGTCAACGAGAAGTCCCAACTAAGGTTGATGCTGTGGAAATAAATTCCCACTGGGCTGCTTGAATTTACACACTACCACATTGATGCATAAATTATTGGAAAATAAATAAAAATCCTGGTTGTCGGAAAACATGTCTCACGGAATTTCCGCGTGAGAAGGTTTCCTGTCACCACACTTTGCCCCGGTAAATACACTGGAGTCAGTTCAGGAAACGACCACCGACGGACTGTCCTCCCTTGACAAGGGAGGACAGTCTATTATGTCAATATGGTGGATGAAAGAATACACAAGAGTTCATAGACTCTGCCTTCAAACTGGTTACAGAACAGGGAGGCAGAAGGTCAGAAGCAGCCCGCTATCTTGAGATCAACGCTGCCCTGTTGCTCCGCTGGAAGGGAGAACCAGAAGCGACACTGCAGAATGCCGGATCAAAGGCCGAGCTTCCGTCAGAATTGGTTCGGCTGAAAAATGAGAATCGCCGTTTGAACTCGGACCGGACCTTGCGTTCTTTACCGACACCTCTGTAAATCTCTTTTACCAATCTGCAAAGCGTGGCTCACCTGACCCATTCACACAAGCGTTCAACAGCCGTCAAGGTCTGCTCACAGTAGCACCTCAAAAAATCCTCCCCGATCACTTCATCTCCGGCTAACTGTTCGATGGCAGCCAGAACCTTGGCGCCATCAAAGTTGACATAGGCCAGCCGCGCGGTCAGTTCATTTTGCGGGCGACCAAAGTTACTGCCAGGCAGAATAGCCACTCCGGTTTCTTCAAGCAGGAGTCGACAGAGCACACCACCATTGACAATCCCTCTTTTTCCAGCTGCGCACGCAACGGTTCAAAATCGGGCAACATGTAAAACGCACCATCCGGCTTTGCCACGTCGATTCCTGCCGCAGTCATACGTGTCCAGATCCAATCGGCCAGAGCTTTAAGAATCCGGCGAGAATGAGACAGGTAACGCTCGATTTCAACGCTGCCTTGAAACGCTTTCACCGCGGCGTATTGAATCGGCGCACTTGTTGAGGTGAATGTTTCGCTGGCGACAACGGCCATGGCTTCCATCAACCACTTCAGCTCCGGCGGAAAAGCAAAGGTCCCGAGTCGCCAGCCACCGGCACCGGCCCACTTGCTCAAACCGCTGGTAATGATCGTCCCTTCCGGATAATAGCGCGCAATCGACTGATGGAGTCCGTCAAAGTTCAACTCACCATAGATCTCATCAGACAGCAGAATAAGCTTATACTTTCTTGCGACTTCAGCCAGTGCCTCTAATTGCTCGGGAGAATAGGAGCAACCGGTCGGTTGTTGGGATAGTTCAGAATGACAACCCGCGGCTTACTGGGATCATGACAACACAGGTTTTCCAATTCCTGCGGAGTCAGCAACCAGCGATTTTTTTCTTCCGTTCGCAGCCAGTGGACATGACGTCCGACAATGTGGGCTTGGGGAGCATAGGAAACCCAGCTCGGCGTTGGAATCACCAGGTCTCCGTAATAAACCAGCTGAAGGATAAACATCAGCTCCTTGGAACCTGGCCCGATCAGAACATTTTCGCCTGAAATCGGTAAATCCTGAGTTCGGCGATAATAACCTGCCACAGCTTCACAGAGCGCAGGCAGACCACGGACAGGAAGATAATCTTTTTGATGGGCATTATTCTGAAGCTCACGCACAACCGGTTCAGGAACAGGAAAAGGCGATTGCCCCAAGCCCAGCTTGTAAACTTGCCTGCCTTCACTGATCAGTCGGTTACTGGTCTCATTAATTCCCAAGGTTGCCGAGACCGGCAAGCCTCTGACATTGAGGTTAAGGTGAACCTCATATTGACCATTATTCATTTCTGCTGCTCCTGAATTATCTCTGTTAATAACTCCAAAACATGTCGAATGTCGACATTATACAACATTTAATAAAAACACAATCCCTTTCTCAAAAAAACTTCCCCGGGTCGCGCTGCAATCTTAATGATTGCCAGAACCAGACCGGCATATTATGCTCCTATGGATTTATCGTCGACAACCCCGTATTGCTACCAAAGATATACCATGAGACCAATAATGACCGACCAAATCCGCTGCGAACAAACGGACAACCATATCCATGTCGTATTCAACACTCCTCACAGGATCATCAGTTCCGCCGTTTTAAATGGCGGGTTAGTCAAGGCCAGTCACATCCTCAACCTGAAAGTAGCAAAACATTCTGAAAACCCGGAATCCCCGGAAACGACTTTGACAAGATATTGTAGCGATAGAGACTGGAAGGGTACAACGGTCGGGATGATGACGGCGGCATCGATGGGATCGTTTCGTCTGGTTAAAGAATCTGTTCAAGGAATAGAGATTGCCATTCTGGTGACATCGGGGCTGTCCAATCCAAGGCGTAGCGGAGATCCTGCTGAGCACAGGGAGATGACCTCTCAACCAAACAGTGCCGGAACCATCAACATTATCGCCCTGACTTCAGCCCATATGACCGACGCTGCCATGGTTGAAGCTGTGCTGATGATCACCGAAGCCAAAACAGCTGCCCTGCAGGACGCCGGGATACTCAGCCCTGTAACCTACCGCATTGCAACCGGAACGGGGACCGACTCTGTTGCCGTTGTCAGCGGATGGGGTGAAAAGACCGTTGCCTATTGCGGCAAGCATGTTCTGTTTGGAGAGGTGTTAGGTCGATTGACAACCAGAGCGGTTGCAGAGTCCATAGCCTGGTATCGTGCCAATATCACCGAGGTGCTGATCGACATACCGTCAGATCGATCGACGGTGGCCTGACCGTTTATCAAAAGGGTGTTGTAAACAGATGCGACCGGTCCGGTCACCTTCCACGCTACTCCCCACATTTCATTTACGTGAGAAGTCGGTTGCGGTAAGCTGCCGGCCGGTCAATCACATCATCATTGTTTGTTCGTCATACCGATTCCGGTTCGGAAAAATCGGTCTCAATGCTCAGAAATTATCGTCTTTCCGAAGCTGAATATATTTTCATGTCAGCTATTATCGCTCTACACACATGGCGATTCCCATCCCGCCGCCGATGCAGAGAGTCGCCAAACCTTTGCGAGCATCCCGTTTTTCCATTTCATAGAGCAAGGTCGTCAAAACCCGGGCTCCCGAAGCGCCGATAGGATGTCCCAGTGCAATCGCTCCACCATTGACATTGGTGATGGCCGGATTCAGTTCCAGTTCACGCACAACAGCCAGCGACTGAGCGGCAAAAGCTTCATTTGCTTCAATCATATCCAGATCTTCAACCCTCCAACCCGCTTTTTTCAATGCGACGCGGGTGGCTTCGATCGGGCCAAGCCCCATCACAGAAGGATCACAACCAAACCAACCATAGGAAGCGATACGGGCTAAAGGCTTCAAGCTTTTCTGCTTGACCACATTGGCACCTGCCACAACAAGAGCTGCGGCACCATCATTCACCCCCGATGCATTTCCTGCAGTCACGGTTCCCTCTTTTTTAAAAGCCGGTCTTAACTTGGACAGAGAACCTGCCGTCGTCCCGAAACGTGGAAACTCGTCATCAACAAAGGCCAACGGGTCTTTTTTGCGCTGGGGAATCATGACCGGGACAATTTCATCTTTGAAGCGGCCGGAAGTCACAGCGGCTTCTGCCCGCTGCTGGCTCTGAGCCGAAAAGTTATCTTGAGCTTCACGGGTCAGCGAATATTTTTCAGCAATGTTTTCTGCTGTAATACCCATGTGATAACGATTAAAAATATCAAACAAGCCGTCATGGACGAGAGCATCAACCACTTCTCCATCGCCCATTCGATAGCCGCTTCGTGCCTGCGGGAGCAGATACGGCGCCTGGCTCATATTTTCGGTTCCACCAGCAACAACAACCGCAGAATCTCCGCACTGAATCGCCTGGGCCGCAGCAGCCACGCTCCGCAAACCTGAGCCGCACACCATATTAAGGGTTTGTGCGCAGCGTTCTTGCGGAATCCCGGCAGCAATCAGAATCTGACGTGCGACATTCTGCCCCAGACCGGCCTGCAAAACGCAGCCCATAAGAACCTCATCGACATCTTCAACTGACAACCCGGCCCGCTTCAGGGATTCTTCGGTAGCAATCTTACCGAGCTCGACGGCTCCAACATGTGCGAGGGCCCCATTAAAGTTACCGATGGGAGTCCGTGCAGCTCCGACAATGTATACATCTTGCATAGTATTTCTCCTTAGGATGCGGGGACACAATTATCCGGTGTAAGCTTGTTTACGATCTGCTCTGATTGCACCTTCACTCATTGCCGCGTCAGCCTGGCCACTTAAACATTCGACGGTGAAATGCCGTCATCACTGAAGCTTCAGCTTTTTTCGCCTGCGAAAAGGTGCTGATGTTCGGACCGGAAACAGGGATTGTCCCCATCCTGAATTTCAAGATGGGACAATCCAGCAACTACGAACCAATGTCTGTTATAGGAATAACCCGACCGCCGACAGGCTGGCGATCATTTTGACTCAAGAGAGTGTCAGGTAGAGGTTAGCCCCGCCTGTTTTGCCCTCTGATGTTTTACTTCTTCAACCAGCAGCGGCAAAATCTTATGCAGGTCCCCGACGATACCAAGGTCGGACACATCAAATATTGGTGCCGAACCGTCTTTGTTGACCGCAATAATGAACTCCGACTCCTCCATTCCCGCAACATGCTGAATGGCTCCGGAGATGCCTAAAGCAAAATACATATCAGGCCGGACCGTTTTCCCTGTCTGACCAACCTGACGATCATGTTCAACCCAGCCGGAATCGACAGCAGCTCGAGAGGAGGAAACAGTACCTCTGAGTTCACTGGCCAGAGCTTCAAGGATGGAGTAATTTTCCTGGCCACCGACACCGCGTCCGCCGGAGACAAGAACATCGGCATCTTCAATGTTGATCTTGACCTTCTCTTCTTTAATCACCTCAAGGACTTCGACATTGAGGTGATTTTTTCCAGTTTTGTCTCCAGGCGGATAATATCGCCACTCCGACAACTGTCTTTCACCATGCTTTTCATAACGCCAGGGCGGACAGTCGACATCTGAGGGCGATGCTCAGTGCAGATAATTGTGGCCATGATGTTTCCACCAAAGGCCGGTCGGGTCATCCACAGATTTTCATTCTCTCCAATTTCAAGCTTGGTACAATCCGCAGTCAGGCCGGTCTCGACTCGAGCTGAGACACGTGGAGCCAGGTCACGGCCGATTGCCGTTGCTCCAATAAGCATAATTTCTGGTTTATATTGACGAATTGCCGCTGTCATCGCTTGAGCATAAGGCTCGGTGGTATAAATAGTCAACTGCTCGTCGTCAAGAAACAGAACCTTGTCTGCACCGTAATGAATCAGGTCCTGACATCTTTTTTCAATATCGAAACCCAACAACAATGCAGTCAGCTCTACTCCCAGTTCATCGGCCAGCTCCCTGCCCTTCCCCAGAAGCTCAAGTGAAACTTTCTGAATCATGGAATTGCGCTGTTCTATGAAAACGAATATGCCTTTGTAATCTTTTACGTTCATGCTGAAATCTCCTGCTACAGAATATATTTTTCTGTAAGTTTATCGACGATAAGTTTCGCTGCCTCTTGCGGAGAGAGATCGTCATAGAGCACACCTTTATCCTTGACGCTCTTGGTAAAGGATTTCTGTACCTTGGTCGGAGAACCATCAAGCCCGAGATTGGCCGTATCAACGTCAATGTCCTTTAAGCTCCAGAGATCGACTTCTTTTTCCCTGTAAGCGTCAAAAATTTTTCCGACCGACATATAGCGGGGAGTGTTCATTTCGGACAAAGTGGTAATCAGGCACGGCATCTTGACCCGTAGCCGATGGGCACCATCCTCAAAAGAACGTTTCACGACAAGGTGCTTATCGTCTTCCTTCTGCAGATCAAAAACGTAGGATACCTGGGGGAGATTCAGGTGTTCAGCGATTTGCGGACCAACCTGAGCGGTATCGCCATCGATGGCCTGACGTCCGGCAATGATCAGATCAGGGTTCAGCTTGCGGATTGCAGCTGCCAGAGTGTAAGAGGTTGCAAGGGTATCCGAGCCGGCAAACATTCGGTCGGTCAGAAGGATAGCCTTGTCGACTCCCATTGCAAAAGACTCTCTGAGCGCCTTGTCGGCCTGAGGTGGACCCATGGTCAGGACAATAACTTCAGCGCCGAATTCATCCTTCAACCGGAGGGCCGCTTCGAGACCACGCTTGTCATCGGGATTGATAATACTCGGCACACCTTTACGGATGAGAGTCCCGGTTACGGGATCAAGCTTAACTTCTGTCGTATCTGGAACCTGTTTAATACAAACAACAATTTTCATAGGGTTGACCTCTTTATCCTTACAGTCAAAGCACGTCAGCAGCGATGACCATTTTCTGGACTTCGCTTGTGCCTTCGTAAATTTCAGTGATCTTTGCGTCCCTCATCATTCGTTCAATCGGGTATTCGCGGATATAGCCATAGCCACCATGCAGTTGAACCGCTTTTGTTGTGATTTCCATGGCGACTTCAGATGCATAGAGTTTTGCCCTTGCGGCATCAGCGCTATAGGGAAGTCTCTGATCTTTTTTGCAGGCCGCTTTGTAGATCAGCAGTCGTGCAGCTTCAAGCTTTGTGTTCATGTCTGCCAACTCGAACTGAGTATTCTGAAACTGGCTCAATGCCCGACCAAACTGCTTCCTTTCCTTGACATAACTCACCGTTTGATCAAAAGCCCCCTGGGCAATGCCCAAGGCCTGGGAAGCGATTCCGATACGTCCACCATCGAGGGTTTTCATGGCCAGAGAGAAACCTTTGCCAACCTTACCGAGCAGGTTTTCCTTGGGCACACGGCAATTCTCAAAGATAAGTTCACAGGTTGAAGATCCTCGAATTCCCAATTTTTTCTCTTTTTTACCAATACTGAAACCGGGAAAATCATGTTCAACAATGAAGGCTGAAATCCCCCGCGTACCCAGCTTTTTATCGGTCATGGCCATAACCACGTAGGTATCAGCATAACCGGCATTGGTAATAAATATTTTACTGCCGTTAAGCACATAATCATCGCCATCAAGAATGGCCGTGGTCTGCTGTGCACTGGCATCGGTTCCAGCGTTTGGTTCGGTCAGTCCAAAAGCGCCAGTTTTCCCCCTTGGCGAGCGGCACCAGATACTTCTGCTTTTGCTCTTCAGTCCCGAATTCAAGAATCGGGACCGCACAGAGAGAAGTATGGGCCGAAACAATAACGGATGTTGTTCCACAAACCCGACCGAGTTCTTCAACCGCCATTGCGTAAGCCAGATTATCTGCTCCCTCACCACCATATTCTTTGGGGATAGGAATCCCCAAAAAACCAAATTTGGCCAGGTTTACAACTGTCTCTTCAGGAAACCGCTCTTCATCGTCGATTTCGGCAGCTAAAGGTTCGACTTCCTGCTCAGAAAATTCACGGTACATGGTCCTGAGCATTTCATATTCATTATTCAGATTGAAATCCATACTGCGTTTCTCCAGTTATGACTTAAAATACGTCTCTGCAATCATTGATTTCGATTATTCTTTTCATCCGGCATAGAGGGCGAAGACCTGTGCCGAACCCTCAGCTTAATAATACAAGCAAGCTGACTTGTGCGTAAAAACGAGGGTCCGGTCAAGGACCGGTACTATTGATAATCGTAAAATCCTCTTCCGCTTTTTCTGCCTAAAAGCCCACCACGAACCATTTTTCTAAGAAGTGGATGAGGACGATACTTGGAATCTCCAAACTCCTCATAGAGGACTTCCATGATGGCTAAGTTAACGTCATTGCCAATCAGATCGGCAAGCCCAAGCGGACCAATGGGATGATTCGCTCCAAGAAGCATCGCCTGGTCGATGTCTTCAGCAGAGGCCACACCATCGGCCAGAATACCGACAGCCTCGTTGATCATCGGAATGAGAATGCGATTAACGACAAATCCTGGAGCTTCCTCAACTTTTACCGCTTGTTTTCCCAGGCTTTCAGCGAGGGCAAGAATGGTTGATGTGGTCGCTTCGGAGGTCGCGATCCCCTTGATCACCTCAACAAGTTTCATCACAGGGACAGGATTAAAAAATGCATCCCAATCACCTGTTCCGGCCTCTGAGTACTGACAGCCACGTCGGTAATCGATAATGAGGAGGTGTTCGTCGCCAGAATTGTTTCAGGTTTGCAAACCTTGTCCAATTCTTCAAAAATGATTTTCTTGATCTCCATATTCTCTACAGCCGCTTCAACGACCAGGTCACAGTCGGCCAGATCATCAATGGACGTAGTGCCGACCAGACGTGACAGATACACAGCCTTATCTGTTTCAGTTATTTTTTCTTTCCGGACCTTTCGATCCAGGTTTTTCTCGATATTCAGCAGTCCGCGCTGAAAAAAACTGGCTTCGACTTCCTTGATGATAACGCTATAACCATTTTCCGCAAAGACCTGGGCGATACCTGCTCCCATGGTTCCCGCACCAATAACACCAATTTTCATATCGTTAACCCCATCAGTTTTAATGACAGATTCCATATCAACCACTCCCACTATTAAGAAATAGCAACTAAGGTTTATACTGAGCCCTTCTTTTTTCCAGAAAGGCCGACATCCCTTCCTTCTGATCCCCTTCTGCAAAGCAGAGTGAAAAGAGTTCTCTCTCCAATGCCATTCCAGCTTCCATATGAAGGCCAGTCCCATTATTGATAGCGCGCTTGGCGAGCTTTACGGCCACCGGACTGTTGACACAGATTTTACCCGCCAGTTCCATAGCCTCTGCCATCAAACGATCCGGCTCATAAACCCGATTTACAAGTCCAATCTCTCTGGCTTCCTCTGCAGTAATCACCTGCCCGGACAGGATCATTTCCTTAGCCTTGGCAACACCGACAAGACGAGGAAGTCTCTGGGTCCCGGTGAATCCGGGTATAATCCCCAGACCGACTTCAGGTTGACCGAACTTCGCCTTCTGGGAAGCCAACCTGATATCAGCGGCCATTGCCAACTCGCACCCCCACCGAGAGCAAAGCCGTTGACGGCGGCAATAACGGTCTGATCCATTACTTCCAGTCTGCGAAAAACCGAAGCTCCCAGCGTTGCGAAGTCGCTCGCCTCCGCAGGCGTTAAACTCTTCATTTCCGCAATATCCGCGCCTGCAACAAACGCCTTCCCCTGTCCGGTCAGGACAACGACGCGAACACCCGAATCGTTCTCAAGTCGATCCAAAATATCGCTGAAAGCACTCAAAACACTTTGATTCAACGCGTTGAGCGCTTCAGGTCGGTTAATCGTCAAGGTACAGATAGCGCCATTCTTCTGAACGTCAATCAGCGTACTGTTCATGCAACCTCCCGCTATTTCGGCGGCATAACGGTCGCTACGCCTTCCAGCACAACCGTCCCGTCCTGATTTGTGGCCCAGGTTTTAACCGCAAAATATTTTTTCCATCTTTTTTTTCAATCACTTCAACAGCCGCATCAATCGTATCTCCAAAACTTGACCGGCGCTGTAAATTTCAATTCCTGTCCAAGGTAAATTGTCCCCGGCCCGGGGAGCTTGACGCCCAGAACAGCTGAAATCAGTCCGCCAACCAACATTCCATGTGCGATACGCTCTTTGAACCGTCCCTTAGAGGCTTCGACTTCGTTAATATGAGCCGGGTTGTTATCTCCGGTAATCCCTGCGTAGAGGTAAACGTCAGTCTCTGTGATTGTTTTCTGAAAATGTGCCGTATCACCGACGTTGATGTCGGCTATTGTCAAACCCTTCATTTCTACCTCCATTTTATGCTGACCTGCCGGTCAGACCGGCAGGTCATGCTCTTTTGTATTGTCGGATCAAAGAGTCAATCCCATTTTTCCGGACGAAAGATTCGGTCGTCCATCAGTTTCAGAGATTCCGATATGACCGGTCTGAACTCCATACGAGCGAGGACATCTTTTTCAAGATCGATTCCCGGTGCGATTTCGGTTAACTCCAACCCCTCCGAAGTCAGTTTGAACACGGCCCGCTCAGTGATGTAGGTCACATCCAGATTAATGTCATTCGCGTACTCACCGCTGAAAGTAATCTGTTCAACACGATCGATGAACTTGTTAACCGTCCCTTCCTGGACAATGTTCAGTACTCCGTCAGTCGCTTCAACCTTTATTCCGCGAGCGGTAAAGGTGCCGCAATAAATCACCTGCTTCGACGTTTGGGTGATGTTGATAAAACCGCCACAACCAGCCACTTTCGGACCGAACTTCGAAACATTGATGTTGCCATTCTTGTCACACTCCGCAAGACCGAGAAATGCAAGGTCAAGCCCGCCTCCGTCGTAAAAGTCAAACTGATACGGCTGGTCCAAAACCATGGTCGGATTTGCAGAGGCACCAAAATTCAATCCATTTGCGGGGACCCCGCCAACCGGTCCGGCCTCGACAGTCAAGGTCATCTCATCACCGATCCCTTCCTCATTGGCCACAACGGCAACGACTTCAGGGACACCGATACCAAGATTGACGGCCACATTCGGCCTCAGTTCCATCGCAGCCCGTCTGCCGATGATTTTTTTGCATCAAGAGATTCATTACTACTTTTGGCAAGAACCATTTTTTTGCTGCCGGTATAAGATGCGTTGTAGTCCACACCAAATGACTGCATATGATATTTAAGTGAAGACGCAACCACCACGGCGTCAACATAAAGACCTGGTATCTTCACCTGCCGCGGATCAAGGGAGCCTGCCTGAACAATCCCCTTGACCTGAACGATAACTTTTCCGCCGGAGTTTCGGGTTGCCTGAGCAATGGAAAGTGATTCAAGCGTCACGGCTTCATCTTCAAACGATATATTGCCGTTTTCATCCGCGTAAGAACCACGCAACAAGGCAATATCCGGATTAAAATGGCGGTAGCGAAGATATTCTTTGCCGTCGAACTCAACGAGTTCAACCATCTCTTCGGTCGTTCTAGCGTTTATTCTTCCGCCCTCGAGGCGGGGATCGATAAACGTCTTTAGGCCGATATGAGTAATTGTTCCCGGTTTTTAGCCGCAATATCCCGAAACATATGAGAAATAACCCCTTGCGGCAGGTTGTACGCTTCGATCATGTTGTCGGTCGCCAGTTTCCCAAGTTTGGGGGCAAGCCCCCAGTGCCCGCCGATAACCCTTTTGAGCAACCCGCAATGAGCGAAGTGATTCAAACCTTTATCCTTGCCATCACCCTGCCCGGCGGCATAGACAAGCGTCAGATCGTTGGGCTTGTTGTGCTCCAAAAATTTGTTCTCAAGTTCCATTTCAATTTCTTCAGGAACTCCCAGGCCGACGAAGCCACCGGTGACAACGACATGGTTGTCTTCAATCAAATCAACAGCTTCTTTGGCCGATAATACTTTTATTGCCATTTCATCCTCCGTTTTCAGACCACACCCATGGTTGCCAGAACGATAGCAATTGCTGTTGCAAACATGGGAATTGCCATTGTGCAGACCGCGATATCCATATATGACTCTTTATGCGTCAGCTTCGTGACAGCCAACAGAGTGATAACTGCTCCACAATGGGGAAAGGTGTCCAGGCCGCCTGCGGCCATAATCATGATTCTATGAATAACGCCAGGGTCGATTCCGTTAGCCGTGGCCAGAGTCAGAAAATCAGCTCCAAGGGCTTCTACAGCCAACGCAGTACCACCAGATGCCGAACCGATAATTCCAGCCAGCGCCGTTGTCGAGATTGCAACCGAGAGCAGAGGAGGCCCCGGGATACCGATAATCGCAGCCTTGATTCCGCCAAAGACAGCCAGGGATTTAATAACCCCACCATAGCCAACCTCTGATGCGGTATTAAAAATCGGCAGCAATCCTCCAACAGCTCCATCGAAAACTTCCTTGTTCGGTTGAGCAATGACTTTTCTGAACACGACCAGCAGCAGTATAATCGCGGCAGATAACGCGACGACAACGGACCAGATCCCGCTGACGCCACCATAGGGTGCATAATATTCAATCACTGATGCAGATTTGAAATAGCCATTGGTAAGAATAAAATTCAGAATAAATACCAGCAGAATGGGCGACAGTGCCAACCAGGTGTTAGGCATATAACCTTCTGTGCTCAGACCTTCGTCAGGGTGATTTCCGTACCCTTCCCCCCCGGCCATTGCCTTGGCTGATCTGTAGTTGAGCCACATAATCGATCCCAGGCACATGATAATGGCGCCGACAAGACCGATAATCGGTGCCGCATAGATGTCTGTATTAAAGGCCGGGATAGGAATAGTATTAATATATTGCGGGGTCCCCGGGATAGCGGTCATTGCAAAGGTAAATGCACCGGCGGCAATAGCACCCGGAAGAAATCGTTTAGGAATCTCGGCCTCCCTGAATAATGTTGCTCCGATAGGATAAACAGCAAAGACAACAACAAAAAGAGAAACTCCGCCGTAAACCAGAAGGCCGGTCGAAATAATAACCGCTGCAATCGCTCGTTTTTTGCCGAATTTTGTCGAAATAAAATGAGCAACGGCGCGGGCACAGCCACTGGCTCCCATCAACTTTCCAAAAACAGCCCCGGTTAAAAAGACAGGAAAGTACTTCTGAATATAACTTGCCGCAGAAGGCATAAACTGATTGGTCCAGGCGACGAGCATAGGGACATCACCTGTAAAAAACACCGTACACATGGCAAGTAACGGCGCCAGAACAAGGACAGTCACCCCCCTGTATGCAAAATACATCAAAAGAATCAGAGACAAGACAACAGCAACGATATCCATTTGTACCTCCAGTTAAAGTGGAATCCTGAACAGGACTTTAGTGGCAGAGAAAACAAGGCATAACTCAACAACAACAAAAAAAGACCGGCATGAACCTTGTCTTCTTCTCTATTATTTTTTTTATTTTCGTTCATTAATAAAAGATGTGAGAGGCACTCTTCTGAACATTAAAAATAATCGGAGGGCGACAGAAGAACATATTATAAAAATAATAAAAATATGAATATCGATGATTAATTCATAATTAAATTTATATTTAAATGAAAAAATAGATATTAAACTTAAATTAAAAAATAGAAATAAATTTATAAGTTCATATTTAACTTTCCTTAATTCAAATTTAAATAAGTCGATCATTACAATATTAAGAACAAAAAGAGGAAGATGGATCCATCCTAGATAAGAATTATAAAAATAGATAATCTGAAAGAGCAAAAAAACTCCAACCGCATTATAGATAAGCTTCATATTCCATTCATTTAATGGCACCATTATTATTTCTCCTCGAACTCTTTATTCAGCAAGTCGTGTGCCACATTAAAAACTCATCTAAAAAAACACATTCTTTACTTATAATCCAAATACTTACAATAACCTTATGTTTTATAAAACTCCTTTCTCGCACAGTCGGACTGTCTTTTTGTATACATTATCCACAGCCGAACATGAAAAAAGCTCCACAGCAGACCCTTCGGGAGATCTGTCTAAAATTCATACATGTCTCATCTTCATACACTGCTGCGACACACATACAAACAGGCGAGGACATAATTCAAGAGAATGGTTTTCAAATTTTAAGGAATGAAATAAAGTAATCCCTTAACAGGATGCAAAAAGGTGAGGTATGATCGGTGGCAATACTGGTTCATGGCGCATCGACAATCACTCTTTCTCCAAAGAGAGATCGGACGCCCCTCAATCAAAACGGGCGTCGCAGCTCTCAGAGAGCCAAAAGAAGACATGCTTTCTCAGCCCTTAAACACTCATCAATGCACACAGAGAAAGACAACGCACACAGGCGTCAATCCCACTGCCCGTATTCCCTCCCTTCTCATCGGATCAATATCGCCAGACACAGGAGCCGGGCAACAGCCCTACGGCTGACTGCTGTCAGACTCCCAAATCAGCCCGGCAATAAGACCACCTCAACAGATAATCAAGACTAACGGAATCAGCAATGAATCACCCTCACAACCAACATGGCCTATTGACCCATTCTGAAATCCTCGACATCCTACTCGACACCACTGACGAAATGGTCGTTATCATCGATAGTCACGGCTGCATCGTTATGTTGAGCAAATCATATAAAAACTTTTGCAGGCAAAAGACTATTTCGGAAGACACATTACCGAAGTCATCGAGAACACGAGGCTACATCACATCCTCGAAACCAAGACAAGTGAAATTGGAACAATTCAGGAAATCAACGGCAACAACATGGTTGCCAGCCGTATTCCAATCATCGATAAAAACAAGCGCCTGCTGGGCGCAGTCGGAAAAGTCATCTTTAAAGACGCCAAAGAACTTTACTCCATGGCCCAGAAAGTATCGCGCCTGGAAAGAGAGGTCGACTACTACAAGAATGTCCTCGGCCAGGAACTCAATTCCAGTTTTTCTTTAATCAAATCAGCGGCAATTCGCCTCATCTCAAAAGGTCAAGCAGATGGCGATGCATGCCTCAAAAACAGACTCGAATGTTCTGATTGTCGGTGAAAGTGGAACGGGAAAGGAGCTTTATGCGCAGGCAATACACAACAGCAGCAAAAGAAGCGACAAGCCTTTCATCCGGGTCAATTGCGCAGCCATCCCGAATGAGTTATTGGAATCAGAACTCTTCGGGTACGACGACGGAGCATTCTCCGGCGCACGCAGAGAGGGAAAAAAGGGAAAGTTTGAACTGGCCAACGGAGGCTCTCTCCTGCTGGATGAGATCGGAGAGATGCCCTCAACATGCAGGCCAAGTTGCTGAGGGTTTTACAAGAGAAGGAACTGACCAGACTGGGAAGCGAAACCACCGTAAAACTGGATGTCAGAATCATAACGTCGACAAACATCAACCTCAAGGAAGCAATGGAAGCCAAAAACTTCCGGGAAGACCTGTTTTATCGGCTCGACGTGGTAAAAATCAGCCTTCCTCCTTGCGGGACAGGCTTTGCGAAATACGCACGATAGCCAATGATCTGCTCATGAAGATCTCAAGAAAGATGGGAATCTATGTTGAGCGGATAGACAACAACGTTTTCGATATCTTCATGAGGTACAGCTGGCCCGGCAACATCAGGGAGCTGGAAAATGTGGTTGAACGTGCGATCAACCTCCTGGATCAGGACACCGTCATCCAAACCAAGCATCTGCCCCGAGAATTATCGAAGGCGCAGACTCAAAAGGCCTCTTTGATCAGAACAAAACACTCCCCACCCTGATCAAAGAGATCGAAAAAAAAGCGATTAAACTCAAACTAGAAGAAACGCACTACAACAAAACCTGACGTCTAAGCTCCTGGGTATCAGTCGCGCCAATCTCTATAAAAAATTGAAGGAATACCGCCTGCAACCGACTGCTACTACATTTCGGAAGGAAGATTAATAATCCCCTGTCGCCGTAGAGTCGCATAAGTAAAATCGGCATGCAGATGCGCCGGATACGACTTACTTTAATTTACTATTTGATTATTTTCCGACGACACAATCTGAAGCCGCTGTCGCAACAGACGCCGGAAACTCTTCATTTCACCTTAGCGAGATATCTCCATTTAAGGTTCTACATTTTCTCATAAAAAAAGGGCCGGGAGACAACCCCGACCCTCGTTACTATGTATTACTTATCAGCTCATTTACTGTTGACTGTTATTCCTGACCCTGTTGTTGAGAATAACCGGGTCAATAACTTCACCGCAAACGCTGCACTTCCAAGCGTCAAACGCGCGTACAAAATCATAATACTTTTCGGTGTACATCCTTCCCTTACACTTTGGACATTTCATGTTTTACCCCCATAAAAGATGAACGAGTGACTATCCTGAGTGAAATAAAAGCCTACACAAGCCATGCCAAAACGGGCCACATCTTGAACACTATTCAAACTCAAAAAAAATTACATCAGTTATTTCAGCAAGTTAAAACACAAAACTCTTTTATATTAAAATCGATACTCCAACCACTTAGCCAAATAAAAGCTAAAAACAACAACAGCTTCGTCATTTTATTGACGACAAACATACCACGACATGCATGATATGTGATATTTGACCAAGCTAATCAATAAGGCTCTCTAACATTCACCTCTCGAAGGCCCAAGAATAGATCAAAACCATAGACCGTCACAAAAATGGCGGAAAAATGACTGATCGTCATTTATATGACGGACAGTCAGAGAACCCGGGAGCGGCAATGCCTACCCTACAAACTGTCTTTGTAAAGCTTGTAAATCAACCCGTCCGCCAGCGCCTGATAAGACGCATCAATGACGTTGCTACTGACCCCAACGGTGCCCCAACGGGAATCGTGGTCGCCAGACTCAACCAGAACCCTGATGACTGAATCGGTCCCCTGGCTTGAAGGAAGCACGCGCACCTTGTAATCAAGTAACTTCACCTCACCAATCCGTGGATAAAAGCTGATCAGGGCTTTCCTCATTGCGATATCAAGGGCATTCACCGGACCGTTGCCATCCGAAGCAGTATGTTCAATCCGACCGCCAACCTTTACCTTGATTGTTGCCTCAGATACCGGCTCTTGATCGGAATCTCGCAACGTATCAATAACGCGGAAACCAGCGACAGTAAAATAGTGCTTAAGCTTGCCCATGGCTTTCAGCATCAGCAATTCAAAGGATGCCTCGGCTCCTTCAAATTGAAAACCCTTGTTTTCCAGGTCTTTAATATCTTCAAGGATTTCAAGAGTCACCGGATCTTTGCTGTCGAGTGCGATTCCGCATTCTTCGGCCTTAGCAGGATATTGGATCGCCCAGACAGGTCGGACACAAGAACCCGGGTCCGATTTCCCACCAACTCCGGACGGATATGCTCATAGGTTTCAGGGTGACGCTGTATGGCTGAGACATGGACTCCCCCTTTGTGAGCAAAGGCAGAATTCCCGACATAGGCCTGATGCTTGTTGGGCGTCAGGTTCGCCAATTCATAAACTTCTCGCGATACTCCGCGCAGGAGTTTCAATTGCTCAGCCTTGAGACATTCACGCTCGAGCTTAAGATTTAAGGAGGGAATGATCGAACACAGGTTAGCATTACCGCAACGTTCGCCAAAACCGTTTACTGTCCCCTGGACATGAACAGCACCACAGTGAACAGCCATAAGTGAATTAGCAACAGCACACTCGCTGTCATTATGTGCGTGAATCCCAAGCGGAGTGTCGACAGTCGCTCGAACCCGTTCCATAATGGCTGGAATCTCATGTGGCAGAGTGCCACCATTCGTGTCACACAGGACAATACAATCCACTTCAGCATCTGCAGCCGCTCTGAGCGTCTGCAAAGCATAGTCCGGATTCGATTTGTAACCGTCAAAAAAATGCTCTGCATCGTAAATCACTTCACCAATGCGCTCTTTGAGATAAACCAGAGAGTCATTGATCAGGCTCAGATTTTCATCAAGTGAAATCCGTAAAGCTTCCCGCACATGAAAGTCCCAGGTTTTCCCAAAAATCGTGACAACATCAGGGGCAGCTTCAATCAGCATCTGAATATTATTGTCTTCGCCCGGGGTAATTCTGGCCCGGCGAGTTGAACCAAAAGCTGCTATTTTGCTCTGCTGAAGTGTTTCTTTCTGAATAGCTTTGAAGAAGGTAATATCTTTGGGATTCGAACCGGGCCAACCACCTTCAATATAATCAATCCCCAGGGCATCCAGCTTTTTAGCAATGCGAACCTTGTCTTCAACCTGAAAAGAAATATCCTCAGCCTGGGTTCCATCCCTCAAGGTAGTATCGTAAAGTAAAACTCTCCCCATTTCATCACACCCTTTCAGACGTTATCTCGGTCTGTTCAGACTCCACCGCTACGAGCAGATCATTAAACCATTAAATAAACAGCCATTCTAATATCAACAAAACCATGAATGGTCAAAAAAATCAGATATTCGAAAGCGTTATAATTTTAACGCCAGTTCAGACTGTATCATAACCAACAAATCCGAGCAGCTATTTCCAACTGAAACAAACCCTATTCTACGCTTATTCTCATCAATACGATCGATTTTTACCCAAAGGCCGTCGACCGTTTCATCATCAAGCTTTTCCGGCCATTCAACCAAGGCCACTCCAGCACCATGGGCATAGTCATCAAAACCGATCTCAATCAACTCGTCCGGATCAGACAGGCGATAAAGATCAAAATGATAGAGATCCAACCGGGCGGGATAGTGATTCATCAGGGTAAAGGTCGGGCTGGTGATCGGCGTCTCTTCATCAACCCCAAGACCGCGGGCAATACCTCGAGCCAAAACGGACTTTCCGACACCTAAGTCGCCCTGTAAAAGTAAAAGAGCCGGTTGGTTCAACAACCGGCCCAGGGTTCTCCCTATTTCAAGAGTCTGCGCTTCCGACACGCTGACCACAGTAACAACGCTCAAATCAAACCTCCATACCCCGGATCATATCGAGTCGGGAAACGACCCCGATCATTTCATCATTTTCAACAACGGGTAAAAGATGAACCTTGTGCTGACTCATCAAACCGGCCATTTCCCGAATAGTTGCATCGGGTGAACATGTCACAGGGTCTTTTTGATAAAGCTCTCCAACCGTCGTCGCGGTCACCCGACCAACTTCTTCCTTAAACCGCTTTTCACTATTGAGATAAAAAAACGCCTTCAAACAGGGCCATAACCGTTGGAATGTGCAACGGTTTCTGCTGCTCAATCAAGTCGGTTTCACTGATAATGCCCACCAGTTTTCCACGATCATCGACAACCGGCATGTTGCTGTAGTGATTTTCAACAAAGAGTGAAGCCAGATCCTTAAGACTGGTCTCTTTTGTGACGGAAACCACATCTGTGGTCATGATATCTCTTGCTGTTGTCATAAGCAGTCTCCTTTGACCAATTCCTGACGCGCAACAGGAAGTTGAGGAAGCAGATCAGACGCTGCCATCCCAGCAGATCCACAATGATCGCTGACAAGCTCTGCACAACGTCCATGCAGCCACGCACCGAGCGAAGCGGCACGGAAGCCGTCAAGTCCCTGAGCCAGCAGGCCACCGATCAGTCCGGTCAGAATATCGCCGCTGCCACCACTGGCGAGACCGTCATTGCCACTTCCATTGATATTGACACGACCGTCCGGTGCGGCAATAACCGTCCTTGGACCTTTCAACAAAACGATGACACCATGTTCAGCTGAAAAGTTTCGAGCGACATTATACCGATCAGCTTCGATTTCAGAGACGCTCAAACCGGTCAGACGAGCCATTTCCCCCGGATGCGGAGTCAGGACGATCTGCCCTGCATGACCAGCGGCGAGGCAGTCGAGCTGTCGGCTCAAAAGGTTAAGTCCGTCGGCATCGATAACCGCCGGCAGCTGTAGCTCTGCTATCAAATTGCACATCAGTTGTTCAAGGCCATCACTGGTACCGAGACCGGGACCGATCGCCAACGCCTGACGCTCACTCAACAATTCGAGGATCTTGTCCAAAGAATCACTGACTAACAGTCCTCGATCATCATGCAAAGGACAACTCATCGCTTCAGTCAGCTTGATTTCAATAATATCATGAATCGATGCGGGAACAGCAACTGTAACCAATCCACACCCGCTTCTTACAGCAGACTGTCCAGCCAGAGCCGCAGCACCACTCTTGCCTGGAGAGCCAGCAACAACGAGCAGATGCCCGAAACGCCCCTTGTGACCGAAGCCCGAACGCACCGGCAACAGTTCTTTAGCAGCTATCGCATCAAGGAGCCGAACCTGACTCGACAATGGATCTCTTCCCGTTGCGGGGATACCGATATCAAAGATTTCCAGTTGTCCACAACAGTCAGAACCGGGGCGGGAGCCGTGACCGATTTTAGCCGTATCAAAAGTAACGGTGAAATCCGCCTCGACCGCGCTGCCGAGGATCTGACCCGTGGAAGCGTTTACGCCGGAGGGAATATCAACGGCAAGGACAACCGCTGAGGATCTGTTGATCAGAGAGATCGCCTCCGCTTCTAATCCACGGATGGCGGACCTGAGGCCGGTCCCAAACAGAGCATCGACGATCACTGACGGGCGACAGGTGGAAAATTCCGCCTGCAAGGCATTCTCATTACGGATAAAACTCACAGGGAACTGAAGATTCTTCATGATCTGCAGCATGACCGCAGCATCCCCGGAGACGTCAGACTCGCTCCCCAGAACAACAGTACTGACCTGCCAACCCGCTTCACACAAAATGCGGGCTATAACGTAACCATCACCACCGTTATTGCCTTTTCCGGCTACAACCAGGACAGGACCCGGGAAGAGATCGGTAAGATTCTCCGCCAGATACTGACAGCAAGCCCGCCCGGCATTTTCCATCAGTACGACCCCCGGGATTCCCCGCTCTTCTATCGCCTGACGATCCGTAGCCATCATTTCAGCAGCGGTACAAAGTCTCATCAGCTCTCCATAACAACTGTTGCAACGGCGTAATCACCATCATGGGAATAACTGAGATGAACCTGACGACCTCCTCTGGCGGCCATTTTATCAGCAGCCACTCCACACAGGTTGAGGGAGGGACATCCCAGCTCATCGCGAATAACTTCGACCTGTTGCCAGGAAAGTCCGTCACGCAAGCCCGTTCCAAGAGCCTTCAAAAAGGCTTCCTTGGCGGCGAAGCGAGCCGCAAAATGGACTGCGGGGTCATTCATCCTGAGCGAATACGCCCGTTCGGCAGAGGTGAAAATACGCTCTAATACTTTGTTGCCCGGCTCAAGAAACTTCCTGAATCGTTCAATTCGGGCCAGGTCCGTTCCAATTCCGACAATCGCCAAAATCAGCCTTTCAGCAAGTGCACCATTTCACGAACGGCCTGGTCCATCCCAACCAGAACCGCGCGAGAGACAATACTGTGTCCGATATTAAATTCTTCGATCCCTCCAAGGGCAACAACGGGACCGATATTGCGATAGTCCAGTCCATGCCCGGCATTGACTCCGATGCCGAGCTTTTTTGCTCCATTAATCGCCATTTCAATACGCGTCAACTGCTCACGGCGCTCTTCTTCCGTCTTTGCCTCACAGTAAGTTCCGGTATGTATTTCGATGTAATCGGCTCCCACCTTATGACAGGTGCGGATGACGTCAAGATCGGGTTCGACAAACAGACTGACAACAATGCCGGCCTGTTTGAGAAGAGCAATTTTCTGCTTTAGAGTCGCCTGCAACAGATTGACATCAAGCCCCCCTTCAGTTGTCAGTTCGTGGCGCCCTTCGGGGACCAGCGTGACCGCGTCTGGAATGATTTTCATGGCGATAGCAACCATTTCATCGGTCATGGCCATTTCCAGGTTTAAACGCGTTTTCACCGTTTGGCGCAAGATTTCGACGTCCCGATCCTGGATGTGACGCCGATCTTCACGCAGGTGCACAGTAATTCCGTCAGCTCCAGCCAGCTCAGCTATAGCGGCCGCGGTCACAGGATCAGGCTCAGTAATTCCGCGGGCCTGACGAAGGGTTGCGACGTGGTCCACATTGACTCCAAGTTTTATCACGTGATAACTCCCATACAGTATGTTGCACTCATATCAGGCGCCGATCTGCTCACGCACAGCAGCAGCAATACTCTCAGCCAGAGCTTCAATCCGGTGCTGCTCTTCTCCCTCGATCATAATACGCAGCAACGGCTCGGTTCCCGAGTAGCGGATCAGCACCCGCCCCTTGTCCCCCAACTCGGTCTCAACTTCGTCAATCAGCTGTTTGACCTGCGGGATTTGAGCGAGATCTTCCCTTTTTCTTACCTTGACGTTCACCAGAACCTGAGGTAGGGAAGTCATGACCTTTGCCAGTTCAGACAACCTCTTACCGCTACGCTGAATAATGGCCAACACCTGCAGAGCAGACAAAATACCGTCACCTGTAGTGTTATGATCAAGAAAAATCATATGTCCGGACTGCTCTCCGCCCAGGTTGTAACCGGTTCGCAACATTTCTTCGACGACATAGCGATCACCGACATCGGTGCGAACAACCTTTCCTCCGACTTTCTTCAGTGCAATTTCCAGCCCCATGTTACTCATGACGGTTGCAACAACGGTATTCTTATTCAGCTCGCCTGCCTTGATCATTTCGGTACCACAGAGGGCCATGATATGGTCGCCGTCAACTTCGTCACCGTTATTATCGACAAAAATAACCCGGTCGGCATCACCATCCAGAGCGATCCCCAGATCAGCTCGATATTCTCGAACCTTAGCGGCCATGACCTCCGGATAGAGAGAACCGCAACCTTCATTGATGTTGGTTCCATTCGGGTTAACACCGATCGAAACCACTTCGGCACCCAGTTCCGTAAGAACGGCAGGAGCAACCTTGTAGCCGGCCCCATGTGCGCAATCGAGGACAATACGCAACCCCTGCAGATCAAGATCTTTAGGGAAAGTATTTTTAAGGAAGACCACATAACGACCGATGGCGTCGTCAATCCTATAAGCCTTCCCGACATCTTCAGCAATCGGACGCAGCTCATCCAGGCGGTTATTGATGATCAGATCCTCGATTTTAAGTTCCAATTCATCAGGTAATTTAAAGCCGTTCCCGGAAAAAACTTGATTCCGTTATCCTGATAGGGATTGTGCGATGCACTGATAACAACACCCGCATCGGCACGCATGGACGAGGTGATAAACGCGATACCCGGCGTCGGTAATGGCCCCACGATCAGCACATCCACACCCATTGAACAGATTCCGGCGACCAACGCATTTTCAATCATATACCCCGACAACCGGGTATCCTTACCGATCACAATGCGATGCCTGCGCTTGTTGCCATTTTTGAAAACAAAAGCGACAGCCCGCCCCAGCTGCATTGCCATCTCAGTCGTCATCGGGTCAATATTGGCGACGCCCCGCACGCCATCAGTACCGAACAGTTTTTTCTTCATTCCAGGGAATCCCCTTCCTCGTTCACATCAGCATCCTGCTGGTCAAAATTATCATCAAGTGACGGCAACAGCTCGACCGATTGAATTTCAACCTGAACCTCCGTCGTCTTATCATCTTTTAAATAGGTATAGGTCCCGCGATGAACCAACGGCACGATGACTGAAAAACCTTCATTCACCCCGTCGAGAACAACATTTTCCGTTATCACTTCACTCACACTTTTCAGTTCAGTCTCACCGCCCTCAACAAAACCTGGTCGGGGACAGCCATAATCCGGCCGATCTGATAACCGGGCAGAGGCTCGCCTTCAAGGGTGATTTTAACAGGAACCTGTTTCTGCTTGATCCGCTCAAGTTTGAGATCGATAAATGATGGAGACAAACGTGTCACCCTCAATCCGCTGGGCAGATTCAATCTCTCCTCCAGCCGCTTGAACGTTGTCAGACCCGGCCTTAAATCGTTCAGATCGACAATAATACTGATATCGTTCGGGCTCACCTTCATCAGCAGAGTCCTGGGACCACTGACGCGCACGTCAACCTGACTCGGAACTTCGTTAGCAACCATCAACCCTTTGGGAATATTCTGCAATTCCAACGGAACCAGATAGCCGACCTCAAGCTGCCGCTCCCCCATGATGAACATCCACAGCAACAGGGCAAAGACCAGTGAAATAAGTTTTAATGACCAATTTTCCGTCACCAGTCTGAACATCAGGCAGCCCCCTTCTTTTTCTTCTTCTTGAGTTTCACTTGCGGGGTTCCAGCAAACGGCCCATGACCTTTTCAAGCTGGCCGCGTCCAGATTACGCGTCATACCGCCATTCACCGCGACAGAGATCTTACCGGTTTCTTCCGACACGATAATGGCAACGGCATCTGCAAGCTCAGTTAAACCGATCGCAGCCCGATGCCGGGTTCCCAATTCCTTGGTCACATCCGAGCCCTGACTGAGAGGAAGAAAACATCCAGCCATAGTCAAACGTCCTTGCTGCAAAACCAGGGCACCGTCATGGATAGGTGAAGAAGGCATAAAGATAGAACGAATCAGTTCACATGAAACGCGGGCATCGATCTGGGTCCCCGACTCAAGGATGTCGTTGATACCGGTTTCCCGCTCAATCGCGATGAGAGCACCGATTTTACGATTGCCCAATGCGACACAGGCCTTGACCAGCTCATCAATAATCTCAGATTCATCCCGTGAGGTATTCGCCAGGAAGGGATTGCGCCCGACATGCATCAACGCTCGCCTGATATCATTTTGAAAGATAACGACGATAACCAGTATTATCGATGAGAGGAAGTTACTGAGAAACCAGTTCAGAGTGTGAAGATCACCAACGCGGGAGGCCATGTAAACGGCCAGAATAACAGCCAGGCCAAGGAGCATCTGAACAGCGCGGGTTCCTTTAATCAGCAGGATAATCCGGTAGATGATAAAAGCAACAATACCGATGTCGATGAGATCAAGCAGGCGAATATTGGTAAAAACATCAAGCATCGTAGCCTCTTATGGCAAACACAATAAATGGAAGAAAAAATAGCATTTTCAGGTTAAGGCAACATCCTTTCCCTGATTGACCAGGCAACCAGCGCGGCCTCCCGAGCATGACGTACGTCATGCACACGAAATAACTGCACCCCTTGATTGACTCCCAAGGCAACTGTTGCCAGAGTTCCCGCCAGACGATCTCTGGGATCGTCCTGGTTGAGAATTTTACCGATAAAGCTTTTGCGCGAAGTCCCAAGCAGAATCGGGCAGTTCAAGCGGTGAAGCTTATCCAGATGGTGGAGAAGTTCCAAGTTCCCTTCCACATCCTTACCAAACCCAATACCCGGGTCCACCGCAATTTTTTATACTCAACGCCTGCATCCAGAGCCACTTTGACACTCCTGCCCAGACTCTGAATGACCTCTTCAAGCAGGTTGGCATAACCGGTATCCTGCTGCATGACGTCGGGCCGCCCCCGTGTATGCATCAAAAACAATCCGGCACCCGTCTGCCCTGCGACCACCGCCATTTGCGGATCAAAGTTCAGCCCGCTGATATCATTGATAAAGTTGGCTCCAGTTTCAACGGCAGCTCTGGCAACCTGAGCTTTGTGCGTATCAATGGAAATCGGCAAATCAGTCTTGCGCCGTACCCCCTCAATTACCGGCAGAACCCGCTCCATCTCTTCGGCAGCAGAAACAGCAGCAGCTCCGGGACGGGTACTCTCTCCCCCGATATCAAGGACGCATGCACCAGCTTCAATCAGGGCAAAGGCTTGCTCGATGGCCGCTTCGACCGAGTCGAAGCGGCCACCATCAGAAAAAGAATCGGGGGTAACATTCAGTATCCCCATAATACGCGGGAGCCCCAGGTCAAGTTGACAGTCTCGACCATAAAGCACCCGAGCCAACGGCCTCATCACTCCTTGGGAACCTCGTCTGCAGTCTCAGCAGTTACAGCTCCTGCAGACTCCACTACGGTATCTTCAACCGACTCCGTTTTCACTTCAGACTCAGCCGAAGCAGGAGACCCCTCACCCTCAAAATCAAAATCGTCCTGAGTTTCTTCAACAACAGCAGGTTTCAGATAGTCGGGAACACCATCAGGGAAGACAACCGCCAGAATCTCGGCACTATCAAGAGTCTCTTTTTCAAGCAGCAGCTCAGACAGAGCAATCAACTGTTGACGATGATCCTTCAGTAGCTGCCGGGTCACTTCATAGTTTTCACTGACGATACGCTGAATTTCACTGTCGATCATCACAGCCGTTGCTTCACTGTAGTTCTTGACATGCCCCATGTCCTTGCCGAGGAACACTTCACCCTCTTTCTCTCCGAAGGTTACAGCACCCACCTTTTCACTCATGCCCCACTCACACACCATTTTACGGGCGATAGTCGTCACACGCTCAAGGTCATTACTGGCCCCGCTGGTCACGGAGTCAAAAGTTATCTTCTCAGCGATCCGTCCGCCAAGCAGAGCCCGGATACGGATATGAAGGCCTTTGGCTGTTTCATTGTATTTTTCTTCAGTCGGCAGATACATGGTAACACCCATGGCCCGACCACGCGGAATAATCGAAACTTTATGAACAGGATCGGAGCCGGGTGTCAGCAGCGAAACGAGTGCATGGCCGGCCTCGTGATAGGCCGTGACTTTTTTCTCCTCCGGTGTAATCACCATGGAACGCCGCTCAGCCCCCATCAGAACCTTATCCTTGGCCGCCTCGATGTCATCCATATCGACCTTGGTTTTATTGGCCCGGGCAGCCAGCAGAGCCCCTTCGTTAATCAGGTTGGCCAGATCGGCACCTGAAAAACCCGGGGTCGCCTTGGCAACAACTTCAAGATTCACGTCATCGGCCAGGGGCACCTTACGCGAATGGACAGTCAGAATCTTGTGACGCCCCTTAACATCGGGACGTGGCACCACAACCTGACGATCGAACCGTCCGGGACGCAGCAGGGCGGGATCAAGAACATCCGGGCGGTTGGTCGCCGCAACAAGAATGACACCTTCATTCGACTCAAAGCCGTCCATTTCAACCAGCAGCTGATTCAAAGTCTGCTCACGTTCATCGTGGCCACCACCCAGACCGGCGCCACGATGACGACCAACAGCATCGATTTCATCGATAAAGATGATACATGGAGCGTTCTTCTTCCCCTGAAGGAACAGGTCACGAACCCGACTGGCGCCGACACCGACAAACATTTCAACAAAATCGGAACCGGAGATTGTAAAGAAGGGAACTCCTGCCTCACCGGCTACGGAACGGGCCAGCAGTGTCTTACCTGTACCGGGAGAACCGACCAACAGAACACCTTTAGGGATTTTGCCGCCAAGCTTGGTGAACTTTTCGGATCCTTGAGGAACTCCACGACCTCTTCAAGTTCCTGCTTGGCCTCATCAACCCCGGCAACATCCTTGAACGTCACCTGTCCCTGGGTATCGGTCAGCAGTTTGGCTTTGCTCTTGCCAAAGCTCATGGCTTTGCCGCCACCTGACTGCATCTGGCGCATAAAGAAAATCCACACTGCGATCAGCAGCAGGATCGGTCCCCAGGAAATCAGCAGGGTAAACCAGAAACCCTGATCATCAACCGGCTTGGCTTCAATGATAATCCCCTTCTTTTTCAGTTCGGGGATCAGATCTTCATCCATTGGAGCATGGGTCTGGAATTTGCTGCCGTCGTCGTACAGGCCTGTCACCTGATTACCCTGAAAGGTAATATTGGTAATCCGCCCATCCTCAACAGCAGTCAAAAACTCTGTGTAATTGATCTGTTTCTGCTCAGTCTCTTTCTGAGTCATCATATTGAAGAGCATGATCATCAGCAATGATATGACCAGCCACAACGCTAAATTCTTTTGAAATTGGCTCACAGGACCCCCTATGGAGTGTCATGAAAATTAAAGGCTCTAACAGAGCACAGGAAATAAGCGAAAACTATCTGAAAAAATTAACATAAACGGTCATGCGTCTCAAGTTATTTGTCCGCTTTTTTTAGCCGATCGCAGAAGCTCCAAACGTAGAACCCTACTGCCGTCAGAGCAAACTTGAGCATGAGCCGAACGACGCATCCCAACGACCCATATTATTATTCCAGCCGAAGTCACAACAAGAGCTTCAGCACGCTTCTCCATCTCGACCCGAGTGTCGGAAAATAACGCTTAAGCTTTTTATGCCCCGGCATTCCGCTCGGCACAAAAGCATCTCCCGGCTGCCAACTGCGGACAGTCAACGGCAGGGATAAGTGCCCCAGTCCGAACTCGACGACATTATCTGACTCGCCTACAGTCTCAGCATTCAAGCTCATCTCAATCTGGCGCCCACCGGGAAGGGTGAAGGTCCCGGGGCAGGGCAAAATCATTTCGACTCGAGATGGCCCGACAGGCTTCCCTTTTCGCAACCACAGAGTCTCGTAACGACGCGCCCCCAAAACCGGGCAAATCAACCTGAGACTGGCTGCGCGAACTGGTCAGAAGTCGATCGATGTCCCCCAGATGAACAGCCTCAACCCCTTCCATATGTCCCCTCACCTGCAAAACAGCCTGCCGATAGATGCGCAGCCTCAAAGCGGGATGAATCCCCAACAAGCCAGAGCGGGACAGACGCACCCCATCATCTGAAGAGACCAGGACAGACTCCATTTTCTCCCGAACCTGCTGTCGCCAGAAATCCTCTTCAAGTTGAATTCGGCTTACCGTCTCGGCGATGTGGGCACTGCATTGCGGATTAACGTCGCGCAAGCGGGGCAAAACCTGATGACGTATCAGGTTGCGCTTGAAAACGACATCCTGATTACTGCAGTCTTCGACCCAGGCCAACTGAGCCTGTTCAGCAAAGGATACCAGCAGCTCCCGACTGGCTTTCAATAAAGGCCGCCACCAACAGCCCTGGCGCTCACGCATGCAAGCCAGTCCGCTCAAGCCACTTCCCCTCGCCAGACGCAACATAAAGGTTTCGGCCTGATCATCACTGTGGTGAGCAAGGGCGATCAGTTGAGCTCCGACCCGTTCTGCGGTCGTCAACAAAAACGTTGACGGGCCATCCGACCCGCCATCTCAAGGCTGATCTTTTCCTCGCCAGCCAAAGCAGCGACATCCACCCGCTCAAAGTGGCCGGGCAACCCCAACCGGCAACAGAGATCAGAGACAAAAGCTGCATCGGAGCGACTTTCTCGACGCAGGCTGTGATCCAGATGAGCAACGTGAAGCTCCAACCCGGCGCCTCTTCCGATCGCCCCTAACAGGTGCAGCAGGACAACGGAATCGACCCCACCGGACACAGCAACCAGAATACGCGTCACCCCCCAGGCAGGGCATTTCGGATGATTCGCTCAAGGGACAACCTGCTATTGTCTACCATCATACCCGACCCATGGCGGAAAACTGTGTACGCAAAAAAGCATAAAAAAGCCCTTCCCGATATACGGGAAGGGCTATAAATGGTGGCGGTGCAGAGATTCGAACTCCGGACACTGCGGATATGAGCCGCATGCTCTAACCAACTGAGCTACACCGCCAAACTCTTGTCTCCCCGACAGGGAAGTTCTATTTTCCTGGCCACACCTCAATCAGTTGAAATGCAACCTACTTTACTTAACAAAAACAGCAACTTGCAGCAAACAAACAATCAACCCCGCTGCGAAGGGTTACGTTTTATCTCATGCTCTTCATGTTGTCAAGAAAAAAGGCTAAAAAAAACAACCCTCACGCAAAACAGCCTCGACAAACAAAAAGGACCTACCGGAGAGTAAGTCCCTTGATCTTCTTTTGGTTGCGGGAGAGGGATTTGAACCCCGACCTTCGGGTTATGAGCCCGACGAGCTACCAGACTGCTCCATCCCGCGCCATGAGGTGAGGAAAATAGTCTCCTGCGAACGAATTGTCAAGCAAAAAAAGCTATTTATCCCTTACCTGTCAGATCGTTACCGCCTGGAGACAAACCCCTTGATCTTCTCCTTGTCTTCCAGCAGTTTCTGCATCTGCTTTGCCTTGTTGGAATCAGCGTAAGGGCCGACCCGAACACGGTACCACAGCCCCTTTTCCCCCAAATCGGCTTCAACGACAAAGGCAGGGTAGTCCATCTTCAACATCTTCTGCTTTAACGCAATGGCGTCTCCGGCTGAATTAAAAGAGCCGATTTGAACTGCGTGGGTACCATTCACTGCAACGGTCGGCACTGCCGTCGTTTGCTTCCCGCTCCCCTCTGCAGCAGTCGCCACGACCGGCGCAACCGCATCAACAACTCTTTCCCGATTTGAAGAAGACACTGTTTCGGCTTTCTTTGCCTTGACAATGATCGGTTGTGCAGGCAGGTCAATCGGAGGCTGAGCAGTCGCTTCTTTAATCGCCTGCGCTTCTTCAGGAGCAAGGTTGATCCCACTGCCCAGTGGTGCGGCTTCCTTTGACAGGTTATCGTAGAAACTGAGCTTAGGTTCCTCTGCAACCTGCTCAGGAGCTGGCACAACCGCGATTTTTGCCCCTCATCCTTAACGATCGGCTCCGCTGTTGTCATCGGAGTCTCGGCGACCAGAACTTTTCCGTCTGACTCAATCTTTGAGCCAGATCGCGTTCTGCACCTCGGCGCCCGACGAAGACCCCGAGTGTAAAACTGGCAAGAGAAACCGCAAGAACGAGAACCAGCAAAATAATTGTTTGGCGCTTTTCCATTCGTCTTTGTGTGCGCGTTTTGTTCGTGCCTGACATTGTTCCCCCTTTATCGACAAAATTTGTGAGTGGGAGTGGCCAATAAAATTGGTTTTATTACATCTGTTCCGGTGCCGACAGCCCCAGAAGTTGCAGGGCGTTGGCCAACACAGAGCGAACGGCATTGACCAGGTAAAGGCGTGCCTGAGCGGTTGGCAGATCATCAACCAGAACCCGTTGGCGATTATAGTAACTGTGAAACTGCGCGGCAAGCTCCTGCAGATAAAAGACCACCCGATGGGGTTCATAATGGAGAGCCGCTCCCGTCACCGCTTCGGGATAACGGGCCAACAGCTTGGCCAGAGCCAGCTCTTCTTCCAGCACCAGCTTGCTCAGGTCGGCTGATCCCGTTGCCGGAAGAACAATTTCTGCTTCTGCGGCGTTGCGATTGATACTGCACACCCGGGCATGGGCGTACTGAACATAGTAAACAGGATTATCACTACTTTGCTGCTTGGCCAGTTCAAGATCAAAGTCCAACTGACTGTCACACCGACGCATCAGGAAAAAGAAGCGACAGGCGTCCTTGCCGACTTCGTCGATAACCTCTTTGAGGGTGACAAAATTCCCCGACCTCTTCCCCATGACAAAGGGTTCCCCATCGCGCAGCAGGTTCACCATCTGAATCAGCAGGACCTCGAGAGCTTCAGGTGGGTGTCCCAGGCCGGCCAGCATCGCCTTCATGCGCGGAATATAGCCATGATGATCGGCTCCCCACACATCGATAACCCCGATCGAAACCGCGGTCAAATTTTTCCATATGGTAAGCGACATCGGAAGCAAAGTAGGTGTAACTGCCATCAGACTTGATCAGCACGCGATCCTTGTCGTCACCAAACTCGGTGGTCTTCAGCCACAGAGCATCCTCAGATTCAAAAGAAAGGCCCTTTTCCTTTAATTTGGCCAACTCCTGGTCAACCATGTCGCGATCATAGAGGCTCTTCTCGCTATACCAGTTGTCGAAAGTGATTCCAAGGTCTTCAGGTCGGCCTCAATCCAACTCAGGACTTCCTTGATCCCAAAGCGGGCACAGGTCTCAACGGCTTCGTCTTCATCGATCCCTGTCAGAGGCCCCAGTTCAGAGAGCAGCCTGGTCGCCAGATCAACAATATAGGCAGCCTGATAACCATCTTCCGGAAAATCGATTGACTCGCCCTGCAGTTCGCGTAAACGCAACAGAATCGAACGCCCCAGAGTTTGACCTGATTACCGGCATCATTGACATAGTATTCGCGCTGCACATCAAAACCGGCAGCGTCAAGAACTGCCGCGACGGCATCACCAACCACCGCACCGCGGCCATGGCCGATATGAAGCGGCCCGGTCGGGTTGGCGCTGACAAACTCAACCTGGACTTTGATCCCCCGGCCAACAGTACTGCGACCAAACTCAGCCCCCTGGTCATAACGTCGTCAAGCACGTCATACCAGCAACCTGCTCGAAGGCGAAAGTTGATAAAACCGGGACCGGCGATTTCAACCTGTTCACACAGCTCATTCTGCTGCAGGGCGGCGACCAGAGCCTCGGCAATCTGGCGCGGAGCCTTACGTTCAAGCTTGGCCATGGTCATAGCCAGATTGGTGGCAAAGTCTCCATGCTCGGGATTCTTAGGGACTTCAAGCTGAACTTCTTCAGGAAGGTGACCTGAAGAAAGAGTTTCCGCTTCATAACACTCTTTCAAGGCGGCTATGATCGCCAAACGTAACTGTTCTTTCATTTATTCGTTGCCTCTTGACTCTCATTTTAAAATCGGGAGATGATAGATCAACTCACCCTCACGGACCATACCCAACCGGGTTCTGGCCAGTGATTCCCAGTAACTTTTATCTTTCTGCAGTCGCTCAATCTGAATCTTCAATTCCTGCTGTTGCACTTGTAATTCCGCTAACTGCAGCTCCAGTTCCTGTTTCTTTTCCTGAGCCTGTAAAATTCGCAGAACTCCCCGGTCACCGAAAACGGCATAGGCAAACATCAGCAGAATAATGACCAGCAGCCCGATGGTTAGAATATTCTTTCCGCCATTCGGGGTAACCGTTTCATTGGCATTTGTCACAGTCGCCTCTTTATCCTCTACAGCACTTGCAACAACAGAGTATCAGAGCGTCGCACGCTACAAGCGGAAGGTCAATATCATTTTCGTCACACAGGTTATGATCAATTACCGCCAAAGGTACCAAGTCCGAGCAAGGTAAAGGTAAACATCACCGACTGGGAGTCATCGACAGGCCTGTCTCTGAAGGTGACCATAGCACTCCAGCACTGTTGGCGATATTCCAGGCCGACAACCTGCTCCAGCGGCTCATCGGAAACAAAATCATAGCGCTGCTCATAATTCAGATAAACCGGTTTAAGGAAGGCAACACTCAGATTCACGGCACCGTATTCATTGGTCTCATCGAGCAGAGTGGAATCGCGGTCATAACGATAGTCGAAACCGATACGATTACTGTCCGGCCTGCCCAAATCCAGATCGGCAGAGACCTTGTCCCATTCACTGGCATCCAGATCATAAGTGACATCTGCGTCAAAAGTAAACCACCCGGCAGGCTTAAGAATCAACTCGGTTCTCAGCTTTTCAAATTGTGTCGTGGTCGTCTGTTCGCTGAGCTGATGGGTCCATCCCAGACGCAGGTACAGCAGATCCCGGTAAGTTGGATTCTGATCTTCCTGATCAAAGCGTGCTGTCAACTTCTGGATCAGGGCCGTCTCAATTTCATTTTTTTCTCAATGCGGTCATAACTGTCGAATGACGGCAGATCCGACTGATCCTGGTCAGGGGTAAACCGATAAGTAATCTCCGGCTCAAGCGAATGCCTCAGCTTGCTCGCTCCGAGAAGCCCAGCGTAAATGCGCTGGATACGGGTCGTGATTTTATTTGAAAATTCCGGAATCCGATATTATCGTCATTGCTGTCATCACTCAGCCCCAGTAGAAGCGCTCACGGTAAGAGGCTTGCGGTGTCACGCTGATGACATCCCAGAGCTGAAAGTCAGCGGACAGAACCGGTCGCACCATGAAACGTTCACCCGTCAGACCTTCGCGGCGCCAAAAATGAGTATACTCGCTTTCAAACGAGTAGGAAAAAATCGACTGTCCAAGACGCGTACGAGCAACATCGAAAGAGACTCGTGGCAACAGTTGCAGGGTTGTATCGGTGTCGACCTTCAAATTTTTTGTATATTTCATCTGACCGGAAAGGCTGTACTTACCCCAATTTCTGGTCAATGAAAAAACAGACTCGACCGTATCTTTATTATACTCGCCTGCGACACCGCCAAAATCACTGAAATAGTCTTTATTATTGACATATTCGGCATCGACAATCATCTGGACACCACCGGGAAGAGTTCCCTTGTGGTCCCACTCCAAGGCATACCGATCTTCATCGACGACCTCCCCGTCGACTTCGTCAACCTCGATATGATAAACGCGTGCCTCTCCGGCATTTTCCCGGCCGAAGATATACCGATATTCCAGCCCTTTCCCGATCCCCATGTTGCTTAGATAGTCAAGGTAGAGCGTGGCATCCTGATTGACTCCAAGAACCTGATAGTACGCTGCGTTGTAGACAAACCACGCTTATCGGAATATCCGGCGCTGGGAATCAACAAACCGGACTCGCGTTCTGTTTTAGCCGGATAAACCATATAAGGAAAATACAAAGAGGGGATATCTTTCAGGTAAAATATCATGTTCCTGGCCCGTGCGTAACCACCGAGGGTCACATCCATTCTGCTGGCGCCAAATTTCCACGACGGCACTTCACCGTTACAGGTCGTAAACGTTCCCTCCTCGATACGAAAATCACTCTCACCGAGACGTTCGATCTTTGTCCCCTGGATATACATATTCTGCTCGCGCAAAAAATCGATCCTTCGTTAATCGTCCCGGTTCCCTCAACAATATTGTACGTAGCACTGCTGCCGACCAGTTCCTCACCCGGCGAGACTACTGTGATGCCATTGTCTGCTTCAATATCTCCGGTCAGCTGATTCCACTGCAAACTCTGCCCCCGGACCTCAATATCCCCCTGTTTAAGCCGGACATCACCGGTTGCTCGATAAACCCCGGTGTCTCGATCCTGTGTCAACTGGTCCGCCTCCAACTCAACCGGAACGGGTGAATTTTCAACCTGTGACAGGTCAGCCGCAAACAGAAGTCCAGAACAACAGAACAGCAGAGCGGCAAGCAGGTAAAGACAAAAGCGCATGGTCAAAGTAGCTTCCCTAAAGATTAGAATCAGCGAACAATACTAAAATATTCAGTGTCGGCCAATAACAGCCGACGGGCAGCTGCAACCAGAAACAGAGATCCGGCAACCAGGATATGGCCATCAGACTGTCGCCGTGCCAACGCTGCCTGTAGAGCGCCTTCCACCCCTGAAAAAGATTCAGCTGGAACCCCGGTATGTCTTGCGATCTCAACCATCCGTTCAGGATCAAACGCTTCATCTACTGGAGCGGGGCCGCATAGAGATGAGCAGCGAAAGGCAGAAGAGATGTTAGTATCCCTTCGACATGCTTGTCTGCCTTACAACCAACCACCATATGCAGGTCGGTCAGCCCCTCCTCGGCCAGATAGGCGGCAAGGGCCTCGGCCCCGGCTGGATTATGCGCACCGTCGAGCAGGGTTCGATGGGACAATTGCTCTAACCTCCCGGGCCAGCAGGCTCGCTCCAATCCCTGTTGTAATGTGTTCCGGTCAATCTTCAAGCCTCGTGAAGACAGATAGGCGATCGTTGCAGCGGCCAGAGCCAGATTCTGGCATTGATGTCGACCTTGCAGGATCGGTTGAATATGATCTAGACTGTAAGTCTGACTTGAAAAGTCAAACCAGCGCCCCTCTCCATGCCAAAAATAATCCCGACCTTCGATTATCAACGGTGCCGATTTAGCCTCAGCCTGCCTGGTGAACACCTGTTCCACGTCAATGGCCTGACTCGCACAGATAATCGGAACACCAGGCTTGAAAATACCAGCCTTTTCAGCGGCAACCTCTGCCAGACTGTTCCCTAGATAAGCGGTATGATCGAGACCGACAGGGGTCATGACACAGAGTTCCGGAATCACAACGTTAGTCGCATCCAGACGCCCCCCCATGCCGGTTTCAAGAATGGCCCATTCGACACCATGGCGGACAAAACTGAGCAGTGCCATCGCCGTTGTAAACTCAAAGAAAGTCGCCTGTAGAGATTCTGCATGAGGCCGTAGTTCTTTAATCAATTCAATGACCTCATCGCTGCAGATCGGCCGGGTATCAACCCTGATTCGCTCACTGAAATCGTGTAGATGAGGAGAGGTATACAGACCGGCGGGAATTCCCGCCATATGAAAAGCGGCAGCCAGAGCTGCCGCTGTAGAACCCTTTCCGTTCGTACCTGCGATATGGATGATCCGCAGCCGATCTTGCGGATTTCCGACCCGGGCAAGGAGCTCCCGGATATTATCCAACCCCAGTTTTATGCCAAAAAATTGCAGCCCGTAGAGATAGTCGAGATTCTCCCGATAGCTGTCGCGACCCGACACCTCTAACTGCGAGTCAGGATACGCAGCAACTGGGACAGCTTCTGCTTCATCTCTTTACGCGGCACAATCATGTCGACCATACCGTGCTCAAGCAGATATTCAGACCGCTGAAATCCTTCCGGCAGAGTCTGGCGAATCGTCTGTTCGATAACCCGCGGACCGGCAAAACCGATCAATGCACGCGGTTCCGCAATATTCAGGTCGCCGAGCATGGCAAAACTGGCGGTGACCCCCCCGGTTGTCGGATCGGTCAAAATCGATATAAAGGGGATTCCGGCGGCCTTTAATTTGGCCAGGGCTGCACTGGTTTTAGCCATCTGCATCAGAGACATGATGCTTTCCTGCATACGGGCTCCACCTGAAGAAGAAAAAATCAGAACCGGGACACCATTTTCCAATCCCAGCTCAATAGCTCTGGTGATTTTTTCACCAACAACTGACCCCATACTTCCACCCATAAAGGCAAAATCGAACACAGCAACGACAACCGGCAGCCCATCCAGAGCCCCTTCGCCACAGATCACTGCATCGCCATCACCCGATTTTTTAACTGCCGCCTTGATGCGTTCTTTATAGCGCTTGGAATCTTTGAAATCGAGAAAGTCAACCGAACGCATTTAGCGTCCATCTCGACAAAGCTTCCCTCATCAAGGATGAGGTCGATCCGTTCCCTGGCGCCGATGCGGAAATGGTAATCACACTTAGGGCAAACATTGAAGTTTCGTTCGATTTCCTTGGCGTAAATAATTTCCTGGCAGTTCTTACATTTCGACCAGACACCTTCCGGGACATGAACATTCTTTTTTTCGACCGAAGCTGTCAGTGCTTTCTTTTACGAAACCAAGCCATGAAAATTCCTTTAATTTAAAAATTTATGTAAACGTTAAGGGGGAAAACACAACACCGACGCTGAAGCGACACCGGCGCCCATCCCTCGTTAAGGAGAACTCTGCCAGTTGAACAGACGATAAATTCAAACAGACAGCAAGCCTTGCTTGAGGCTGGAAGCAAATGCTCCGACCCGCTCAAGCAGGTCATCGTCCTGTCCATGTTCTGCTATTATTTTAACCAAAGCACTGCCGACAACAACACCATCGGCAAACCTGCCAACCGCTTTGGCATCGTCAACAGTGGTAATTCCGAAACCAACCGCAACAGGGACTGGACTGATCCGCTTCAGAGACTCAACGGCAGCTTTGATGTCTGCGGGTGAAATCTTGCGGGCTCCGGTGACTCCCGTCATCGAAACGTAGTAAATATAGCCCTCTGCTGAAGCAGCCAAGCGTGCCAGCCTCTGCTCCGGTGTCGTTGGGGCCAGCAATGTAATAATATCGATTCCCGCCCGCTTCATAACAGCACCGATTTCGCTCACTTCCTCAGGCGGCAAATCCACCAACAGCAAAGCATCGACCCCAGCAGCCGATGCCACCGCCGCAAAACGCTCGCTGCCGTAGCGGAAAATCGGATTATAGTACCCCATCAAAACCAGTGGAATCTGTGACTGTTTGCGTACCTCCGCCACCAGAGCTAAAACCTTATCCAGAGTCGTCCCTGTCGACAGTGCCCGCTCAGAAGCGGCCTGAATGGTCGGGCCATCTGCCATGGGGTCGGAAAACGGCATTCCGAGTTCGATCACATCGGCACCAGCCTGCTCCAGGGCCAGAACCAACTCTAATGTTTTTCCAGATCCGGGTCTCCAGCGGTAATAAACGGAATCAGCGCCGTTTCGCCACGGCGCATCAAATCGTCAAATGTTTGCTTAATGCGTGACTTCATGAGTCGGAACATTCCCTGACTGAATCAAAGGCCAAATAAAATGTTGACCAAATATGAGATACTAGACGATTGATTGAGCACATTTCAATCCTTTTTCAGACTCAATCGCCCGCCTTCGGCTCCTTATGACCTTTCGCAGCATCGGCCTGGTTCTGCCCTGCAGGTTTCTTTTTCGACTTACGTCTGGGACGTCTGCGCTTCTTCGGCGCACCGCTCTTTTCAACCGGTGGCCGTTTTCTTTTAGGTTGAGCCCTTTTGTAGACAAAGCAGAAGTCTTCATCTAGCGGCATCTGGCTCGGGATTTTAAACCCGAGATAGTCTTCAATATCGTCAAGAACGTAGACGGTCTCTTCGTCGGCAAACTAATGGCCCGACCGACGGCCCCCGCTCTGGCCGTACGACCGATGCGATGGACGTAGTCTTCACGATCCTGAGGCAGGTCGTAATTGACAACATGACTCACTCCATCAACGTGAATCCCGCGCGAGGCGACATCAGTTGCCACCAGATGAGTCAGGCTGCCCAATTTAAATTGATCAAGTATCCGCATGCGCTTTTTCTGCGGGATGTCTCCCGAAAGAATTGCGCTGGCAATATCGTTGGCCTGCAGCAGGGCGTTGAGGCGCTCGCCTTCGGCTTTGGTGTTGACGAACAACATCACCCGTTCGATCTGCTCTTCCTGCTTCAATAATCCGAGCAGAAGGGCAAATTTCTCAGACCGGGAGACATGATAAAGAATCTGATCGATACCGTCGGCAGCAACCTTGTCAGGAGCGATTTCAACCTTCTCAGCCAGATCCATAAACTCATAGGCCAGCTCCATAACCTGGGCCGACAAGGTTGCTGAAAAGAGCATGGTCTGGCGTTTTTCAAAGGGAGGCAATTTGCGCAGAATATAGCGCAGATCCTTGATGAACCCCATGTCAAACATACGGTCAGCTTCATCGATGACCAGAGCTTCAACCCGATCCATGGAAAAAACCCGCTGTTTGTAATAATCGATCAGCCGTCCAGGAGTTGCGACGATAATATCAACACCACTACGCAGAGCCTGGCGCTGTTTTCATAATCCACCCCACCAAAATCGGCTGAACTCTGAGCCCTGTTGTCTTGCCGAGCAGGTCTGCATCTTTACAAATCTGCACAACAAGCTCGCGGGTAGGAGCCATCACCAACGCCCGGGGGTTATTACTTGTGTTTTTTCCGCTCGATAACAGCCGGCAAAAAGTGAAAGGAGAAAGGCAGCGGTCTTGCCAGTCCCCGTCTGTGCCTGGGCCGCCACATCGCGACCCGCCAGGGCCAGGGGAATCGATTCTTCCTGAACCGGGGTCAGGGTCTCAAAGCCAGCATCAATAACGCCTTGCTGAACGGCTTCAGGAAGGTTGAGTTCGGTAAATTTCATTGTTTCCTTTCAAAAAACTAAAATGGACAAACCTTGGTTCAGATCGGTCCGGACAGGAACTGTGCCTGCCTACGAAAATCAACACCCATGGCATCGGCAACCGTGTGAATATCCTTGTCGCCACGTCCCGACAGACAGACCAGCAGGATTTTATCCTGAGTCAATGTCGGGGCCAGCTTCATCACCTCGGCAATGGCATGAGCACTTTCAAGGGCGGGGATAATCCCTTCAACCCTCGTCAATTTCTGGAAAGCGACCAGCGCTTCTTCATCGGTCACGGAAACATATTCCGCCCGCTCAATATCGTTTAAATACGCATGTTCAGGTCCCACTCCCGGATAGTCCAACCCGGCGGAGATCGAATGAGCATGTTGAATCTGACCATCGTTATCCTGCAAAAGATAGGTCTTATTGCCGTGCAGAACACCCGGAGCACCCGCAGATATCGATGCTGCATGCTTATCCGTGTCAACTCCCAGGCCAGCTGCTTCGACCCCCAACAACCGAACCGTAGTATCTTTGAGGAAGGGATAAAACAATCCCATGGCATTCGATCCTCCACCGATACAGGCAATGGCGACATCCGGCAGGCAGCCCTCTGCGTCCTGTAACTGCTGCCTGGCTTCTTGACCGATAACCGATTGAAAATCGCGAACCAGCATAGGATAAGGGTGCGGACCGGCGACGGTGCCGATCACATAAAAGGTGTCGCGAACATGAGTGACCCAGTGGCGCAAAGCATCGTTCATGGCGTCCTTCAGGGTTGCTGTGCCACTGGTCACTTCAGTCACCTTGGCACCCAACAATTTCATGCGAAAGACGTTCAACGCCTGACGGCGGATGTCTTCTTTGCCCATGAAAATCTCGCATTCCATCCCGAACAGGGCGGCGACAGTTGCCGTGGCAACACCATGTTGTCCAGCTCCGGTTTCAGCGATCACCCTCTTCTTGCCCATACGCCGGGCCAATAAAATCTGGCCGACGGTATTATTGACCTTGTGGGCTCCAGTATGGTTCAGGTCCTCACGCTTCAGATAAATCTTGGCCCCACCCAGCTCTTCGGTCAGGCGTTGGGCATAATAAAGCGGGCTGGGACGCCCAACATAGTGATTCAGATAATAATTGAATTCTTTATGAAATTCCGGGTCCTGACGGACTTGAGCATAAGCCTCCTCCAGCTCCAACAGTGCCGGCATCAGGGTTTCAGCAACATAACGACCGCCATAAGGACCAAAGTGACCTTGCTTGTCGGGATAAGCATAATTCATTTGTTTTTAACCTGTTCGATAAATTGTACAACCAGTTGATGATCTTTGCGGCCCGGACTCTGTTCAACCCCACTTGAAACATCGACAGCGTAAGGCTGAACCTCGTCAATCGCTGCGGCAACATTGTCCGGCGTCAGTCCACCGGCAAGAATGACAGGGATCTCCACCTTCAAATCGCGGAGCAGTTGCCAGTTAAAACAATGACCACTACCGCCATATTGTTTTCCACTCCAGGCATCCAGCAACAGCGCCCGGACCTTATAGCGGGAGAGGTCGCGAAGAGAGTCCACATCCTTGACCTGCACGGCCTTGATGACGGGCCAGTGCTTCAATTGGCAGCAATCGGCGGGACTTTCATCTCCGTGCAACTGTACAACCTGGAGTCGGGTCGCCATCATAATCTGATCGACTTTTTCAACCGCAGTGTTCACAAACAAACCGACTGTGGTCACAAAGGGGGGCAAAGCGGCTACGATCCGTTGAGCATTGAGCGGAGAAATATAGCGTGGGCTCTTTTCATAAAAGACAAAGCCAAGCGCATCGGCCCCGGCTCTGACCGCACAGAGAGCGTCCTCCAGATTGGTGATGCCACAGATTTTGATCCCCGTCACCATATTAAACTTCATTCCCCAGGAAGTTGGCCATTTGGCTTTAATATCGGTTTCACGCATCAGGCTTTCACCGATCAAAAAGGCCCCTGCCCCTGCTTGCTGCAAACGCTCAATATCTGCACGGCTGTGAATACCACTTTCGGCCACCGCCAGTTGCTGCGCTGGAATTTTTTTAGCCAGCCGCTCGGTCACCCCGAGATCGGTGCTGAACGTCTTCAGGTCACGATTGTTGATACCGATCAGATCAACCGGCAATGACAGTGCCCGTTCCAGCTCTTCAGCATCGTGAACTTCAAGCAGGGTATCGAGCCGCAGTTCATCCGCAATCGCGGCCAATTCACGTAATTTATCGTCATCAAGGGCGGCAGCGATTAACAGAATTGCATCGGCGCCAGCCACCCGGGCTTCATAAATCTGGTAAGGATCGATAATAAAATCCTTACGCAGCAGCGGTAGAGAAACCTGTTCGCGGATCAGGTTCAAATAGCGCAGGTGGCCGTAAAAGTACTGCTCATCGGTCAACACCGACAAACAGGTCGCACCACCGCGCTCATAGGTTTCGGCAATATCAACCGGGTCAAAGTCTTCGCGGATAACCCCCCTTGACGGCGACCCCTTTTTGACCTCGGCAATCAGAGCGGTCCCGCCTGAGTCGCGCATGTACCGGAGAGAGCGGGCAAAACCGCGCGGTTGATCTTCCAGGTCACCGATCCGATCGCGCATTTTGCCAGCGGCTGGCGTGATTTGGCTGCCGCAATCTCATCCTTTTTTGTTTCCAGGATTTTATCAAGAATCATAAATTGGTCATCCGTACCAGCTCAGTAAGAACAGTTTGAGCCCTGCCCAGGTCAAGGGCCTCCCGGGCCATGGCGATCCCGGTCTCTATATCGGCAGCTGATCCGGCAGCAACCAATCCATAGGCGCTGTTGAGCACCACGACATCACGCTTCGGCCCCTGCTCACCAGCGAGAACAGCCCTGATGATAGCAGCGTTTTCAGTCGCATCGCCCCCCTTTAAATCTTCAAGAGAACAACGAGCCAGACCAAACTGCTCCGGCTCGATCGTGTAAACCTTCAGCTCGCCTTCACTGATCTCGGCAACCAGAGTCGGTCCGGTCAGAGTCATTTCATCCATACCATCACTGCCGTGAACGACAAACCCGCGGCGACAACCAAGGTTCAGCAGAACCCTGGCCAGAGGTTCGACCAGATCATCACGGTAAACCCCATCACCTGGCAATCAGCCTTAGCTGGATTGGTCAGAGGGCCAAGGATATTAAAGATGGTGCGGATACCCACCTCGCGCCGCGGTCCGATGGCGTACTTCATCGCTCCATGCAGGGCGGGTGCGAATAGAAATCCGAGCCCGATTTTGTCGATGCAGGCTTCAACCGTATCGGTTGTGACATCCAGATTAACCCCCAGAGCCTCAAGCACATCGGCACTGCCGCAGGCGGACGAGACCGAGCGGTTTCCATGCTTGGCGACCTTGCCACCACAGGCCGCAACGACAAAAGAAACCGTTGTCGAAATATTAAAGGTGTTGGTTCCATCCCCTCCGGTTCCAACCACGTCAAGGATCGTCTCCTGATCAAGGTTGATCTCATCGCGGTCGATATCGAGCACATTGCGACCAACCCTGATCGGGGTTGCCCGCTCGCGCATCACCCGTGCAGCCCCAGTAATTTCCTCAACCGTTTCCCCCTTCATCCGCAATGCGGTAATAAAAGCGGCTATCTGGGCTGGTGTCGTCTCCCCCCCATCACCTCATTCATGACTTCAATCATTTCCGATTCGGACAGGTCGTGCCGCTCAACCACCCTGGCAATTGCTTCTTTGATCATAATTATCTCTCTTCCGCGTGGGGTTCAGGTCATCTTAAGGAAGTTGTTGAGCATATCCTTGCCTTCAGTGGTCAGGATCGATTCCGGATGAAACTGAACTCCCCAGAGCGGGAACTCTTTATGTTCCAACCCCATGATTTCACCCTCTTCAGTCCAGGCCGTAATCTTCAGACACTCCGGAAAAGAGTCGCGTTCCGCCAGCAACGAGTGATAACGGGTCGCGGTGAAAGGGTTTGAAAGCCCCTTGAACAGACACTGTTAATATGGTGAATCGGACTCGTCTTGCCATGCATCAAACGATCAGCCCTGACAACCTGTCCGCCAAAAGCCTCGGTCATTGACTGGTGGCCGAGGCAGATCCCCAGCATCGGAATTTTCCCGGCAAAGGTCTTGATCGCCGGGACCGAAATCCCGGCCTCCTTGGGTGTCCGCGGACCAGGAGAAATCACCAGTCGCTGCGGAGCCAATTGTTCAATGTCCCGACATTCAATCTTATCATTTCTGATGACTTTTACATCCTCACCCAGCTCAAGAAAATACTGGACGAGATTATAGGTAAAAGAATCATAATTATCGATCATCAACAGCATACGCTTAACCAGTCAAAAAGTTATGAAATTACCAGCATCAACACTGAAAGGGAGATCCTGCAATATTAGCACAGACCCCGGTTGGCCATCTCGATAGCACGCTTGGCTCCTCGCGCCTTGTTCAAGGTCTCCTGATATTCCATTTCAGGATCACTATCAGCGACTATCCCAGCTCCTGCCTGCAGATAAAAACGTCCGCCCTTTATCTGCAGGGTCCGTATGGCAATGGCCAGGTCCATATTTCCACTGAAAGAAAAGTAACCCACAGCACCACCGTAAACCTCGCGCCGCGCCGGTTCCAGCTCATCAATAATCTCCATGGCCCTGATCTTGGGTGATCCCGACAGCGTCCCGGCAGGAAATGCTGCCCTGAAGACATCAAAGCAATCGAGATCGGGCCGTAACCGGCCTCGAACATTGGAGACAATATGCATAACGTGGGAGTAACGCTCAACGACCATTAATTCGCTGACCTCGACCGTTCCCGCCTGCGCCACCCGTCCGACATCATTGCGTCCGAGATCGACCAGCATAATATGCTCAGCGCGCTCTTTCGGGTCCGCCAGCAACTGCTGTTCCAGAGCCAGGTCCTCCTCCGCAGTCTTCCCACGCGGCAACGTTCCGGCGATCGGGCGCACATCGACCTGATCCCCCTCTTTGCGTACCAGCACTTCGGGAGACGCTCCCACGACTATCGAATCATCAAAGCGAAGGAAAAACATGTAGGGTGAAGGATTGATTGTCCTCAAGGCCCGATAGATATCGAATGGATCTGCTTGCAACTGGCCGGAAAAGCGCTGGGAGATAACAACCTGAAAGATATCCCCGGCACGGATATATTCCTTGCACTGCTCAACGGCCGCCTTGAAACCTTCATGGCTAAAGTTGGCATCAAGCTCCTGCTCGTCATCGTCGCAATTCTCCTCACACGTCAGCGAGAGAGGCTGCCTGAGTAGTTCCATCATCTGCTGAATTTTCTCCTGAGCATCACGATAGGCTGCGGTCGGGTCGTCGCCGTCCCTAAGATGGACATTGCAGACCAGCTTGACCTTCTGGCGCATATTATCAAAGATCAATAGTCGCTCAGTCAGCATAAAACAGGCGTCCCATCCATCTATCTCACGCTCATTCGCATCAGGCAGATCTTCAATGAAACGAACCATATCGTAACCAAGGTAGCCAACGGCGCCACCGAAAAAGCGCGGCAGATCATCCAGTTCAACCGGCTGATAGACCGACATGAGCTCACGTAATTTGTTCAGAGGGTCGTCAACCATTCCTGAAGCTTCAAGCTTACCGTCATGGAGAACCTCGTATTTTTTTCCCTTGCTTCGATAGACGCGTGAGGGCCCACTGCCGAGAAAGGAGTAGCGCGCCCACTTCTCCCCTCCCTCGATCGATTCAAGTAAGAAAGATGTTCGACCGTCGTCAATTTTGCGGAATGCAGAAACTGGTGTTTCCATATCAGCAAGAATTTCACGATAGACAGGTATCAGATTTCCCTGACGGGAGAGAGCGCAGAATTCGTTTTCTGAAGGATAATACATAGAGATAGTGACTCGGATAGATAAGTCTTTGTAAAAAATGGATTTTCTAACATCGGGAACAGTTCAAGTCAAGTAAGAGCGAATAAATCGCCCCATCTGCCCCCACAGCAGGGGATAATCCCTCTTCTCCCGTATAACACATAGCGCACTAAATATCATAAAACATTGTTATAAAGCGACAAAAACACCGAAACAACCCGACTATACCGTACTTTACAATTAATACCATATTATTCATAAAAAATAATAAATCAGCAAAAGGGAATATTTAATTACCAAAAAAAGAGAATAAAAACCACAAAAATGAAACGATATATATTTTTTTAAAACCATCTCTAAACTATAAAAAATGACAAATAAAATTTAATATAAAACAAATATTTTCAATATCTTAAAACAATTAAGACAATTCCAAGAACCATCTTATCCTCCCCCTTAAAGCACCTGAAAAGCGACCAGAAACAAAAACTACATTGACAACTTTATAACAGCGTATTATTGTTCCTCAAACATAGGCGGCCAAAACATTAAAAGTTGCTGAAATGAATAGCTGGTTTAAAATTAACTCACAGGGTGACACTTTATGCCAAGCAGAGAAAAAGATTCCTACAACATCAGATCCGTTGAGAATGCTCTGCTACTTCTTGAGGCTTTGGCTGACGAAGGGAACAAGTGCAGCCTGGCCCAACTCAGTCAGCGACTGGATATGACAAAAGCCAGCTTGTTTCGCTTGATGGCGACATTTGAGAATCACGGGTTTGTCGAACGCGGTCAACGCTCAGGTGAATACCAGCTGGGAATGGCCGTCTACGAAGTCTGTCAGAAGCTGCTGTCAAACATGTCTTTATTGCGCAAAGCCAAGCCGGTTATGTCTCAACTGGCCAGGCAATGCGAAGAAACAGTCTATCTGGTCGTACAAAGAGACACAGATGCGCTGTTTCTTGAAATAGCGGACAACAATCACAAGGTCAAGGTTGTCCCCTTGACCAGCCAGAGATTCCCCCTGGACAGCTGTGCTTCAGGACGCATTTTTCTGGCTTTCGACCCCGAGAACCAAAGCATCATCGCCCACCGGCCCCCTCTGGCCAAAGAAATTGCACTCTGCCGCCAGCGTGAATATTGCATCGACCACAACGGCATTGGCGAAGGGAGTACCTGTATTGCTGTTCCTCTATTTGAAAGCGACAAACAACTGGTCGGCTGCCTGGCACTTGTCGCTCCATCCTTCCGCATGGATGACAAGAGAATCAAAAGGAACTCGTCCCGGCACTGAAAGCCGCCGGTGAAACCGTTTCAGCCCGGCTCGGATATAACGCTTACGCTCCCAGGAGCACGGCTTCAGCTTAAAATAATAATTAGATTCAGGATTTTATACGAAAGGAGGAAAAAGCTGGAAACGGGTTAGCGGGTTGAACAATCGGCCCACAGTTTCAAGTGAGTGCAGTGGATCGCAAACATTTTAGAGGAGGTCACTTTTATGGACGATCAAAGTCAAGCGTATTGGAAAGAAACTCTCGGATTGATCAGAAACATCCTGATAGTCTGGTTTATCGTCTCCTACGGTCTGGGTATTCTCTTCGCGCAGGCGCTGAACAGTATCCAACTGGGCGGTTACCCTCTGGGGTTCTGGTTTGCCCAGCAGGGTTCTATTTATGTCTTCGTTGCTCTTATCTTCATCTATGCCAAGCTGATGGGTAAGATCGACGAAAAATATGACGTTCAAGAAGACTAAGGGAGGAGCACAATATGGGACTTCAAGCTATGACATATCTCGTTGTCGGCATAACCTTTGCCATATATATAGGCATTGCGATCTGGGCCCGCGCGGGAAGCACAAGTGAATTTTATGCAGCCGGCGGCTCGGTTCACCCGGTTTTGAATGGTATGGCGACTGGTGCGGATTGGATGTCTGCCGCTTCATTTATTTCGATGGCCGGACTGATCGCCAACATGGGCTACGGTGGCGGTCTGTTCCTGATGGGCTGGACCGGCGGTTATGTCCTTCTGGCCATGTTGCTGGCACCTTACCTGCGTAAATTTGGAAAATTCACCGTACCTCAGTTTGTTGGTGATCGCTACTATTCCAAGGGCGCCAGTACTGTCGCGGTTATCTGCCTGCTCGCAGCCTCCCTGACCTACATCATCGGCCAGATGACCGGAGTCGGTGTCGCTTTTCACGCTTTCTCGGCGTCTCCAACTCCATGGGTGTCTACATCGGTATGGCCATCGTCTTCATGTATGCTGTTTTCGGTGGCATGAAAGGCATCACCTATACCCAGGTCGCTCAGTACTGCGTTCTGATCCTCGCCTACACGGTACCGGCCATCTTTATTTCGATGCAGCTGACTGGAAACCCATTGCCCCAGCTTGGCCTGGGAGGTGATTTCGCCGGCACAGATATGACCCTGCTGGGCAAGCTTGATCAGGTCGTTACCGATCTCGGTTTGGTAAGTACACAACAATGACCCGGATCAGTACCCTGAATATGTTTGTCTATACCTGCTCTCTGATGATCGGCACTGCGGGACTGCCACACGTCATCATTCGTTTCTTCACCGTTCCTAAAGTCCGCGATGCCCGTTCATCTGCAGGGTGGGCCCTGGTTTTCATCGCTATCCTTTACACCACGGCTCCTGGCGTGGCAGCAATGGCACGGCTGAACCTGCACGCAACAGTCAACACCGCTGTCAAGTCTGGTGGAGATCTGTTTGCAGCAGAAAACAGCATCATGTATTCCGAGCGTCCCGACTGGATGAAGCGCTGGGAGACAACCGGCCTGCTTAAATTCGAAGATAAAAACAATGACGGCCGGATTCAGTATTACAATGATAAGAACCCACCGGCAGGCGCAGTCGCAGCGGGATGGCAGGGCAACGAGCTGAATGTCAACCGCGATATCATGGTTCTTGCCAACCCTGAAATCGCCATGCTTCCAAATTGGGTTATTGCCCTGGTTGCAGCAGGTGGCCTTGCTGCGGCACTGTCAACGGCAGCCGGTCTGCTGCTGGCGATATCCTCGGCAATTTCACATGACCTGCTCAAGGGAATGTGGATGCCCGACCTGACAGAAAAAGGTGAACTGATGGCCGGTAAAATCGCCATGGCATGCTCCATCGTTGTTGCCGGTTACCTCGGCCTCAACCCGCCGGACTTCGCTGCTGGGACCGTTGCCATCGCTTTTGGTCTGGCAGCCAGCTCCATTTTCCCCGCGCTGATGATGGGTATTTTCAGCAAGACCATGAACAAACAGGGCGCAATCGCCGGCATGCTGGCAGGTCTCGGCATAACAATGCTTTACGTTTTTGCCCATAAAGGAATCCTCTTTATCAAAGGCACAGAGTTCCTCGGACTCTTCGGCGGCCAGGCCAACTTCTTCTTCGGTATTGAGCCGAACGCTTTTGGTGCCATCGGTGCTATCGTCAACTTTGCAGTCGCTTTTGCTGTCAAGAACATGACTCCACCTGTACCGGATCATATTGCCCAGATGGTTGAAGATGTACGCATCCCGAAAGGATCGGGAGCAGTGACAGGCGGTCATCACTAATCGGTCTTCGGTCCAATAATCAGTTAAATCTGATCGGCGCCCCGCCGATGCCTGTCGGCGGGGCCTTTTTAAAACAAACGGTTAACGGACCAATAAAGAGGAGTTTCTTCATGATATTCGATATCGGCGTCATCCTGACCTGGCTTCTTTTTTTTAGCTCTCTTCCCCATGGCCTTTTTCTGGCTGAGAAGAGCCGGGCGTGTCCTGCTCAAGAAGAACTACTCTGAAGTTGCGACCAAACGTGGTGTAACACCGGCAAACCCAAGGAAATGGGCCCCTGCTGTCGGATTACTCAATTTGATTTGTGGCGGGATCGCCGTCTGGATCATTTCCGGAGTGGTTCTATGGATCGCATTGGGAGTGCTCATCGGTCCCTTTGAAAACTACGACTCCTGGAGCGCCTATGCCGGTTTGACGATTTGGGGTAAAATCATCGCTGATTTTATTATCCGTTTCCAGGCCCACCCGATTCAGTTTGGAAGAAAAAAAGTGGCGCCATCGGGAGAACATCCATAACAAATTAAAATAGCTAAGAAATTTCCCTTGTTCCACAACATATGATATTCTGCTACAAATTTTAAAGGCTTCCTGACGGAGGCCTTTTTCGCACCGCGACCACGTATGATCGACTCACAGCAAAGGGATATCATATGGGCCTCATCAAAACACTGCGCGAAACCGCCCCCTTCAATGAACTGCCTGAAGAAATCTTCGAGGAGTTCAACCACGCCGCCAAGCTGGTCAAGTTTGCTCCACATACTCACATTTTCAATCAACACGATCAACCCAGCGGTTTCCTCTACGTCATCAAAACGGGTCTGGTTGAGATCGTAGTCCTGACGCCGGGCGGCGTCGAGATGATCGTCGATTATCGCAAAGAAGGCTCTTTTTCGGCGGCACACCGGTCTTTACGGATGAAGGTTATACAGCGGGTGCCCGCACAGTCAATGAAACAGAGTGTTTTCTGATTCCTCGCGATCTGCTTTTGAAAACAGCCCAAAAGTATCCTCACATCACCGAATATTTCACTCACGCCATCTACTCACGCGTCCGAAACCTGTACTCAGACATGATCAGCGATCACGCCCAGAACACGTTGACCCAAATGGAAGCCTATCCGTTTAAAAAACGGCTCTCCGAAATCATGTCGACCCCCGTTGAAACCTGCTCGCCCGATGAATCGGTCAGAGAGATAGCACGGCGCATGGCTACGCGCGGACTTGGAGCCATTCTGGTCTGCGAAAACAACAAAAAGCTGGCCGGAATTGTTACGGAACGCGATCTGGTCACCAAGGTTCTGGCTCGCGAGGGGGCCGACTGCCTGACGACGGTTGCCCGCGAAGTCATGACTCCGCGACCACACACCATGACACCGGATACATTCATGTATGAAGCGACGGCGTTCATGATGGGCAACAAGATCAAGCATATGCCGATTCTCGATGGGGAGGACATTGTCGGCATTGTCTCACTTCAGGACGTCATGAAGTACCGCAGCCAGAAGTCGATGTTACTGGTCGGCAGCGTCGATAAAGCCCGCACGATAGAGGACCTGATCGGAGCGCGCAACGAAATCGTCAAAGTCGCCCGGGCATTGATGAACGAAACCCGCTCCCATGTCGAGACGATGGAAATCATCTCCTATATTCACCACCGCATCATCCGGCGTTGTTACGAGATTGTCTTTGACGAGATGAAACGTCAGGGGAAAAAAGCCCCGGAGATCAAATTCTGCTTCATTATCATGGGCAGCGGTGGCCGCAAGGAGATGTTGCTTGGCCCCGATCAGGACAACGGCTTCATCTACGAAGATTTTCCGGATGAAAAGACAGCAGAAGTCGATGCATTCTTTGTTCCCTTGTCGGAGAAGCTTGTCGCGGCCCTGGCCCGTATCGGTTATCCACGCTGCAAGGGCAACGTCATGGTCAACAACCCGCTATGGCGTGGTCGGCTGCAGGAGTGGAAATATCGAATTTCAGATTGGATCAGAGTTCCTGAACCACAGAAGGTCCGCTATTCGTCGATTTTTTTCGATTTCATGCCGATTGCCGGTCAAGCTTCCCTGTGTCAGGATTTACGCGATATCGTTCATTATATGATCAAAGAGCATCCGATCTTCCTCTACCACATGATGGAGCTGGATTTTAAACATCGGGTGCCGCTGACCCTGCTGGGACGTTTTTCTCTCAGTCGCGAAAAGGAACACAAAGGAACCCTGTCGCTGAAACAGGCCGGCAGCATTTTTATCGTCGACTGCGTCCGCATGTTTTACTTGAACAGCAGATTGATGCGACCACGACGACAGAGCGGATCGATCAACTGGTCAAGCTGAAGGTCTTCAACCAGGAAACGGCTGAACATATCAAGGCCGCTTTTGAAGCATTCACCTTCTTAAGGCTGCGCAATGAGATTGAACTGATCGAAGCGGGCAAGTTTCCCTCCCACTATCTCGATCCTTACGCTTTAACAAAAATGAGCAGGACCTGCTCAAGGAAGCTTTCCGGGTCGCCAGCAAGCTGCAGGATTCAACCAAGCGCCACTTTTCCAAAATGGTGACCTGAATAATCGGCAGATCATCCAACAAAAAAGGAGCATCCCAAATGGGATGCTCCCGAATAAACCTGACAGATACAATCCTGAACAATTTCAGACTACTTGACAATCGGACAGTCACATTCCGGATCGCCGATATCCTGCAGTAAGAACTTAACATCATAACCGTTATTTTTAAGCTCTTGGAAGGCCAGCTCCGCCCTGACACCGGTTGAACAATGAACAAAGACTTTCTTATCTTTAGGAATCTCAGCCAGCCGCTTAGGAACCTCATCGAGCGGAATATTGACAGTGTTCTTGAAAATACCCAACTCCTCAACCTCATCAGCATTACGAACGTCGAGAACAAAGGTGTTTGGCATTTCGCCCAGAACCGCTTTCTTGAAATCGGCCAGAGCAACTTCGCCTTTACCGAGCTTGCGAACCCAGTCGACCTTGGTCGGGAAATCGGGGCCGCTTACAGTTTCACCCCCGCATAAACCCACCCTGGTAATTACCGACCACCATGGACACTTGTTTATAACCGTCATAGACAGAGCATCAAAGCATCGGCCACATCTTCTGAGTTATCGCTGTAAAGAACGATAGGAGCCTTGAGCGGAATTTCATCCAGACGATCAAGAAGGTCATCAGCCGGGATATTAACAGAGCGGGGATACGTCCCTTGCTGACGGCATCGCCGTCTCTTAAGTCGAGAAGAACGATGTTCCCCTTTTCAACGAAGTCTTTAGATGCGTAAAGAGGATGTCCCGCTGCGATCCATGCAGCTCGCCACCGAGGAATGCTTTCACATTGGTATAACCGAGTTTCTTCGCCAGACCGGCGTTTTGAGTGGTCATCCCTCATGTGTAGCCCCGCAGTAGAAACCAGCAGTCTGTCTTTATCAGCAGGGAGAACCTCGGCTTTTTCTCCTTGAGCAGAGGAACCGGGATACTGACGGCTCCCGGCAGGTGGCCTGATCATAGCGGCCCTTGGGCCTGGCGTCGACCACCGTTACAGGCATATGATCGAAAAGCACCTTGTACAGTTCGTCAGCCTTGATCTCAGTAACCCCCGGAGGCAGTGTGGCCAGCTTAGGCTTGACGACGGTCGCGAACTTGTCTTCGCCACGCTGTTGCCACTGGATAATGGCGGCTTCACCTTTTTTAGCGAACTCCAGACCTTCGGTCGTCTCATCAAACTTGACCATGATCGTCTTGGCCTTGTCGCCCTTGCCGACAGTAATGGAAATGGTCCTGGCCTTATTCGATCTACCAGCGACTTTTCCCTTGTAGACATTAAGCTCCTGCTTGACAGCGGCAGGGTTTTCAGCCCGTGCGGTACTGTAAGCAGTTCCGAATGCAAATAGGACGCTCAACAGAACAAGTGGAATACATCTGTTTATTATCAGCCTGTTCATTTCCATCTCCTTTGAGTAAAAGTGCATAACAGAGCTGCGAAGAATCCATTGGATCGATTATCCGTAACATTTACCGCACGATAGTAACTTCAAAGCTAAACCATGAAAAGCTTTTTAAATTTTCATAAAGATAACTGAAATCTGAAAAGAGGCCTACTGATAAATTTCAAACTGAACCGACATAAATAAAAACCGGACTGCCCTATAAAAGCAACCCGGTCTTTATCATTTGACTTGATTGTATTCCTACTCGCCCAGAATCTGCTTGAGATCCTCTTCGGCCGTGGTAATCGGGCCTATATTGTAGTTTTCAACCAGGAAGTTGAGCACATTCGGCGTTATAAACGCAGGCAGGCTCGGTCCGAGCTTGATATTCTTGATTCCCAGGTGCAGCAGGGTCAGAAGGATAGCAACCGCCTTCTGCTCGTACCAGGACAAAACCATCGACAACGGCAGATCGTTGACCTCGCACTCAAAGGCATCAGCCAGAGCAACGGCAACCTGAATCGCACTATAAGCATCATTGCACTGCCCTACATCAAGCAGACGAGGGATACCGCCGATATCACCAAACTCAAGCTTATTGAAACGGAATTTACCGCACGCAAGGGTCAGGATAACGGTATCTTGAGGTGCCTTTTCGGCAAACTCAGTATAATAGTTGCGCCCCGACTTGGCGCCGTCGCAACCTCCCACCAGGAAGAAATGCTTGATATCACCCGCCTTGACTGCTTCAATAACCTTGTCGGCAACACCAAGGATAGCGTTGTGGCCGAACCCGGTCAGGATCTCCTGCCCCAAGTTCTCTTCAAAGCCGTCGCATTCCTGGGCTGTGCTGATAACTTCGGAGAAGTCCCAGCCGTCAATATGCTTGACTCCCGGCCATTGAACCAGGCCCCAGGTAAAGAGACGGTCCTTGTAACTTTCGGCCGGTTTCTGGATACAGTTGGTATTGAAGATGATCGCTCCGGGAAACTGAGCGAATTCCTTGTGCTGATCCTGCCAGGCGCCGCCAAAGTTACCGACCAGATGGTCAAACTTTTTCAGACCGGGATAACCATGCGCAGGCAGCATCTCACCGTGAGTATAAACATTGACTCCTGTACCCTCGGTCTGCTTGAGTATTTCCTCAAGAACTTAAGATCGTGACCGGAGACAAGGATCGCCTTACCGGCTCTGGTTCCCAGCTGCACCGGTGTCGGTTCAGGATGACCGTAGGCCTCGACGTGGGCCTTGTTGAGTAGCTCCATGGTTATATAGTTGATCCGTCCAGCTTCCAAAGCCAGGTTGACATTATCCATCAGATCGAGACTGTCATCCAGCTGTGCGGCCAGAGCCTTATGGGTAAAGGCGTAAATTTCCTCAGCTTCACTGCCGAGAATTTTAGCGTGATCGGCATAAGCGGCATAGCCCTTGACACCATACATGGTAATTTCGCGGACAGAATGGATGTCGGCATCAACAAGGTAATCCTTGACCCCGTGCAGTTGTCCCAGCTTAACCCGCTCACCAACACCTGCAGGCAAAGTCCAATCCTGGGCGGCCGCAGGAATCTCACCACCGACGTTCCCGGCCAGCTGCTTGGCCTTGCCGCGCAGACGAACCGCCTCGGTCACCATTTGTGAAATGGTCTCTGCGTCAAAATCAACATTGGTCACAGTCGTAAACAGGCCATCGATCATGAAACGATCAATTTCAGCATCCTTTGAACCATTTTCACGTGCCTTGTGAGCCCAGAAAGCAATTCCCTTCATGGCGTAAACCAAAAGATCCTGCAGGGCCGCGACATCCGGTTGTTTACCGCATACACCGACGACGGAACAACCGCCATTGGCTGCCTGCTCGCACTGGTAACAGAACATTGATGGAACGCTCTTTTGCACCGGTTGCTCCTGTTTTTTTCCAAATCCGAGAAAATCCAAAATCCCCATGCTGTCGATCCTTTCTGAAAGAATAAAAACTACCTTTTAAGTCTTAATTAGAGGCCCACCATAACCTGAGTCATTGCAAAAATATTTGATCCAGATCAAAAGGATCAGTTTATTTTTCATATTTTTCAACCAGCCGCCGATACTTTTCCTCCAGTCCGGGCATCTGTTTTTCAGCAGCACTGTAACCTGTCAACATTCCACTGCGGACATTTTCAGGCAAGACTCGTTCAGCCAGAGGATAAAGGATAGTATCTTCCTTGTCGATATGACCACGCAGCAGTTCGACGTACCCCCTGGCGTTTTTCGCAATAAGCTGAATTTGACCGGTTTCTCCGGCCATAACCTTTTCAACCGCTTCTTCCATACCGCGAACAAAAGCTCGCCCCTGTTCATGTTCAATATGCATTGCTTCGACCGGGGAATTTTTCTCCGGCATCCCGTTCCTGACCAGTTCAACAAAGAGAACATCTTCTTCTTTGGCATGGTGAAAACGATCCGCGTAGTTGCGGATAAAATCGACAGCATCAAGATAGAACTGCCAGTTACGAAACTGTCCTCTTTCCATCAAGCCGACGTTCGCATCAACCAGAGCAATCATGCGCAGGATCAGTTGATGCTCCTCCTTCAGAACACCTGTCACATCGATTCCCATCAGCTTCTCCTCTGTCCGTCAACGCCAATTACGGCAATCTCCAACGGAACATCTTTCCTGAACGGGCAATGCCTGCTCGGCAAACATTCTCAACCCGCCACAGCAGGGTACCTCCATAATGGTAACCGTGACCGACTTAATATCATTATTGGCAATCATTTCGGCCAATTTGTCTACATAGGAACTGCTGTCATCCAACTTGGGACAGGCATTGACCAACACCCGACCCTTGATAAAATCGCGATGAAATTCCGCGTAAGCAAAAGGCGCACAGTCCGCTGCAATCAACAGATGAGCATCTTGTAAATAAGGCGCTGTCGGTGGAACCAGATGCAACTGAGTGGGCCACTGGCGCAGTTCAGATTCAATCCGGCCCGTTTCACTATGGCCTGAACATTTTTTTTCAACAGTACGAACCTGGGAGCCAGGGCAACCACATGCTAATTCATTCATGACTTTGTTCTCCTTTATTATTCAGATAATCATTAATTTCCTGTTCTATTTTTGCCTCGATCTCATCACCCAAAGCATGGATGCTGACCACATCTTTAACCAGGCAGATGCCGACACCGCAGGTTACGCAACCGATCTCATATTTTTCCAGCAACTCACCAATGAAGGGATGCTTCTCAATAGTTTTATCAATCGGCTGATCGCCGATACCTTCAGGAAGATTCATCGTTTTGCTCCTTTTGTCTGCGTTTGATAGCCGGACTATAAGTCAATCAGCATCCGCAAAACATGATCTGGATCAATTTTTAACCAAAAAAGTAATCTTTATTGAAAAATAATTTCTACCACGTCCCCAGGTTGAGGATCATTCCTGTCAAGCTGAAGCTTTTCTCAATTCATCATTGCTAAAAAAACTGTCATAGTTAAAATAGAGTTTGATGTATAAAAAACCCCGGCAGGGCTTTTCACACGATGAGGAATTCACATGGAGAGATCTCAGGAACTGCAAAACTATTGGAAACAGAACATAAAATATATTGCCGTTCTACTGTCAATCTGGTTCAGCGTTTCCTACCTTTGCGGGATTGTCTTTGTGGATCAGTTGGACAAGATAAAGCTTGCCGGCTTTCCAGTCGGATTCTGGTTTGCCAATCAGGGGGCTGAAATTACATTCTGCCTGCTGATCATTGTTTATGTCAGATTAATGAACCGGCTGGACCACAGATATGACGTTTTTGAAGACTGACCCAACCACCATCAAAGGGGCCAATGAGCGATGAGCATTACAACCTGGACCTGGGTTCTCATAGGGATTACATTTGCTATCTACATCCTCGTGGCGATACGTGCACGGGCAGTCTCAACAGGCGATTTCTATGCTGCCGACCGCACAATACACCCGATTCTGAACGGCATGGCGACAGGTGCCGACTGGATGTCTGCAGCATCGTTTATTTCCATGGCCGGTCTTATTTCTTTCATGGGTCGTGATGGCTCCATGTACCTGATGGGCTGGACCGGTGGCTATGTTCTGCTCGCCATGCTGCTGGCCCCTTACTTACGCAAATATGGTAAATTCACCGTACCTGAATTTATCGGTGACCGTTATTATTCTCAGGCAGCCAGAATCATTTCACTGCTTTGTGCGATCTTTGTTTCCTTCACTTACGTTGCCGGACAGATGCGTGGTGTCGGGGTCGTCTTTTCCCGTTTCCTCAACGTACCGATCAACACCGGCGTTGTTATTGGCATGTGCATCGTGTTCTTTTATGCCGTACTGGGGGGATGAAAGGAGTTACCTACACTCAGGTCGCTCAGTACTGCGTCCTGATCGTCGCCTACATGATTCCGGCCATTTATATTTCGATCATGTTGACCGGCAACCCTGTTCCGGCACTTGGGTTCGGCAGCAGCATTACCGCTGGCGGAGCAGAACTCCTGCAGGACAGCACCACCCAAGGAAAGTATCTTCTTGATGTCCTCAATGGCATTCATAAGGATCTCGGGTTCAGTGAATACACAGCCGGAGTCAGGCCTAAGATCGATGTCTTCTTCATTGTTGTCGCCCTTATGGTCGGAACGGCCGGGCTCCCCCATGTCATCATCCGTTTCTTTACGGTGCCTAAGATCAGGGATGCCCGCGCCTCTGCAGGATGGGCCCTGATATTCATCGTCTTACTTTACACTGCGGCACCGGCGGTTGCCGCTTTTGCCCGAACCAACTTCATCAAATCGGTTCATGATGTTCAGTATGCAGACGCTCCATCCTGGTTTCAAAACTGGGAACTGACCGGCTTGATCGCCTGGGTTGACAAAAACAACGACGGTGTCATTCAATACGGTCCCGGCAAAGCGTTCGTCGGCAAACCCAAGTATACGGGTGGGGAAGGACGCTTCGGCCAGGCGCTGGTGTCCAACATTGCGAATGACGGCCCCAACGAACTCTATGTCGATCATGACATCATAGTCCTCGCCAACCCGGAAATTGCCCGTCTGCCCAACTGGGTCATTGCCCTGGTTGCTGCCGGTGGCTTGGCGGCGGCGCTTTCAACTGCAGCAGGCCTGTTACTGGTCATTTCCGCATCGATATCTCATGATCTGATGAAGGGCGTGCTGATGCCGAGCATGTCGGAAAAAGGCGAATTGCTCTGGGCTCGTTGTGGAGCGGCGGGAGCGGTGGTCGTGGCGGGGCTGCTGGGGATTTTCCCTCCCGGCTTTGTCGCCCAGGTTGTGGCTTTCGCTTTCGGCTTGGCGGCAGCATCGTTCTTTCCCGCAATCATCATGGGCATATTCAACAAGAAGACCAATGTCTACGGTGCCATGAGCGGGATGATTGCCGGGATCGGCTTCACCGCTGCCTACATCATCTATTTTAAATTTATCAATCCCGGCGCCAACCAGCCCGACAACTGGTGGTTCGGTATTTCTCCCGAAGGAATCGGGACCGTTGGTATGTTGATCAACTTCTTCCTGCTGATTGTCGTTTCCAAATTCACCCCCGAACCCCCACAGGAGATTCAGGATCTGGTTGACAAATTGCGCTACCCCGTTGAAAGAAAGGAGGGGGAAACCAGAATTGCAACCAAGGCCCGCTCCCCCTATTAAACACGCAAAAAGGCCCCTGAACTGACTCCAAGGGCCTTGTCTTGCTATTATCCGGGATTGAACCTAAATCAGCTTCTTAACGGCCTCAAGAGCTGCCGCATAATCAGGCTCGTCGGTAACTTCAGGAACCAATTCGGCATAGGTGACCTGATCTTTCTCATCAATCACATAAACCGCCCGGGCCAGCAACTGAAGGTCCTGCAGCAGCAGGCCATAATTCAACCCGAATGAGCGCTCCTGATAATCGGACAGAGTCCTGACCTTTTCGATCCCGGCGTTACCACACCAACGCTTTTGCGCGAAAGGCAGGTCGACGCTGATGGTGTAAACTGCCACAGAATCGGGCAACATTGACGCTTCTTCGTTAAATTGCCGTGTCATGGCGTCGCACACCGGTGTATCAAGCGAGGGAACAACGGTAATCAATCGGACCTTACCGGCATCAGTCGCCAGTGTCACTGGCTGCAGGGCATTATCAACGACCCGAAAATCCGGAGCAGTATCACCGACCTTCACCTCCGGACCTAACAGAGTCACCGGATTCCCTTTAAAAAGAACTGCGGCTTCACGCGCCTGGGCTGCACTCATATTTTCCTCCCTTTATATGACTTTTATTGTTGACGAAATAAGTCATAATCCTACCCTTATATTTTATTCTGTCAATCTAAATCTTATGGCCATAAATAAACGGCCCCGCACATCGAAACGTGCAGGACCGTCAAGAACGAAGAAAATCTATCTCCCGACATGGGGAGGAACAATAGTCACGGTCCGGTTGGTTTTCCGCAACACCTTTTCAGCAACGCTGCCAAGAAAAGCATAGCGTAACTTCCCCTTGCTGTGGCTGCCGAGAATAATCATATCGACATCCAGCCTGTCCGCAGTACTCAGAATCAATGGTGCGGGTTCACCGTGATGAACCTCAATCTCGGGAGGATGAAGAAGGTCTTCTTCTATCAATTCCTCCTCGGTCTGAATAATTGCTTCCAGCTGTTTACGCGTCTGTGCAGCCATCTCTGCTTCATTGGCCTTATTCAACTTGGCCAGTTTATCAGCCCCCATCGTCAGTGCCACCATGTTCAGTACGGAAGCATCAACCGTCGGCATGACATGCAGGACATGGACCTGAGCGTGAAACTTACAACCAATCTCAAGAGCGTAGCGAATGACATTGGATGACTCTTGACTCAAATCCTTGGCAACAAGGATTTTTTTTCAGTTTAATATTCATATCGGCCTCCATCTCTCTACAGCGGCAAATCTAACGCCTCTGCTGCTTTAGCATAACATAAGATCTGAGAAAGTATATTGATCAACAGATCGCGTCAGACTGGAGTCGCCCCTCCTTTTTTTTCCTCCGATACTGAATCAGCGAGATCAATCCATAAAGGCCAACTGCGGGAAAATACATCAGCTCAGGTGGTAAACGATGGCTTGGGACCTGAATATTCAAGATTTCCTGATCGAAATCGACTCCAGATTTTCAGCGGCGGAAGAGAATATGACGTTATCGATAAAAATACTGCCGTTCTCTTCACGAGTCTCAAACCCGATACCCGCAAGTCGCTCAACACCTGTTGGCTCATCACCGACGGTCAACATAATCGTTTTCGTGAACTCTTTCCCACTCATTTTCTCCCCCTTGAGCATAATTCTCAAGGAAGAGCCGGCATCCATTTCTTCTACATATTTTACGATCTGAGTTGGCGGCTCCTCAAGCAGGGGCGGGAAAATCCTGTCCCAGACGATTCCGGGCCGAAACAGGATCAGCGCAATCAGCAGCAACGCAGCAGTTCCCAAATTCGGCATTTGACCAGAAATAACCTTGGGTTCCGGCTGCAAATGCGAGCAATTGCCAAAATTGAGGCCGACACCACGATAATCAGTTCATACCAGTGATCAATGCCAATCATCAGTAGTTTTGTGTTAAAGACAAACATGAACGGCAAAACCGCTGTCCGGATGTCGTAGATAAAACCCTGTACACCTGTTTTAATCGGGTCTCCGCCCGATATCCCGGCAGCGGCGAAAGCTGCCAATCCCACCGGTGGAGTATCATCGGCAAGGATGCCAAAATAAAAAACAAACAGGTGAGCGGCAATAAGCGGAATAATCAAGCCATTTTGAGCTGCCAGATTGACAATAACAGGGCCATCAGGTTGATACAACGATATAGTTTGCTGTGGTCGGCAACCCCATTCCAAGAATCAGACTGATGATTGCAGTGAATAAAAGGATCAGCATCAGGCTGCCGCCGGAGATAAACTCCACAAATTCGGTCATGACCAGACCGATACCGGTCAGAGTTACGGTTCCGACTACGATTCCTGCAGCTGCGGTCGCAACGCCGATACCAATCATGTTACGAGCACCGGCAACACTACCAGCGATCAGATCCATAAAACCGGAATAGAAACTGAACTCCTCGCCTCTCGCTTTGCGGAAAAAACCTTTAAGAGGACGCTGAGACAGCAGGATAACAATCATCAAAACCGTGGCCCAGAATGCCGATAAGGCCGGCGACAAGCGCTCAACAACCAGACACCACATCAAAACCACGACCGGAAGGAGAAAATAGTACCCGGCCTGAGCAGTCTGTCCGAAATGTGGGAGTTCACTGATCTCTGTGCTCTGATCCAACTCAGGCACCCGGCAGGCAAGCCAAAGCAGAAACAGGTAAGCACATGCCAGCAGGACCGTCACAATATAGATTGTGCCAGATCCGCCAACCACCTTAATCCACCCCAGTCCATAATAAGTGACACCCGCGAGAATAATCAAAAAGAGAATGGTAAAAACAAAAGACAGCAGCCGCTGTGCAAGTGTTTTTGTCACTGTCTTTTCCATCCCCTGCAGACCCATTTTACAGGATTCAAGGTGAACAATATAGACCAGGGCAATATATGAAATAATCGCCGGAAGAAAGGCATGCTTGATAACATCAATATAGGAAATCCCCACATACTCGACCATCAGGAAAGCTGCTGCGCCCATGACCGGCGGCATCAGTTGACCGTTGGTTGAGCACGCAACCTCGATTGCGCCGGCTTTTTCCGCCTTGAAACCAACTTTTTTCATCAGAGGAATAGTGAAAGTACCAGTGGTTACAACATTGGCAATAGAAGAGCCGGAGACCAGGCCGGTCAATCCAGATGAGACAACAGCAGCTTTTGCCGGACCTCCTTTGAGATGCCCAAGAGCGGCAAAAGCGGTTCTGATAAAATAATTTCCCGCCCCTGCCGACTCAAGCATTGCACCAAACAGCACGAACATGAAAACCATTCCAGTTGAAACGCCCAGAGCAACCCCAAAGACACCTTCAGTCCCCAGCCAGTAGTGAGACATTCCCTTAGCCAGACTTGCCCCTTTATGAGCGATAACGCTTGGCATGTATTGTCCACCAAAGGTGTAAATACAGAAAACCGTAGCAACCACCATTAACGGGGGGCCCAAAGCCCGGCGAGTCGCTTCAAGCAAAAGAATCAAACCAACTGCAGCGACAATCAGGTCTACCTGATTAGGCATGCCGGGGCGGTCTGCAAGAGATTCGTAGAAAATATAGAGGTAAGCGGAGCAAAATGAGCCGATCAGTCCCAACAGCCAATCCTGTATGGGAATATAGCTCGTCGGTGATTTTTTAAATGTTGGAAACGCTGTAAAGGCCAGAAAGACCGCAAAGGCCAGATGTATGGCCCGTGCCTCTGAGTCATTAATGACAAAGAAATTGAAAATAAAAGGGAGTGGAGACGCATACCAGAGTTGAAATATTGTCCAGACCAATGGGACAGCAAATAAAACTTTTTGGGAAATGCTCCAGTCGGATTTCTAGCTCCCGATTCAGCCTCAACAATCGCTTCTGGATTTTCGACAACTTTGGTCTGTTTTTTCTCTTTTCCCATAACAACACATCCCTTATAAAAATGGAATCAAGCGAACCCTTATTTTTTTCAATAACCAATCAACAGGGCTCCAATTAACAATGTTCTTGACAGAAAAAAATGCACCGCTTAAACAACGGTGCATTTCTTCATGACATCAAAAACAAATCTACATCAAACCCGCTTCTTTATAATATTTGCTGCGCCATCATGTAAAGGAGCTGAAAGTCCGTCCTTGATCATCTCTTCTTTCTTCAATACACCAAAAGCCGGATGAAGTTTTTGAAGTCGTCAAAGTTTTCAAAAACGGCTTTAACAACATTGTAGATAACATCGTTCGGTACCGCTGCCGAAGAAACAAAAGTCGCGCCCACACCAAAAGTCTTGGTGTCGGTGTCAGTACCACGATACATCCCGCCGGGAATGGTTGCAGTACGGTAGTAAGGGTTGTCTGCGATCAATTTCTCAACAGCTGGTCCATCCACAGTCACCAGAACGGAATCACAGGACGTTGTTGCTTCCTTGATGGAACCATTAGGGTGGCCAACAACATAAACCATGGCGTCGATTTTGTTGTCACACAAAGCACTTGCCTGTTCAGAGGCTTTCAGCTCGGAAGCCAGCTTCAGATCAGAGTTTTTGAGTCCCATTGCATCCATCAGAACTTCAATAGTGCCACGTTGCCCTGATCCGGGATTACCGATATTGACGCGTTTCCCTTTGATGTCAGAAAAGTTCTTGATGCCGGAATCGGCACGGGCAACCATGGTGAAAGGCTCAGGGTGAACGGAGAAGACAGCTCGCAGGTCTTTGTTAGCACCCTGCTCTTTAAACTTGCTGGTGCCATGATAAGCATGATACTGCCAGTCGGACTGAGCGACGCCCATGTCCAGTTCACCTGCTTTAATGGTGTTCAGGTTGTAAACGGAACCGCCGGTACTTTCAACGGAGCAACGAATGCCATGCTCTTTTCTGGTCTTGTTGACCAGACGGCAAATAGCACCACCTGTCGGGTAATAAACGCCAGTAACACCACCGGTACCGATCGTGACAAACTGGTTCTGCGCTTCAGCCTGGGAACTGGAACAAAGCTCACAGCAACAGCCAAAGCCAACAGGTACATAAACATCTTTTCATCAGTACTCCTCCTCAAGAAGATAGTGTTGCGCCCGCACAGCGCGAGCCTCTAAGTTTCAAAACCATATTAAGCTTAGCGTAAATATTTACTTTAGCAAGGAGAGTACCAACAACTCATTAAACCTATAAGTTGTCGATTTAAATAGTCAAACAGAGAGCCTGAAAGACCTGGTGACAATAGAACAGCGTATAACCAAACAAATCAGAATAGGGATAAAATTGATTTTTCGACGCAAATACAGCAATTTAAGGAGAGATAACCAAACAACTGAGTATAACTATTGTTATAGGGGTTTATCTCCGTCCCTGCTTAATCCTTTTACTCAAAGCAGGTTGCGAGATCCCGAGCAGACGAGCGGCAACCCTCTGGTTGCCGGCAGAGCGGTCCATCGCCTCTTCCACCAGCAGATGTCCAGCCTGTTGTAAGGTTGGAAGGGTTTCCAGCAAACCAAAGGGGTTTTCAGAACCGGAGGAGATTTCCGACAGTAACGGTGCTTCCTGCTGGCCGATGCGCTCAAGAAAACTCTGCATCGACAATGTCTTGCAACTGTGCAGGCTGACGGCATCGTAAACCATCGCCTCCAGTTCGCGGACATTGCCAGGAAAGTGATAGGTTGACAGCAGGACCGCAAGCTCTTTGGGAGGGGTCGGTTTCTTCTTTCCCAGCTTCAGAGCAGCCTGGTTGAGGAAATGGTCGATCAGGATGGGCAGATCATCCTTTCGCTCTCGCAGCGGGGCAAATGAACATTGTGGGCAATCAGTCGGTAATAAAGATCGCGTCTGAAGCTACCGTTGGAAATTTTTTCTTCCAGATTGGCATGGGTCGCAACCACGACGCGGGCCGTCATCTGCTTCGGTTCATCACTGCCGAGAGGGTAATACTCTCCATCCTGCAATAAACGCAGCAGCTTAATCTGCGATGCCGGGCTCAAGTCACCGATTTCATCAAGGAAAAGAGTTCCTTCTGCCGCTTGTTCAATCATCCCCTTGCGCACACTATCCGCTCCGGTAAACGCTCCACGGACGTGTCCGAACAGAGTATCGGCAAAGACATTGTCATCCAACCCGGCAGCATTAAGCGAAATCAACGCCCCACTTTTTTTACTCAAAGCATGAATAACCTGGGCAATCAACTCCTTGCCAACTCCACTTTCGCCAGTTATCAGGATCGGTTGAGAACTGGGAGCAACCGCCTCCAGATACTGGAAGCGGGTCTTCATGGCGGCATTGTTCGTCACAATCGGCGCAAACACCTCAGGAGAATCAAGTTGATCACCAAACAGTTTCTGGCGAATATCCCGGTTTTCGTTTTCCAGGTCGATCATGCGAATCGCCCGACGGACCCCCTCAACCAGCCGCTCTTCTTCCACCGTTTTGACAAAATAATCAAACGCGCCAAGACGCATACAGTTCACGGCGGCTTCCAGTTGATTCATACCACTGAGGATAACCACCCTGATATGCGGGTAGTCGGTTACAATCTGTTCAAGTAACTCTTCACCTGAGATATGAGGCATGGTCAGATCGAGCAGAACCAGACCGATATCATGGGTATTGAGCATCCCCATAACCTGCCTGCTATCCTCACACTGATACAGGTTATTAATCCCACCAGGACCCTCGAGGGTCATGCTCAATCCTCTCAACCAGGGCATTTCATCATCAACCAACAGAACCCCAAAAGAGGGATAGAGGCTCTTTTCCATCAATCTTGCTCCTTGTAAAGCGGCAAAAACAATTTTACCAGCATACCGTCCCCACCCGCGAACTGAATTCGAGTCGGCCCTGGTGATCTTTCACAATGCCGTCGGAAACAGACAACCCCAACCCTGTTCCACCCGTCTTGCGCTTCGTCGTGAAAAAAGGATCCGTAATGCGTCCCAGAGTTTCTTCATCCAGCCCCCCTCCCTGGTCACGAACCTCAAGAACAACCATCTCCTGGTTCCGATCGTAATCTGTTTTAAGCTGGATCGCTTCTTCGTTGGAGTTGAGCGCCTGACAGGCATTAAGAACCAGATTGATCACAACCTGTTCAATCCTGTGTCCATTACCACGAAAAGCCGGGAGGCCGAGTGTATATTCAACGCTGAAATGATTGGTTGCCTTGCGCAGGGCATTATCGACCAGGCGCAAAGCGGACGCTGTGACAGCATTGAGGTCGACCCTGTCATCAAGGCCGGAATCGTTGCGCCGAGCAAAGTCCTTGAGGTCTTCGACGATCCGCTTGATCCGATTCGAACTGTCGAGCATTTCCTCAAGCATCTTTGGAATTTCTTTGCGCATACGTGAATATTCGAACCACCCGAGCTTGAAATCTCCCTGTTCCCGATAATGCCTCTCCAAGATCGGTTCCATGTTGCGATAGGCTTTGCTTAACTGGGGCAAGCTGAGCTGGATTAACCCGTTCGGGTTGTTGATTTCATGGGCCACCCCCGAGACGAGAATCCCCAGCGATGTCATTTTATCGGCATGCAGCAGCTGTTTCTGCCGAACTTGTAATTCTTCTGCTGCGCGTTTACGTTCAAGCACTTCACGTTCCAGTTCCTCCGTCCGCAAGGCAACCTGCTTACGCAATGTTCGCGACCAGAGAACAAAAATCAGCAGCACAAAGAGCAGGGGACCGACGATAGCAGAACCGTAGCGAATAATATTGTCCCAGGGGATCGGAGGAGGTTGCAGCACCCCTAACCACTTTTCCCTGATGCGCCGATACTCTCCCGATTTCTTCAGCAGGGACAAGCCTTCATTAAACTGGGCCAGAAGTTCTTGATTTCCTTTTTGACGGCAAAGCCATACTCCTGGGCAACCAGGGGCCGCGCAATGGGATGGATATTGTCGAGCTGTAACTCGCTCAGCAGATACTCACCCGGCAGCTTGGCCACCAACGCGCAATCATGCTCGCCTGCCGATAAAAGCTTGAGCGCGTCAGCCAGAGTCTGAACCAGAAAAAGGTCAGCAGAGATTTCGTTTTCGATCACGAAATCATGCATCACGCTGCCCTTCATAACAATAATTTCCTTGCCGGCTAAATCAGTCGTATTACGAACCGACTCATTCCCTTTACGCACCCAGATCGACTGATGAACTTTGGCGTGAGGAATGGAAAAATCAACCTCCGTCAGACGTTCAGGCGTATGCGCCATCCCCATCAAAAATCGACCTGTCCCAGGTCCAGAGCTTGACGCATTTCCCCCCAGGAACTCAGCTGGATATTGATTTCCAGCCCCATCACCCTGGCAATAGCCTGAGTCAGCTCAACGTTATAGCCCGTCGGAAGGCCGTCCGCGTCCAGATACTCGTAAGGTGGATAGTTGTAATCACCACCGATCCGGATCGGCAGATCCCCGACACCACGCCCATCCTCCGCCAGAGCGGGGAAACTCGAGCCCAACAGGAACAAAAAACGACGAGCAGCCAACCCGTAAGACGGTGAGCGCGGTCAGAACTGTGCATGCCCTGGTGTCCGCGGAAAGGGGATGACGTCGCGGATGTTTTCCATCCCGGTCAGATACATCAGTAGCCGCTCAAAACCGAGACCGAATCCGGCATGCGGACAGCTCCCCCAGCGCCGTATATCCAAATACCAGCTAAGGTCATCTTCGGCAATGCCCTGGTCGGCCATGCGCAGTTTCAGTATATCGTAGCGCTCTTCCCGCTGACTGCCACCGATAATTTCGCCCACCCGGGGAACCAGCAGATCCATGGCGGCAACGGTTTTATCATCATTATTCATCCGCATGTAAAATGCTTTAATCTGTTTGGGATAATCGATCACAAAACAGGGCCGGAAAATACTTTCTCGGTCAGATAACGCTCATGCTCTGACTGCAGGTCCTGCCCCCATGCAACGGGAAACTCAAATTTCTGCCCCGATTTCTGCAACTGTTCGACCGCTTCGGTGTAAGTGATGGTTTTGAATTCAGCCCGTGCCAGATCTTCCAGTTTATCGATCAAACCCTTCTCAATGTGTTGGTTGAAAAAATCAAGATCTTCATGACAGTGCTCCAGGGCGTAAACGACGAGGTGGCGCAAGAAATCCTCACCCAGCCGACAGTCATCTTCCAGATCGGCAAAAGCGATCTCAGGCTCAATCATCCAGAATTCTGCGGCATGGCGACTGGTATTTGAGTTTCCGCCGGAAGGTCGGTCCAAAGTATAAATATCGGAAAAGCTGTCGCAAACAGCTCTCCCTGCAGCTGTCCGCTGACCGTCAGACCGGTCCGCTCACCAAAAAAGTCGGAGGACCAATCGACTTTACCTCAACCCGCGGCGGGTCGGATGGATCAAGAGTACTGACGCGAAACATCTCACCAGCACCTTCGCAGTCGTTGGCTGTGATAATAGGCGTCTGAACGTAGAGAAAACCGCGTTCCTGAAAAAACTGATGGACGGCAAAGGCCAAAGCGCTCCGCATGCGAAAAACAGCACCAAACGTGTTGGATCGGGGCCTTAAATGGGCGATAGTCCGTAAATATTCAAAACTGTGACGCTTTTTCTGCAAAGGATAGTCTTCATCCGCGTCGCCGACAAGTTCAACCTGGTCAGCCTGAAGCTCCCAGTCCTGGCCTGAGGCTGGCGATTCGATCAAACGTCCGACAATGGACAGGCAAGCTCCGGTGCCGACTCTGGAGACCGTTTCGTAATTTTCCAGCTCTGGATCAAGTACGATCTGCAGTGATGCGAAGCAACTGCCATCATTCAGCGCAACAAAGGCAACCCCTTTACCGCGCCGTACCGAGCGCACCCACCCCTTGACACATATATCTTCCTGCGGTTCTTTTAGCTTGAACAGCTGCTTGATCGCCGTTTTCCAGTATTTACTCATTGCAACGTTCCTTTCAGAAGCACATCCTCATGAGAGACAATTCGACCGTCACCTTCCACCCAACAGATTATCACCAGATTAAGTGTCGATCTGCAAGGGATATTCACTAAAAAGGCTACCCTTAAGTAAGGTAGCCAGTAGCGCTGTTGTCACCAACAGCGATTTATTCATCTCTTTATTCTTCCCCCTTTATCCCCCAGAATGAAACCTGGGCGGCGATTTGAACCCTGAAGCCTTTCCCGTCTGCCGGATCGACAGTCTGCTGCCTTTCATGTCCTACTCATGTTCAATCGGCAACTCCATATCGAAGCGACTGCCCCGATCCGGGGAGGAAATCACCGTCAATTGGCCTTTATGAGTCTGGGTAATAATAAAATAAGCGATAGACAGTCCAAGCCCCGAACCACGACCGACATCCTGAGTCGTATAAAACGGATCAAAAATTCGGCTGCTGACCTCCGGATCCATTCCCCGGCCATTGTCTTCAACCTGAACACAGACATGGGCCCGATCCGTCTGGACCAACCTGATCGTCAGGCAGGGACGCGCACTCTGCCCGGCCATAGCCTGAGCAGCATTTTAAACAGGCTCAGCAGCGCCTGCTGAATGTGACTCGGCTCACAGCTGACGGATGGGACATCAGCAAAATCGCGGATGATATCGATTTTCTGAAAATCGTAGTGATAACGCATATCGTAATCACTGCTCGCAAGGTCAAGCGTCCGCTCTATCAGATCGACCATGGAGCAGGGCGTAAAGCTGACCGAGTCCTGACGGCTGAAGCTCTGCATATTGGAGACAATCTTTGCCGCTCTCTGGCCGGCATCGGCGATGGAGCCCAGCATTTTTTCACACCCGCGCTCACGAACGTAGCGGGAGATGGTGGCGATCGTTGTCCCGAGCTCTTCTGCCACCTCATTATTTTTACTCAATTCCGGTGACAGGCGTCGACTCAACACCTGAACATTTTGCAGAATAGCAGCCAGGGGATTATTGATCTCGTGAGCCAAACCGGATGCCAGGCTGCCAACCGAGCGCATTTTTCAGAACGCACCATCCGCTCTTCAAAACGGACCCGCTCTGTGACATCATCCATGTGAATAACAGCACCACTGTTTCCATTGATGACAGGGGAAAGATCAGAATATCAAAGTAACGACTCCCCCATCTGCGGCTTTTTTCAAGCTTTCAACTTTGGCCAGTCGGCGTTGCTCTCCGCGACATAAAACCTTTTCCAGCTCAGGCAGATACTTGTCAGGATCGAACAACCTGCAGACATCCACCATCTTTTTCCCCTTGGCCTCCTCTGCCGTCAGAATACTTTCCTGCTCGGCACGCTTATTCCAGAGAATAACCCTCTTTCTGTTATCCAGACCGACCAGAACAGATGGCATGGAGTCGATTAAATTCTGCAGATAAACCTTTATCTGGCGTAAAGATTCCTGCGCTTCTCTGCGCTCAGAGACATCTCTCAGCGTACCTTCGATATAAAGAGCTTCGCCGTTTTCTCCACGGACCAGAAAATTATTGACGACACACCAGAATTGCTCGCCGTTTTTACGCTGCATAATCACTTCAAAGTTCATGTTGCGGCCATCCCGGTACATGGTCTCGATCATATTTTTACGAACTTGCGGTGACAGGTAAAGCTGCTGTCCAAGGTCGTTATAATGTGTCTTGACATCTTCAACGGAATCGCAACCCAGCATCTTTACAGCGGCGGGATTCAGGTCGATAAACTGCCCTTCCACGGTCGAGCGAAAAATTCCTTCCATGGCATTGGTAAAAATTCCGCGATAACGTTTTTCCGAATCACTCAGTGCGGCCAAGCTGTCCTGAAGTGCAGCCAGATTCTGATTGAAAATTTCTTCAATTCCTCCCCATTCGTCCTGACGTTGCAAATTCATCGGGGTTGTATGATCGCCATTACGGAAATCGGTCAAGCGCTTACTGACCTGATCCATCGGGGTCTCAATATGAAACTTGAACAGGTGATGATGACTCATCCAGGAGAGCAGAGCCAAAAATGACAAGAGCCCAAGGACAGCGACGACTGCCGCGTACATCGTCTGTTTGATCTCAGCTCTGGCCATTGTCGCCATGGCCGCACTCTCCTGTCCCAGGACTTCCATTTCTCCCAGGATCTGTCCGGTCAAAACGCCAAGATCAATATTTTGCCGGTTCAGCTGAATCATCTCCAGCTGATAGAGCCGCATCAGGTATTTATAGTACTGGATCCGACTGATCAAATGCGTGCCAAAACGACTGATATGCGGTTCAGAAGCTGTCAATGTCCGCAGCCGTAGAGCGAGGCTGTCCAACTTGGTCGCAAGCGGGGCAGCGTTTTTACCTTGCGACGCCAGAACCTGAGCCCTGTCCTCTTCAGCGTTCAATTTGGCAATTTCCAGCAGGCTTTCACGGTAGCCGGAAGTCAGCATCACCAACTGTTCAAAATAACGGGTATCTCCTCCTTCAAGAGCAATTGCAATCGACCGATCGACAATTAATTCCTGCAATATCTGCAGCAAATCATCAAGATCACTGTCCTGCTCTGAACGCCAGGACAACAAATTATTTATCCATTGTCCACGTTTCAGGTAACGATCGAGCTGTTCGGATAAGTGTGAAATCAATCCCTTCAAGGGGTCATTACTGACTCTCGACTGAAGAGCGGCAAGCTCCCTGCGCAAAGAGCTCCCTTCACTCTGAAAATAGGCGTCATTACCAAAAAATGTATTGCGGAAAACACTGAGTCGTGAATGCAGGAGGCCAAAATCTCGAATATTGTGGGAATTATCAACAGTTTGCTGCAACAGGTCTTCAACGACCCGGTCAACCTTGTTCCAGACTTCATATGTCGCAACGCAAAAGCTTATTGCGATAACCAGATACATCAAGATCGTGGTTAGAGAAACTCTCTGAAGGCGAACTTTGATAGATTTTGTTCTTCTGAAGCGAAAAACCATGTGATTACAATATCACCCGCCAATACTATTCGGTACAGACGAGAGACACCCCCCTGAGTGACATCGATTTTGGCTTGAGCCCCAAATGCATCATTGTTGTCACATTGAGCATCCGATGGCCAAAATGATTTCGGCTGATAGGTAAATTCCTGAGAGGAACCCCTTTCATCGCCTGTTCCAACATAAAGGCGGCACGCTGCCCCTGTTCTTGTCCACTGGCAAGAACACCGCTCAGCACCCCTTTTTTTATGGCAAAGGCCGCAGTCGCCGCAGTCGGCTTATTGAACGCTGAAACAACCTTTGAAATCGCCTCTTCATCACTGACAGGCTTGCCCCCGTCATCGATCAGCCCTTTCAGTGTTAACAGCATTAATAAATCGACTTGCTCTCGGTATTCCTTTGCCATAGAGATCGCTTCTTCCAGAGTGCGGGGCTGCAAAAGCGCCACCAACCGGGCCGAAAAGTTATCTTTATCCTTTTCGAGCTGGGCTTCGACCAAATCCGCCAACGGACTCCTGTTGACCATGACGACAAATGTTTCAGTGCGACCGGCCAGCTGCCTGTTCAAGGCCAGAGATTCTTCAAAGTGAAAACGTTCCAGCACGCCGGAGACATTGTCGGCGGGATAACCGTAGGATTCAGGATCGGCGTTGACGCCACAGAAAACAACCGGCACAGACGTTTTATTCTTCAGGTAGGGGACAACAAACATCGACTGGGCATGATCGTCAACAGCAATCACACCGTCGGGTTTTATCTGTTTAAAAAGCCTGTAAGCTTCCGCGGCCCTCTCCGGTCCCCCGGACAGATCCACCTTTGTATTCATATAAAAAAAAGGTCAGCTCGGCCTGATCGGAAAGGACATCTTCCAGGCCTTTGCGAATTTCAATTTCCCACAGAGAATCCCGTTCATAACTGAAAACGACAAGGACTTTGTCGCGGTTTTCAGCAGAAGAGGGAGAAGGTCCGACAGCAAGAGCGATCATGAGAAGCAGAAACAATCTGATTGGCGATATAGCGTTGACAATTTAAGCAGCACTATTCGACTCCAGCAGGAGAGATGATAAGAAAATAATTAATCTCTATAAATCTACCATGCTAATTCCTATTAAACCAGAAAAAAGGGACCGTAGCCGGCCCTTCTTCTAATATCCCGAATCAACTGTGTTCACGGGACTTCAGGAACTGAACACCGTCCCACTGTTCAATCGTGTGTCCCAGTCGCCATTCGCTTGCTGCCAGATAGGTTAAGTGCCCCTCTGCATCGTAGGCCAGCTGTCCTTGATTTTCCTCTGAAACTCCTCAAACAGCTTGCGATCATCACATTGAACCCAACGGGCGGTTGTGTAATCGACCCCTTCGTAGACAGCGTTGACATTGTATTCGGCTTTTAAGCGCTCCATGGTCACATCAAACTGCAATACGCCAACAGCTCCAAGGATAAATTCGGCACCGGTCAAAGGCTTGAAAACCTGAACGGCTCCCTCTTCTGCCAGCTGAATCAGTCCCTTCTGCAACTGCTTCGATTTTAACGGATCCTTCAACCGCACCCGGCGGAAGTGTTCCGGAGCGAAATTAGGAATACCTGTAAACTTGAGGTTTTCCCTGGTCGTGAAGGTATCACCGATCTTGATCGTACCGTGGTTATGCAGGCCTATAATATCACCGGGGTAAGCCTCTTCAACATGAGCGCGGTCCTGGGCCATGAAAATAGTCGCGTTGGATAATGAGACCTCCTTACCAATACGGTGATGCTTCACCTTCATTCCGCGGGTGAATTTACCTGAACAGATGCGCAAAAGGCAATCCGATCGCGATGGGCCGGGTCCATGTTGGCCTGGATCTTAAACACAAATCCGGAGAACTGCTCCTCCTCCGGCCTGACTGTCCGTTCAAGTGCAGTCCGCTCGCCTGGAGCCGGAGCCAGCTCAACAAAGGCATCGAGCATCTCCTGCACACCGAAGTTGTTGATCGCGCTACCGAAAAGACGGGGTCTGACTGGCACAAAGGTAGTCATCAAGACTGAAAGGATTGGCCGCTCCCTCCAGCAGTTCAATATCATCACGCAGTTCCTGCGCTTGACGGCCGAGAAGATCGTCCAGCTTCGGATCGTTCAGGTCAGCTATTTTACTGTCTCAGTCGTGCGGGCATCTTCACCGGGGCGGAACAGGTTCAGTTCCTTGCGATAAAGATTATATACCCCCTTGAAGCGCTTTCCCATGCCGATCGGCCAGGACATTGGCACACATTCGATCTGCAGCTTTTCCTCAACATCGGCCAGAATATCAAGGGGATCCAGGCCTTCCCGGTCAAGCTTGTTAATAAAGGTCAACACCGGTGTGTTGCGCATGCGGCAGACCTCCATCAGCTTTTCAGTCTGCGGCTCAACCCCTTTAGCACTGTCGATGACCATCAGGGCACTGTCAACGGCGGTCAGAACCCGGTAGGTATCTTCGGAAAAATCCTGGTGCCCGGGAGTATCGAGCAGATTGACATCAAAGTCACGATAGTCAAACTTCATAACCGATGAAGAAACCGAAATGCCCCGCTCCTTCTCAATACTCATCCAGTCGCTGGTTGCGTGCCGGGCCGATTTTCGTGCCTTAACCGTTCCAGCCATCTGAATTGCACCACCGAACAGCAACAGCTTTTCAGTCAGGGTTGTCTTTCCTGCATCAGGGTGACTGATAATGCCGAAGGTTCTCCTTTTGGCAATTTCTTTCTCTAACTCTCTACCCACTTTTATATCCTTATCTATCTGTAACGGTCTCGATTATACGCTAATTCTCTCTTAGCCTTTAACCCGCCAGCGCTTATGCATCCAAAACCACTGGCTGATATCCCTACGGATCGCAGCTTCGATTTTATCGGTCAAAAGCTGAGTGTTGGCAGCAACGGCCTCACTGCCCTTACCTTTGAGCAGCAGCATTGGCTCGGCCCAGACCCGGTGCCGATTGTCAGCCTGACGCAGACAGAACACAGGGACAACAGGAACCTGATATTTCATCGCCAGATTGGTAATAGCCGTGGTGGTATAGGCTTTACGGCCGAAAAATTCCGTCACCACCGATCCCGGCGGGGAGATATGCTGGTCCATAAGAATACTGACTAGGTGACCAGCCTGCAATGACTTCAGGATCCTCCGGGCCCCCTTGCGGCTATTAAGAATCTGGGCACCGTAACTCGTTCTGATCCGGTTGAAATAAGTATCACTCAACGGGTTCTTCATCGGCTTGGCAACCATGTCACTCTGAATCCCCAATTCTGGCAAAACAAAGTTACCGGCTTCCCAAAAACCAAGATGCCCCGTCAACAGGATCGCCCCCTTCCCCAAAGCCAGGGCCTCATCCAGATACTGCTTGCCTTCAAGGATGAAATAGTCCTCCAGGTCGGAACTTCCCGGTCTGAACATATCATTCCTCAACATCTCAACACCGCTGCTACCGACATGCTCAAAGTTTTTTCGGACAGTTAACCTTATTTCGTCCGAACTCATTCCAGGAAAAGCCAGGGTCAGGTTTTTTTCCGCCAACCGGTAGCGGTCAGGCAAAAACTTCATCGCCCAGCGGCCAAGGGCACGCCCCAAAGCAATTGCTGTATTCCGCGGAAGTCGCCGAACCAAAACAGCCACACAGATCAGGGCCAAGTATTCACTGCGGTGTTTAAGAGATATTTGAGCCATTAACTTTCATCTACAGGTAAAAACATAATATGAGAATTTAAGCCAGCCGGGCACTATAGCGTAATTTCTTGTTCGGAAGATAGCAGTTTTCAATCGTGATCCGCAAAACATTATCCAAGACTAACATAATATCTCTCGCTAATCTCTTGACCGGGTGAATTGATACTTTTATGCTGCGCTGTTGAATCTCATTACAGAACCTTACACAAGGAGAAAAACATGGCTGTTTTTGAAGCTAATCATCCCCTGGTCAAACATAAATTGGGCCTGATGCGCCAGCATGCGATCAGCACTAAAGATTTTCGTGAATTGGCATCAGAGGTTGCACGACTGTTAACCTATGAAGCGACAAAAGATTTCGAGACCGAACCGGAAACCATCACCGGTTGGAACGGTCCGGTCACTGTCGATAAAATAAAGGGTAAAAAAATCACCGTGGTCCCGATTCTGCGCGCCGGCCTGGGAATGATGGATGGAGTCCTTGACCTGGTTCCAAGTGCCCGTGTCAGCGTTGTCGGTCTGTACCGTAACGAAGAGACCCTTGAGCCAGTCACCTATTTTGAAAAAATGACCAGCAATATGAGCGATCGAACGGCCTTGATCCTCGATCCGATGCTGGCGACCGGCGGCTCTCTGTGTGCCTGTATCGACATGCTGAAGAAAGCCGGATGCACAAGTATCCGGGGCCTGTTTCTGGTTGCAGTCCCTGAAGGCATCAAACGGGTTGAAGCGGAACACCCCGATGTCGATATCTACGTTGCCTCGGTCGATGAACGCCTGAATGAAAATGGTTACATCCTCCCCGGTCTCGGCGACGCCGGGGACAAAATTTTCGGAACGAAATAAACACCATACCGACTAGGCCAAGAGTTAACTCAAGGTTTCGACCCAACTTACTACAAACCGTAAAGGAAATGTACAGATGAGCCAGAACCCCGCCCCTACTGATTATAATTTTCGTGGCAAAGACTGCCTGCTTGGTGCCCAGATGCTGTTTGTCGCCTTTGGTGCTCTTGTTCTGGTGCCACTACTGACCGGGCTGAACGCAAACGTAGCCATGTTTACGGCCGGAGTTGGAACCCTTATTTTCCAGGTGATCACCCGTGGTCGCGTGCCGATTTTCCTGGCGTCCAGCTTTGCTTTCATCGCACCAATTATTTATGGTGTCGGTCAATGGGGAATCCCCGGAACCATGTGTGGGCTGGTCGCAGCAGGTCTGCTGTACGCGTTACTGAGTCTGGTTGTCAGGGTCTTCGGCTCAGAAATTCTTCATCGGATCTTGCCTCCCATTGTTACCGGCCCCGTCATTATGGTTATCGGACTGGTGCTGGCCCCGGTCGCTATCCATATGGCATCCGGTCGTACAGGCGATGGCTCGGCGTGGCTCGTTCCCCAGACAACCGCCTACATTATTGCCGGTATGGCTCTGACGGTCACCATTCTGGTGTCATTGCTGGGTCGGGGCTGGTTTAAACTGATCCCGATTTTAAGTGGAATCTCAGCTGGGTACCTGACCTCTCTGCTGCTTGACATCAGCGGCTTCACCCGTTCAGCTCAGGCGGTCTTCGATCCGGGCACGTTACAAAACTGGACCTCTCCAACATTGATTTCCATGCAAAAGGTTGCAGAATCACCCTGGTTCGCCATCCCGAATTTCACTTTCCCGGTCTGGAATCTGGAGGCGGTTTTATTTATCGTGCCGATTGCAATCGCACCGGCTATTGAACACTTTGGTGACGTTCTGGCGATCAGTGGGATTACAGGTAAAGACTATGTCAAAAACCCGGGGATCAAGAACACCCTGCTGGGTGACGGTGTCGCCACCAGTATGGCGGCAATGCTGGGAGGCCCCCCCAATACGACCTACTCGGAGGTATCGGGGGCGGTGGCTCTGACCCGCTCCTTCAATCCGGCGATCATGACCTGGGCGGCTATTACTGCTATTCTGCTCGCCTTTGTTGGAAAACTGGGAGCTTCCTCAACACGATTCCGGTTCCGGTTATGGGCGGCATTATGGTGCTGCTGTTCGGAGCCATTGCAGTGATCGGTATCAACACCCTGGTTCAGGCCGGAACCGATCTGATGGAACCGCGTAACTTAGCAATTGTCGCCATCATTCTGGTCTTCGGCATCGGCGGCATGAGCTTTGATCTGGCCATTGTCAAGCTTGGCGGCATCGGCCTGGCGGGGGTTATCGGGGTTCTGTTAAACCTGATCCTACCTCAGGGGCATAAAAACTAATCAGCGCTTTACGGGGAGTGGTCCTGACAAACACTCCCGTTTAGTTCAACCGAAGCATTCAGGCGGTCAAGAACCGAAAGCAAAACAGACAAACTGATCGCAGAATCAGCAAGGAGAGAGGTTCAAGAAACTCACCTCCCCTTGGAACAACGGCTTTTTACAATTCCCTCTTTCTTAGTTATTCGATATCTTTTGCTGAAAATAGCATGTATACTGAGCCCACGACTGTCCACAGAGGACATCTTTAATACCTACAGTTCCTCATGCCGTATGGAGATGATACTACGGAATGAAGAGCTAGACAGACGATCGTACCTCCCTCTTCCGGTAGATCAATTATCAAACTATCAAGCTTGCTCCATAGACTCCGATCATCTCCCAGGTTTTTATTGGACACACCTTGCTCGACCCCCAAAAAAGGAGTCTCATTCATGTCAAACACCAAACTTTCAGCTGGTGACGCCATTGAAGCCCGCTGTACCAAGTGCCGCACAAACAGAAAACACTTTATTATTGCTATCAGCAATGAAGTACCAGATAAAGTCCAGTGTGATATTTGTGAACATCAGCATAAATTCAAACCGGCTGTGACACCCAAAACACTCGAAAGTAAAGCCGCCGCCAAAAAAGAAGAGACTCGCCATAAAAAAACGATAGTGATCGCAAAGAATGGGAAGCCCTGCACCAGAGTATGATCGGAGCAAAAGCGCAGGAGTACTCCATGACTGCGACATACAAAGTGAAGTCCATAATAAACCACTCGGTATTCGGCCTTGGCCAAGTACAACGTGTGGTCGGCTCCCAAAAGATTGAAGTTATCTTTGAAAGCGGCAAGAAAGTAATGCGCTGCAAATAGCTTGATCACGAAAATAGCTCTTGCTGCAGAGATAAATTCGAAAAAGGACAATTAAATGGAAATTTGCGATCATTGCGAAAAACAGGTCAAGAAATCGCACCGGGCAAAGCCACATGACTGGTTAAAGCCATTCGGTGACGTTCGAATTTTTAAAGGAAGCCAATCCAGAGGCTATGAGGAACACGATTATCAATGCCTGACATGCAGTGCAAAGTTCACCCGCAGTACGGACAAAAACAATCTGCCGTGGACCCTGTGGCAAGGGTAGATCAAATCGCTTTAGTCGTGTTTTTCCTGTAAATACGGGGAGCACTTCCCAATTCATTGAGAACCAGATTTGATCCGGGCTTCCTGGAAAAATAAATTAAGTGGCTGGGACAACGACAATCACTGGAACCAAATCCAGTCAAAGGATAACGGGCTTGCGATAATCCAA
>LQAH01000012.1_pt1 | contig 149079 bp, 191 predicted proteins | sample 1535791 | NCBI WGS metagenome assembly LQAH01 (sample SAMN04331585, study PRJNA305678) | bioreactor metagenome | isolation source: bioreactor_4 inoculated with Wadden Sea sediment 2nd replicate of a... | place: Germany:Bremen
ACCCAATATTGACGGATTTATCTATCTAGTTACCTGATTGAAAAAGAAGGGGATGCACTCAACACAGACAGGCCCCACCTTGATGCGCCAAAACAGTCTACCCGTCAATCCCCAACCAACAAGCAAATAAATCAAACAACTAAAGATCGATTCCGCCCTGAATTCTTTGCCTGATAAAGAGCGCTATCGGCCATTTTAAACAGTTCATCCGTTTTGTCATCGTCTGTATTAGCTTTGACAGTGCCGATATTGACAGTTATATGAGTGTTGGGAAACTCAGACATCTGTAACTCTTCAATCTTGATCCTGTGGCGTTCGGCCACGTGTCAGGTCACATCAATACCCAGCTGTAGCAGAATCAGCTCAAACTCCTCTCCACCTAAGCGCCCCCTATGATCAGATGTTCGCAAGGCGTCGTAGATGGTGTGTGCGACCTGTTTCAGAATCCGATCCCCGCCATCGTGGTAGAGGTTTCGCGGTGACAGGTTTGCTTTTTGGAAATCATATGGTTTATCTTGATGTGATTAATGTTGCCTTAACCTTAATTGACATATGAGATGGAGATATTCATGAACTACTGGCTGATGAAGTCGGAACCGGATGCCTTTGGTATTGATGATCTTGTGAACATGCCTGATCAGACTGAACATTGGGACGGAGTGCGTAACTACCAGGCGCGTAACATGATGCGCGACGCTATGAAGGTGGGGGACCAGGTCTTCTTTTACCATTCCAACTGCAAGGTCCCGGGGATTGTCGGGCTGATGGAAGTCGTGCGTGAAGGTTACCCCGATCACACCGCTTTTGATCCGAATTCAAAGTATTTTGATCCCAAAAGCGATCCGGCCAAGCCGCGCTGGATGATGGTCGATATCAAATATATCCGTCATACCCAGCGGGTGATTTCACTGGCCGAACTGAAGGAACACCCGGCGTTGGAGAACATGCCGCTGGTACGCAAGGGTAATCGTTTGTCGATTATGCCGGTGACCGAGCAAGAGTGGAATTACATTCTGGGCTTGGAATAGATATATAGTTTTCTTGGAATAATAAGTTCAAGGTCGCGGGGTTAAGGCCCCGCACGCGATCCCACTTTCTTGCTACGCGGCAAGTCTCCCGAATGAATAACTCCACTCCGGTGAAAGGCAAGGGGGAGGCAGGATAAGTGTCGGCTATAGTTAGCACCAACTGGTCGAAGGAACATCCCGGCATTGGAGAACAAGGGCGCGGGGTTGCGACCCCGCTCGACGCCATACTCTTTTGTTATGTCACAAAAGAGTATGCAGAAAAGACACCCCAATGTTTCTACCCGCAGTGCGGGAGCCTCCGCTCCGCTGCCTATTCGGGGCCGCTCCCATGCGCTTCGCTTAACCTCGCGACAAGTCTCCCGAATAAACAGCTCCACTCCGGTAGAAACAAAGGGGAGGGCAGAGACGGAAAGCGTCAGGCGGGATGCGACCCGCCGGGTTTGATTTTAGATTCAGATTGAGGTTTAGATGCCCAGAATTACAATGATGGCAGGCAGAGGCGGGAGTCAAAGGCTCCCTCGCCCTGACCCTCTCCCCAAGGAGAGGAGATAGATCATTTACGGGCAAGTGGAATTTGTCCAACAATAAAAAAGGCCGCGAATCGCGGCCTTTCTACTATTTCATTTTTTATTTTTCAAGCTGTGCGGTCAGCTGCGGTTCATCCCGCTTCATAACAAACAGGTAGCTCTCTTTCAGTTTTTTGGTGAAGAATGTCCCGATCCATAGCGGACTCCAGACCACCCCGGCTGCCAACCAGCGCTTGAAGGCGCTGGAATCGGTTTTGTCTGCCTTGATGGTCAGGTCGACCTGCTCAAAGCCGGAGCGTGAAATCTGTACATCGTGCTGCCCGCCGCTGCTCAAGTTGTAGTCATAATAAATGGGTGTCTCCCCGAGCTCTTTTCCGTTGATCGTGACAATCGCTCCAGGAGGATCTGACTGAATAAGGGCTTGGTGGGGGGCGCAGGCAGATAAAAACACGACCAGCACGAGAAGGATCAGTTGTTTACTTTTCATTTATTGGCTCCCTGTTTTTTCATTTAATCCTGAGTGACCGCTTCAGGGGTGTTGCTTCGTCCCATATCCCACAGCAATGTTTATGCCTGAAATATGGTCGTTTTTTTCTAGGTGCCGGAAAAAAGAAGAAGTAGACTGATTTTGAAGAGATAGCGGAAAAATATCAATTCCCATTAAAACTATCGGCAAAGCGACTGTGTTTCTTTAGCTTCACTTGAGTGACGGAAAATGACCGAATATGCAGATTTTGCGCAACACTCTTTCCTAAAAGCAGCGACAAAACTAACACATAGGCTCTTTTAAAGACAAGAAAAATTGTCAAGAACAGGCGGAGAGAGGCTATCCCGCTCAACGAAGGAGCCGAATCACAGAGAGGGTCCGGGCAGGTCGGACCCTCTCTGTGACGCGGTGGTTATTTTCCCTTGCCGTTTTTTGTTAACAGGTTTTTCAAGAACCGGCCCGTGTGTGATTCAGAGCATTCTGCCACCACCTCGGGTGTTCCGGAGACGGTGATATTTCCGCCGCCGCTACCGCCTTCTGGCCCGATGTCGATGACGTAGTCGGCTGTTTTGATAACATCTAGATTGTGTTCGATGACAACCACGGTGTTGCCGGTTTCAACCAGTCGGTTGAGCACTTCGAGTAATTTGTGGATATCGGCGAAGTGCAGGCCGGTGGTCGGTTCGTCAAGAATATAGATGGTGCGGCCGGTGGCCCGTTTTCCCAGCTCACGCGCCAGCTTGACCCGCTGCGCTTCACCGCCGGAGAGGGTGGTCGCACTCTGGCCAAGGCGGATGTAGCCGAGACCGACATCGCGCACGGTCTGCAGCTTGTTGTTGATTTTGGGGATGTTCTCCAGAAACTTGCTGGCCTGATTGACGGTCATGTCGAGCACTTCGGCGATACTCTTGCCCTTGTACTTGACCTCCAGGGTTTCACGGTTGTAGCGCGCCCCTTTACAGACTTCACACTGGACATAGACATCGGGCAGAAAGTGCATCTCAATCTTGATGATGCCGTCGCCGCTACAGGCTTCACAGCGCCCACCTTTGACGTTAAAGGAGAAGCGTCCCGGTTTGTACCCGCGGATTTTGGCTTCCGGCAGCTGGGCGAACAGCTCGCGGATATCGGTGAAGACGCCGGTGTAGGTGGCCGGATTGGAGCGCGGAGTGCGGCCGATGGGGGACTGGTCGATATCGATGACCTTGTCCAGTTGCTCCAGTCCTTTAATATCCGTAACCGGACCAGCCTTGACCCGGGTGCGATGGAGGCGTTGAGCGAGTGATTTATACAGGGTTTCGATCACCAGCGATGACTTGCCGGAGCCGGAAACGCCGGTGAAGCAGGTCAATACGCCGAGGGGAATATCGACACTGACATCCTTGAGGTTGTTGGCCCGGGCTCCGATGATTTTAAGCCAGCGATCGGATGTCCGACGCTCGCTCGGTACCAGAATAGCGCGTTTGCCCGACAGATAATCGCCGGTCAGGGACCCGGGTGTTTCCATCACTTCGGTCGGTGTGCCCTGGGCCACCACCAGGCCGCCGTTGACACCGGCTGCGGGGCCCATATCGATCACATGATCAGCGGCTTCGATGGTCTCTTCATCATGTTCAACCACCAGCACCGTGTTACCCAGGTCGCGCAGGCGCCTCAAGGTAGTCAGCAGGCGCTGGTTGTCACGCTGGTGCAGCCCGATGGAGGGTTCATCGAGGATATAGAGGACACCGGTCAGAGACGACCCGATCTGGGTTGCCAGCCTGATGCGCTGGCCTTCGCCGCCACTTAAGGTACCGGCGCTGCGGTCAAGAGTCAGGTAGTCGAGCCCGACATGGGAGAGAAAGGACAACCGCTCACGGATCTCCTTTAAAATCCGGCGGGCGATTTCCATCTCCTTGGGCGGCAGGGTCAGATCGTTAAAGAAGGTTTCGGCATCAGCGATCGACAGGCCGGTGGTCTGCTGGATATTTTTGTCGGCCACGGTGATATGGAGCGCTTCCGGGCGCAGACGCGCCCCCTTGCAGGTGCTGCAGGGGATTACGCTCATGTAGCGCTCCAGATTTTCACGGACGCTGTCGGAGTCGGTTTCATGGTAGCGGCGCTGGAGGTTGGGAATCACCCCCTCGAACTGCTTTTCGTAGAAGTGGCGTCGCTCACCCTGATCGTAGAAAAGCGTACCTCCTCGTCACCGGAGCCGTTGAGGATGACGTCCTGAATCTTCGGCGGCAATTTGTTGAAGGGAGTGCGGATATCGAAATCATAATGCATCGACAAGGCTTCAAGCAGAGCCTGGTAATAGTAGCCGGTGCGGCTGTCCCAGGGGACGATGGCACCATCGCGCAACGACAGCTCCGGGTTTGGGACCACTTGTTCACGGTCGAAGTACATTCGCGTTCCCAGGCCGCTGCAGTCGGGGCAGGCCCCGTGGGGATTGTTGAAGGAAAACATGCGTGGCGACACTTCCGGGTAGGACAGACCGCATTCGATACAGGCATGTTTGGCCGAAAAGAGGGTGCTGTCGCCATCGGGAACCTCAATCCGCACCAACCCGTCGGCCAAGCGCAAGGCGGTCTCAATCGAATCGGCCAGACGGGTCTGGATATCGTCTTTGACGATAAGGCGGTCGACCACCACTTCAAGGGTGTGTTTTTCTGCTTGTCCAGCTCAATCTTGTCGCCCAGTTCATGCATCACACCATCGACCCGGATGCGAACGAAGCCGTCGGCCTGCAGCTGGGCCATCTCCCTGCGGTACTCGCCTTTACGCTCACGCACAATCGGTGCCATGACCATCAGCTTGGTTCGCTCCGGCAACTTCATGACCTGATCAACCATCTGTTCAATGGTCTGGGAACTGATGGCATGGCCGCAACGGTGACACAGAATCTGCCCGACCCGGGCATAGAGCAGACGCAGGTAGTCATAGATTTCGGTGACCGTGCCGACCGTCGAACGCGGATTTTTCGAGGTTGTCTTCTGTTCGATGGAAATGGCCGGGGATAGGCCGTCGATCTGGTCGACATCGGGCTTTTCCATCTGCTCAAGAAACTGGCGGGCGTAAGCCGACAGAGATTCAACATAGCGCCGCTGGCCTTCAGCGTAAATGGTGTCAAAGGCCAGAGTGCTCTTACCGGAACCGGACACACCGGTGATCACCACCAGTTCGTCGCGGGGGATGTCGATATCGATATTTTGAGGTTGTGCTCACGGGCACCGCGAATTTTGATTTTATCGATCATGATGATTATCTCTACCTTGTTTTAAACCACGAGAGGCTAGAGCGAGAAGGCTCTTCTCAGTGGATAGTCTGTCGCGAAAGAAGCATCCCCGAACCAAATCCCCTCTAACCTCCCTTTATAAAAGGGGAGGGCTCTGATTACCCATTGGGCAAAGGGAGATTAAGGGGAGGACCTCAGCTTTTTTGTACCTCTGTGGTTTACGCAAATTGGTTAACCCCTGTTGCATGCCATCTGGTCCGCCATTTTCAGTGCTGCAACCAGGCTGGTGGTGTTGGCTTCTCCGCTCCCGGCCAGATTGTAAGCGGTTCCGTGGTCGACGCTGGTTCTGACGATCGGTAGTCCCAGGGTGACATTGACGCCATCGTCAAAGTGCAACAGCTTAAGCGGAATCAACCCCTGGTCGTGGTACATGCAGATCACCGCGTCGTACTGTCCTTTGGCGGCAAAGTAAAAGAGCGTGTCGGCGCTGTGGGGCCCGTCGGCGTCAATCCCTGCTGCTCGGGCCTGGTCGATGGCCGGTTGGATCAGTCGCTGTTCTTCGTCACCGAATAAACCGTCTTCTCCAGCATGGGGATTGAGGGCCAGCACCGCCAGGCGTGGATTCGCGATCCCCAGCTGGCGGGACAATGACTCTGCCGCGATCCGGATAGTGTCCAGAATTTCTTCACTGTTCAAGCGCTCCGGGACATCGCGATAAGCCAGATGGGTGGTGACCAGGCAGACCTTGAGCCGTTCACCGGCGAGCATCATGACCACCTTGTCAACCCCACAGAGCTCAGCCAGCAATTCGGTGTGACCGGGAAAGTGATAGCCCGAAGCGTTGATCGCGGCTTTGTTGATCGGGCAGGTGACGATTCCGGCACCACTGCCGTCAAGACAGGCGCTGGCGGCATGCTCGACATATTGGGCCATGGCCCGACCGCAGTCCCGGTCAGGTCGACCGTAGTGGAGTTTGGCCGGGTCGAGTTGTGAAATGTTGAGGACGTTCAGCCGGCGCGCAGCAATGCTCAACTGATAGCGTTGATCGCTTAATTGGCTGCACTGGCAGTCTGTATTGAAAATCCTGGCCGCTCGCTGCAGTACGGCGATATCACCGATAATTTCCAACGGATGGCTGAGGTTTTGATAGGCATCTTCAAGCAGGGCTTTGATGATCAATTCCGGACCGATACCGGTCGGATCACCCATGGTCAGGAGTAGGGGCTGCATCTGTTTGTCCTATTTAAAGTGTCAAGCAAGCAATCTGCCATTATAGCGGATTGCCGAAGGGAGAAACAAGTCCTGGTGTGAAATGTGAAGTGAATTGTCGGCAAGCCGTGTTCTGCTTTGTGCAGGAGAGAACACGGCTTGCCGGGGTTGCCTTGTCGATACGTGTTAAAGCCGGATCAGAGCCGCTTTTCAATAAACGCATTCGTGCGCAGTTCTCTTTGCCATTCGTCAAAACGGGCATCGGTTTTTTGATCCCTGAGCTTTTCTTCAATTTCGCCTTTGACCCGGTCAAACAGGTTAACGTCGCCAGGGTTGCGGTCGGTCACCAGAAAGAGATGGAGTTGGCCGTTCAGTTCGATAATCTCACTGACGTCTCCTTGGTCCAGCCCCTTGATCGCCTCCTGTAACGGCGCGGCCATATCTGTTTCGACCATGGCTCCCATATCGTCGCCATTGGCGTTGTCCTGGGCGGCCAGAACCTCATCGAAAGGTTCACCGGCCAGCAATTGATCACGCACGGTGTCGACCTTTGCTTTCAGTTCGTCCATCCGCTGTGACGATGATCCCGGTGGGATCGGAAAGCTGATACGGCTGACGCGAACCTTGGGCTGAACCCGGTATTCATCGATGTGTTCGCGAAAGTAATCGCGTATTTCGCCGCTGGTGACCAGGACCTTGTAGCGGACCTCACGATTGATCAGCTTGTAGCGCAAGATTTCTTTTCTGACCTGGACACGATAGCTTTCGAGGGTCATGCCTTGGGCCGCGAGGGCCTGAATCAGCGTTGCCCGTGACAGACCGTTCTTGGCTTGAACATCGTTGATGGCATTTTCAAGTTCTATATCTTCAACATCGATATCGAGTTCCGCCGCCCGCTGTTCGAGCAGTTTATCGTTGATCAGCTGTTCAAGCAGCGTCTCCTTAAGCTGGTCAAACTGGGCAGCGCTGAGCTGGTTGGTGTTGTTCTTGCGCGACAGGGCTTCCATGACGGCCTGATCGAGTTGGTGAGTGCTGATCACTTCATCGTTGACAACGGCGGCAACACGACTGAGGGTTTTTGCCTGGACAGTGGTTGTCAGGCTTATCAGGATAAGCGCAGCAAGTAGGAGAAAATGCTTCATATTGTGTGATCCTCTATTGTTTACGGTCTGTTTCCGGAGGCTTCAGCAGCGCCCAGTTGATGGTCGTCTCTGTTGATTGTTGCAGTTTTTCAAGCCATTGGTGAAAAGCGTTTTCCTCTTTTTCCTGATAGAGCTTTTCGTGAATTTCATCTTTTATTGCGGCGTAAGGTCTGATCCCGGCCCGTCGCCGTCTCTCAACGAAAAAGAGATGGTAGCCGTAAGGGCTCTTGACCGGATCACTGACCTGACGAACCGGCAACCTGAACAGAACTTCATCAAATTCCGGTGGTAGCTGACCGCGGGAAAAATAGCCGAGCGAACCTCCCTTTTCCCGGTCGGGAGAGTGGGAGTATTTTTGCGCCAGCGCGGCAAAATCGCCGCCATCTTTCAGTTGCTTCAACACCTCGAGAGCTTCTTCTCGTGTCGGAAACAGCATCTGGCGGGCACGAATTTCCAACGGTCGACGGAAATCTTCCTTATGACTGCGATAGTATTGCTCCATCTCTGTATCGCTCACCCGAATCTGCGGAGCAAGAATAGCTTTACTGACTTTTTCCGTCAACAAGCGAAGTTTCAAAGCGTTAATCCAGGCTTCGAAGGTCTTCCCCTTACTCTGCAGCACCTGATTGAATTCTTCGCTGCTGTAGCTGCCTCGAATATCTGCCAGGGCAGTATCCATTTCATCCGGGCTGATCTGAACGTTAAGCCGGACCGCCTCACCAAGAAGCAGTTCGCGATCGATCAGTTGCGTGATCAACTGGGTTTTGATCTGTAGCTGCTCTGCCGCAGGCAGAGCGCTGATGTCGGGATAGTTAAGTTTCAGTTCGCGGTTAAACTGATCCAGTGTCAGCTGGCGCTCGCCGACGACGATCAAGGGTTTCCCGGGGAAGACCTGTTCGGGCTGTTGCTGTTGACAGGCAGACAGTAACAGCAACGGCAGACAGAGCAATAATTTATAAATATGTAGACGTGTCAATCGGATCTCTCTTCTTTCGTCTGACGTGCTTGCTCGCTTACGTTTTCGGCTGTGGTCCATGCCGGCGTTTTTTCAGAAAAGTTGCTGGAGTTCTTTTCTGACCCGGGCCAGCAGTTCGATTTCATTCAGTCGTCCCAGGTCGATGACAAGGCGGAAATCAGCTCCGAGACGATAGGTTTGAGGCTGTTCAGTCACCAGCTTACGGATCAGGTCGGGCGAGATTTTTGTCGATGCGTGGAACAAAAGACTCAGCTGCCTGTTGTCGTATTCGAGCAGTTCAATCCGCAGCTGTTTCAGCCGGACCCGCAAACGCATCACTCCAACCAGATTTTGACCCGCCTGCGGCAGTTCGCCGTAGCGATCGCGCAATTCTTCGACCAGGTCGAACAGCTGTTCGTCACTTTCAGCTGATGCCATGCGCTGATAGAACTGTAATCTTTGATTGGGATCGGGTAAATAGGGTTCCGGCAGAAAAGCGTTGAGACCGAGCCTGACCTCAGGGTCGATACGGTCTTCCCGTTCTTTGCCGCGCAGACGATCAATGGTTTCTTCCAACAGTTCGGTGTAGAGCTCAAAACCGATGGCGGCGATAGAACCTGACTGCTGGCCACCAAGCAGGTCCCCGGCACCACGCAATTCGAGATCGTGACTGGCAACCCGGAAACCGGCTCCTAATTCAGTCAGCTCTTGCAGTACGCGCAAGCGTTCACGGGCATCACGGGTCAGCGAGGCTTCACCCGGAATCAGCAGATAGGCATAAGCGCGGCGGTCACTGCGACCGACCCGACCACGCAACTGATACAATTGGGACAGGCCGAAGCAGTCGGCCCGGTTGACGATGATGGTGTTGGCGCGCGGGATGTCGAGGCCGTTTTCGATAATGGTCGAGGCAACCAGCAGGTTGCTTTTGCCGTCGATAAAATCGAGCATGACCTGTTCCAGCTCCTTTTCCGCCATCTGCCCGTGGCCGACCGCAACCTTGGCCTCGGGAACCAGGGCGCGTAACTGTTCGGCCATCGCCTCAATGGTCTGAACCCGATTATGGACGAAATAAACCTGACCTCCGCGACGTAATTCACGCAGGATCGCCTGGCGCAGCAGTTCGTCATCGAAACGGGTGACGTAGGTACGGATCGCGAGGCGGTCGACCGGCGCCGTTTCGATAACCGACAGGTCGCGCATCCCGGTCAGGCTCATGTGCAGGGTGCGGGGAATCGGCGTTGCCGTCAGGGTGAGGATATCGACCTCGGCGCGCAGGCGCTTGAGTTTCTCCTTGTGACTGACACCGAAGCGCTGCTCTTCGTCAACGATCAGCAGGCCCAGATCATTGAAGCGCACGTCACGCTGGAGGATACGGTGGGTCCCGATAAGGATATCAACCTTGCCTGCAGCAGCGGCGTCCAGAGTGGCGCGATTTTCAGCGCTGGTTCGAAAGCGCGAGACCATTTCGACGCGGATGGGAAAGTCCTCCAGGCGTTGACGAAAACTTTCCCAATGCTGGCGGGCAAGGATGGTGGTCGGCACCAGTACGGCCACCTGTTTGTTGTCGAGCACGGCCTTGACCGCCGCCCTTAAAGCAACTTCGGTTTTCCCGTAGCCGACGTCGCCACAGACCAGGCGATCCATCGGTTTGGGCGATTGCATGTCCTTGAGGGTGTCCTGAATAGCCTGATCCTGATCGGCTGTCTCTTCATGGGGAAAGGTCGCCTCAAATTCTCGGTAGAGCTGATCCGGGGGGGAATAGGCAAAACCCTGACGCAGCTCGCGCTTGGCGTAGACTTCCAGGAGCTGCCGGGCCAGCTCTTCCACCGCAGCCCTGGCTTTGAGGCGGGCCTTCTCCCAGCCTTGCCCACCCATCTTGTCCAGCTTCGGTGTATGACCTTCGCCGCCGATATACTTCTGAACCTTTTCGATCCGTTCAATCGGCAGGTAGAGTTTGTCGTTTCCGGCATATTGGAGGTTGAGAAAATCCCCCTCGACAGATCCCGTCTGCAGATGGGTCAAGCCGAGGTAGCGAGCGATACCGTGATCGGTGTGAACGATGTAGTCACCATTTTTCAGTTCGGCCAGGCTGGTCAGCAGCTGTTTGGCTCTCTTCTGGGCTGACCTCTTCTGTTTACGGCTGCGTTGACCGAAGATTTCTCCATCGGTGACGACAACCAGCTTTTCATCGGCCAGAAAAAATCCCTGGCGAAGATCTCCAAGGGTGATCTGGGCGATTCCGGGTCGCAGGCGGTCGATACTGAGGCCAGGTGTGTTTTCCACCTCAACGTCATGTGCGCCAAGAAGTTCAATCAGACGTTCGGCCTGGGTCTGCTGGCGACAGACCAGCATCAGTTTCAGATCCTCTCTGCCTGCCTGCTCAATCAACCTGAGCAAAGGCTCCAGACCCTCTTCATCGGTGCCAGGTTTGACCTTCAGATCGCCGTTGCCGCGACAGTTGAAATGGTAACGACGGCGCTCTTCGTCCAACTGCATGACCTGCAGACGTGAAATGATGATCCGGTGCGAACTGTCAATCAGGAAGCCGAGTTGATCCGGTGTCAGGTAGAGCTCCTGTCGGGCTGCATGAGGTTGTTTCTGCTCCAGCATTCGTGCTTCAGCTTCACGTATGGTGCGGTGGAAACTATCGATCTCCTGCTCAATTGCTGGAGGGTCGATCAGGATCGGGCGGAAGGTGTCCAGATAATCGGCAACGCTATCCAGTTGAGGGTAGTTGAACGGCAACAGGAAATGGCGGCCCGGGGCAAGAATCCCTTCACGCAGTTCAGTCATGATCGCTTCACGGTCGGTGCGTGGAATGCCTAATTTGTCGCAACGGACCTTGAGTTGCCGGGAGAAGGTGTCGAGGAAAGGGCCGTCCAGCAGCATCTCACGCGCTGGAATCAGCTCCAGTTCGCGCAGGCCGGTTGATTCGGAACGCTGACTGGAAGGATCAAACAGGCGCATTTTTTCAATGAAATCGCCGTAGAAATCGATCCGGACAGGCTGATCAGCTCCCGGAGGAAAGAGATCAATGATATCTCCACGAACCGCAAATGTACCTGATTCCTCAACCAGGGGGACCGGCTGATAACCGAGTTGAGTCAAACTTTGGAGCAGGGCGTCGCGCGGATACTCTTCTTCCAGGATCAGTTTCAGTGAAATGTTGTCGAGGACCTGACGCGGGATGGTGCGTTGCATCAGTGATCGAACTGGAAGGACAAGAGCTTTTAGTCCGCCCCGGCTTAGGGTTGACAGGGTCGCCATGCGGATCGCTTCGAGTTCCGGGTGTGGAGACAACGGGTCGTAGGGATTCAGCTCCCAGTGCGGAAGCAGGGCGATGTCGCAGGCACGGGAGTGGTAGAATTGCAGCTCGGCAGTCAATTGCCGGGCCTGTTCCAGATCGGCGCAGAGAATGATCAGCGGTTGGCTGCTGGTTCGGATCAAACGCGAGATCAGGTAGGCATCAGCTGAACCGTAGAGGCCGAGGATCTCACTGACCTGCCCCTCATTCAAGCCATCGATGACACTGTTGATCGTTGCCTTGCGAATACTCTGCTGTTGCTCTTCCATGGCGGGTTCCAAAAACAAGAAAAGGGCGTGCCGTTTGCAGCACGCCCTGAAACAGATTCAAGAGGGTTGTCGTCAGTCGCGTGGAATCGCCAGCATCCGGTCGAGCGCCTGCTTGGCTCTGACGCGTATATCTTCGGCAACCGTGATCTGCGGTTCCATCGTTTCGAGGCAGGTCAAGATGTCGCGCAGGTTGGCCAGCTTCATGTTTGGACAGATCAGGCCACGGCTCGGCATGATAAAGGTTTTGTCCGGATTGTCCCTGCGCAGACGCCAGAGGATGCCACTTTCGGTACCGACAATGAATGTTTTAGCCGGATTTTTGGCTGCAAATTCGTACATACCGCTGGTTGAGCAGATATGATCGGCCAGCTCCAGAATCTCGGGCCGGCACTCCGGGTGAACCATAAAAGGGCATCGGGATGATCGTCCTTGGCTTTTTGAATTTCATCGATTTTAAGCCGATCGTGGGTCGGGCAGTAGCCCGGCCAGAGGATGCATTCCTTTTCTGGAACATGCTGGGCGATGTAGTGTCCAAGATTGCGATCGGGAACCAGGAGCAGTTTCCTGGCGTCAAGTGAGCGGGCCACACTGACGGCATTGGAGCTGGTGCAGCAGATATCGCTTTCGGCTTTAACGGCAGCACTGGAATTGACATAGGTCACGACTGTGGCGTCCGGGTGCTGCTGTTTGAGTTCACGCAGTTTTTCGGGGGTCACCATGTCCGCCATCGGGCACCCGGCATCTTTGCGTGGTAGCAGGATGGTTTTTTCCGGTGACAGGATAGCGGCGCTTTCAGCCATGAAATGGACACCACAGAAGACAATGACTTTTTTATCGGTCTTCTGGGCTTCAATGGACAGCCCCAGGGAATCGCCTGTGATATCTGCTATTTCCTGAACTTCGTCGCGCATGTAGTTGTGGGCGATCAGAAGGGCATCGCGCTCTTTCGCCAGTTGTCTGATTTTCTCTTTTAGCTGTTCCTCGTTAATCACGATCGTCATCCCTTGTCTTGGCCTGTAGCGGAGAAGGAGCCATTGGATAAAATGCAAGTTTTTGGTTTTTCAGCATTATTCCAGTTTGCCGGAACTGGTTTGAACTTTACGAAACGCTTGCCCGAAGTGCTATTTTTGTCACTTGTTTCAGCACGACTCATTATAGCAGTGTGGGGGTCGAAAATGAGACCGGATGTTAGAATAAAAATGCCTGTTAAGTCAATCTTTTCACTCCGGCACAAACCTTGACAGGCTTGATCTTAGGGGCTATTCTCGCCGGATTGACAGCTTTTTCGCAGTGAGTGGATAATGAACTGCTTTTTGTGGTTCCATTACGAAGACGTGAGAGGAAGATCGATGTTTGGAATTGGCATGACTGAAATGATTCTTATCGCTGCGGTGGCGTTGGTGGTCATCGGGCCGAAAAGCTTCCCGATCTGGCACGTTCACTCGGAAAAGGATTTGCCGAGTTTAAACGGGCGACGAACGAGCTGAAAAGTACCATCGACATGGAAGCCAGAAAAGACGAAGAGCGAATGAGAGAGAAAAAAGCCGAGCAGGATCTGTCCTCTTCCGCCGGTGAAGCTCTGGCTCGTCAGGAACCGGTTGAAAAAGAGATTGAAGCCACTATGGCTGCTGCTGTGGAGGCTGCTCGTAAAGATGATGAAAAAGACCAGGTGAGCGAACCTGTTGACGAAGAAGAGAAAAAGAACAATGTCTGATGGCATGGCAATTACTGATCATTTGGGGGAATTGCGCAAACGCCTGGTGATTGCAGCGATGGCCTGGCTGGTTGCATTTATCGGCTGCTACAGTTTTGGCGAGCGGCTGTTCGAGGAGATTGCCAAACCGGTCCGCCAGGCATTGCCTGAGGGCAGTTCCCTGGTTTTTATCAACGCGACGGAACCGTTTTTTACCATTCTTAAGGTCTCGGCACTGGCCGGCTTGGTCGTTGCTTTTCCGATTATTATCTGGCAGGTCTGGGGATTTATAGCTCCAGGGCTCTATGCTCACGAAAAAAAGTTTGCCGTTCCTTTTGTTTTCTTCAGTTCCGTCTGTTTCGGGACCGGAACTTACTTTGGTTTCACTTTTGTGTTTCCGATGATCTTCTCCTTTCTGGTGACTTACGGAACCAGTGTGGGAGGAGTTCAGGCGATGTTGGCGATGGGGCCTATCTGACCCTGGCGACCCGTCTGCTGATTGCCTTCGGTCTGGTTTTCGAGCTACCGATCGTTATCTTTTTCTGGCGCGGATGGGGATTGTCGATCATAAATGGCTGGGTAAAATCGTAAGTTTGCCCTGCTGCTGGCCTTTGTTATGGGAGCGGTCCTGACCCCGCCCGATATCTTTTCACAGGCGTCCATTGCGATTCCCTTTATCGTTCTCTACGAGGTGGGAATTATCGTGGCGCGCCTGTTCGGCAAGAAGAAAACGGCCGAAGAGGAAGATATCGAAGAGGATGAGTCAGAGCAGGTTTCATCCTGATTCACTGAGGTCATCCGCATGGCTTGTGTCCCGAGGCCCGGGGAGTCGAGCGCAGAGAAAAGCTTTAAGTTCCTGTTCCGATGCGTGAAGAAAATCATATTTTACCTGACGAGGAAGATAAGGCCCCAGGATGGGCTTTGTCGTCAAACTGTGAAGCCCGATCTGATGGTCGGGCTTTTTTCGTTGCTGCAGGAGTGATGAAACAATGCCGAGCTTGACAAGCCACAGCACTCAACGCAAGATTAAAGCGATATTTTGTCAGCTTTGACAGGAAGAGAAATTAACCATGCGTCTGACGCTTAAAATTACCTTTGCCGTCCTGCTTGGGGTGGCTCTGATCTTTTCGGTTTACAGCTATTTGTCGATTCAGCGTGAACGGGATCAGTTGAAAAAGAACCTGAGCCGTGAAGCGCGCCATATCGGCGAAAGTTTACGCGTTATCGTCACGGAACTGTGGCAGCAGCGGGGGGAGGAAGCGGCCATCGCTTTCTGGGCAAAGCGAACCAGGGATATTCGCAGACTCTGGTCCGCTGGGTCTGGATCGAAAAGATGTTGCCCCCTGTACCAGCCCGAGTACCGATAGACAAACTGGACGCATTGCGGGATGAAGAGACCGTAGCCCTGTTAGCCGGGTCAGAGGATGGCCATGATTTCCTGTTGACCTATCTGCCGCTTCTGGTTGACGGTAACCGTATTGGCGCGATTGAGTTGTCCGAATCGATGGATGAAATGCACAGCTATGTCCAGGAAAGCTTGCGGCGTTCAGCCTTGTAATCGGGCTTCCGTTGTCTCGGGGTGCTTTTGTGGGGATACTGGGCAGCCTCTGGGTCGACCGGCCGATGCGCAAGCTCCACGCGCAGGCCGACCGGATCGGTCAGGGGACTTCAGCACCAGTGTCAACCTGTCCGGTGGAGATGAGCTGGCAGAGCTGTCGGGCACGATAGAGCGGATGCGCGGTCAGTTGGCCAAAGCTCATGAAGCGGAGAAGAAAGCGACGGCTGAGAAAATCGAGGCACTGGAAAAATTACGCCATACGGAACGCCTGGCAACACTTGGGCAGCTGTCAGCCGGAATGGCCCATGAGCTGGGAACTCCCCTGAATGTCATTGCCGGACGGGCCAAGTTGATCTGCGGTGCGGGGCTGGATCAGGAGGACACCTGGCGCTCGGCAAAGATTATCGGGGAGCAGGCTGAGCGGATGACAACGATCATGCGCCAGTTGCTCAGTTTTGCCCGACGGGGTGAAGCCCGCAAGCAGAAGGTCGATCTGAATACGGTATTGCGCAGTATCCAGCCGTTGTTGGAGCCGACGGCACATAAGCAGGGTGTTGACATGGTTTTCACCGAGAGCAGCGAAGCGCTTATGGTTTATGCGGACCCTGGTCAGTTGCAGCAGGTTTTACTCAACCTGTCGCTGAATGGCATTCAGGCGATGCCGGACGGAGGTTCGATCGGGCTTGTAAGTAGGCAGGCTTACGATGTGAAGGTTCCTGAAAAAATTGAGGTACTGGCTGAGCGCTGGTTCTGCCTTGACGTCCGGGATGAGGGGGTTGGTATGGATGACGAGACTCTGAAGAAAGTCTTCGATCCTTCTTTACGACAAAAGATGTTGGAAAGGGGACGGGGTTGGGATTGTCGATTGCCTACGGGATTGTGGAGGAGCATGGTGGCTGGATCGAGGCAGACAGTTGTCCCGGCCAGGGCAGCTGTTTCAAAGTCTATCTTCCGGCCATCGAGGAGGATGTATGAGTGAGGCCGGTCTGGCAGGACGGATTCTGGTTATCGATGACGATCAGGCCCTTGGCGATCTTCTGGAGGAAGATCTTGGTCGACGTGGTCATCAGGTCTGGTCGGCGCGCTCCGTCGCCGCGGGTCGGGACCTTTTGCATCAACAGGACATTGACATTGTCCTCACCGATCTGAATATGCCGGGGACCAGTGGCATTGATTTTGCGCTGAAACCCACAAGAATCGCCCCGATCTTCCCGTTGTCATCATGACCGCATTCGGGAGTCTTGAAACGGCTATTTCCGCTTTGCGGGCCGGGGCATACGACTTTGTCACCAAGCCGGTTGATCTTGACCTGCTGGCTATTTCGTTAATGAGGGCGCTTCAGCATCGTCAATTGCAGGAAAAGGTCCGTCTGTTAAAAGATCAGGTGCGGCGCCAGCAACCGGACGATGAACTCCTTGGCGACAGCGATGCCTTGAGTGACGTGAAGCAGCAGATTCAGCGTGTGGCTGACCTCGATATCTCAGTGTTGATCAGCGGCGAAAGCGGAACCGGGAAGGAGCTGGTTGCCCGGGCGCTGCACCGCCAGAGCCAGCGCGCGGACGGTCCCTTTGTCGCTATCAACTGCGCTGCGTTGCCGGAAAACCTGCTTGAAAGTGAGCTGTTCGGTCACGTTAAAGGCGCCTTCACCGACGCCCGAGAATCCAGAAAGGGGCTGTTTGTCGAAGCCTGCGGCGGGACCCTGCTGCTTGATGAAATAGCTGAACTGCCACTTGCCCTGCAACCGAAATTGTTGCGCGTGCTTGAAGATCATAAAGTCAGGGCATTGGGCGGCAGCAGTGAGATCGATTGTGATGTCCGTGTGCTGGCGGCCAGTCACTGCAATCTGGAAGAGGCTGTTGCCGCCGGGCGATTTCGCAGCGATCTTTACTATCGTCTTAATGTGATTCAGCTCGAGCTGCCGCCACTGCGCGAGCGGGGGAACGATATTCTGCTGCTGGCCCAGAGCTTCATCACCCAACTGGCGCAGCGGTTCAATAAATCGGTCACCGGTATTGCTCAGCCGGCCGCCGCCTGCCTGCTGGCCTATCACTGGCCCGGTAATGTCCGTGAATTGCGCAATGTGATCGAACGCGCGCTGGCTTTAAGCCTGCACGATCAACTGACGATAGAAGACCTTCCGCAGCAGATCAGGCATCCCGGCGGCGATGCGCCGATCCCATCAAGCTTGTCCGATCATGGCCAGATTCTGCCCCTCGAAGAGATGGAGCGGCGCTATATTCACCAGGTCCTTGAACAACTGGATGGAAATCGCACCCTGGCCGCTCGCCTGCTGGGTGTCGACCGCAAAACGCTCTACCGGAAATTGAAAGAATCATAAAAGATCTGAAGCGATTTTTGAGTCCAGCCTTTCTGTCGTCACAGTGGGGCAAAATGCCCCGCTGTGGAGTTATGCCCCACCTCTTCTGTAGAGACGATCCGCTAACTCCCTGTTTTTCTGTTGACTGAGTTTGGCATGCTGCTTGCTAATATATTTTTTAACTTATTTTTGGAGATTTTTGATGGAAGCTGTCTGCCTTGACACTCATCCACATATTTTGCTCGCCGATGATGATGACGCTCTCCGCGAGTTACTCGATTTTGCCCTGACCCGTGCAGGCTATCTGGTGACCTGTTGCACCAATGGTCTCGATCTGTTTGATCGTCTGGAAGAGGGAGACCCCTTTGATCTGGTCATCAGTGATCTGAGAATGCCGGCTTTAACCGGTATGGAAGTCTTGGAAAGCCAGGTTAAGAAGCGGGAGCGGGCGCCCTTTATTTTTATGACTGCGTTCGGCGATCGTCAGACCCACGATCAGGCCCGGCAATTTGGTGCCACCACAATCGACAAGCCATTTGATCTGGATGAGATGGTCAAGCTGGTTCATGCCACCAGTCTCCGTAATCCACACCACGTAAAGCCCCTGAGGAGTTGGTCATGATGAAAATGAAACGTAACCTGTTTATTCCGGTGATGATCCTGTTGACAGTCACATTGAGTGGCTTTGGCATGATTTCCACCGCAGCGGCCAAAGATGCCGGTATTGAAAGTTTGAGAAAAACGGGGCAGGCCTTCCGGAGTGTTGCCAAGCAGGTTTCCCCCGCAGTTGTCTTTATTCAGGTTGAAAAAGAAGTTGAACAACAGGGTTACAGCAACAACCCGTTCGGCAACAGCCCCTTCGGGGACGAATTTTTCCGCCGCTTTTTCGGCCAACCGCCCCAGCAGGAGAATCCGCACAAAACTCCTCCTAAGCGTCGGGCCAGCGGCCAGGGATCGGGATTCATCATTTCAGCTGACGGCTACATCATGACCAATAATCATGTTGTCGGAGATGCTGATAAGGTCACGGTACAGCTGCTTGATGGTCGCGAGTTTGATGCTGAGATCGTTGGTACAGACCCACCGACCGATGTCGCTTTGATCAAGATTAAAGCTGATGAAAAGTTTCCTTTCCTGACCCTGGGTAACTCCGATCAGCTGGAAGTGGGTGACTGGGTTCTGGCCTTCGGCAATCCCTTTGGCCTGTCTCATACTCTGACGGCCGGTATCGTCAGTGCCAAGGGTCGTAGCGGTATCGGGCTGAACGATTATGAAAACTTCATCCAGACCGACGCTGCCATCAATCCCGGTAACTCGGGTGGCCCTCTGGTTAATCTGGATGGTGAAGTGGTTGGCATGAATACAGCAATCTTCAGTCGCAGCGGCGGCTATATGGGGATCGGTTTTGCCATACCGATCAATATGGCTCAAGGCATCCGTAAGCAGTTGGTCCAGCACGGTTCCGTGACTCGCGGACGCTTGGGGGTCCTGATTCAGGACATGGACAAGAACCTGGCAGAGTCGTTCGGGATCGATCAGCGCGAAGGCATTCTGGTTGCTCAGGTTATGGAAGATTCACCGGCTGATAAAGGCGGACTCAAGCAGGGCGACGTTATCCTCGAGCTGGACGGGACTAAGGTTGAAAAGGTAGCAACATTCAGAAACAAGATCGCTTTGACCGCACCCGGTACAAAGGTCAGCCTGCAAATTTTGCGCGACGGTAAAAAGGACACCCTTGAAGTAGAAATCGGGGCAATGGAGACCGATGCCAAGGGGCAGCCTGTCACCAGTGACTCTTTGCCTGAGCTGGGCATGAAATTGCAGAAACTGACTGCCGATCTGGCGGAACAGTTCGGTTACGAAGGTGCCAGCGGAGTTCTGGTGACCGCAGTTGAACCCGGGTCGATCGCTGCCCGTGCGGGAATCAAGCGTGGCGATCTGATCGAAGAGGTCGACCGTCAGGAAGTGAAGAATTCAGCCGAAGTGAAAAAGCTGATCAAGGAAAGTAAAAAGAAGACGGTTCTGCTGCTGGTCCGGCAAGGTGAAGGAAGCCGTTATCTGGCATTGAAATTGGAAAAGTAGATAACAGGGGGCCTGGTGCATTGCTCAGCATCGGGACCCGTTCACATAGATTTGAATGTTACCTCCTACATTCAACTGTGGGGAATCAGCAGGGTTCCCCACTCCACAAAGCAGGGATCCCGGTGCTTTGCTCGGCACCGGGGTCCTTCACATAAAAATTGAACATATTTTGAACGTTACCTCCTACGTTCATTTGGGGAATCAGCAGGGTTCCCCTTTTTTGCCTAAAAGCCCCTATGGGGCTTTTTTTGCTGCCATCTTCAGGTGATTTGTTTTATATCTGAAAATTAATATTATTGTCAGCCGGCAGAGTTCACGATCGTTGACGCGCGGGTCAGACAATAAAACCGTTTAAAATGGAGTTGAGTGATGAAATACAAGTTGCTGGGTGGAATCCTTCTGTTGATTCCGGTGCTTATCTTTGTTCAGGGCAATATTGAAGGAGTACCGGTTCGTTTTTTGAAGTGGGAGCGTAGTGTGCCTCTGTCCCTGCTTTTGACGGGAACCTTATTAGCCGGGATTCTGCTGGGGATGATCTTCAGTTTTGCCCGCCGCCGAAAAAAACACAAAAAAGTTGAAAAAAACTGAACAGGAAAAGCAGAAGCAGGCTGAGGAAGCGCGGAAGTCGACTGCTGAAGAGCCGGCTCCTGTCGTTGCCGACCTGGATAAGACTGCGGCTGAGGATGCCTCTGTCGGTCAGGACAAGTAAGGGTAATCGGGCTGAAGTTCTTTTTCAGCCCAGTGCCACATCAAGCATCATCATGACGGAAAACCCCCCCATTGTCGCCATGGTGACAATGTCGATATTTTCCTGGAGTCGTTGTGATTCGGGAATCAGTTCTTCAACCACGACAAAAATCATGGCACCGGCTGCAAAACAGAGGGCATAGGGTAGAATCGGTTGCATAATAATGACAAAGACCGCGCCTATGACCCCGGCGACCGGTTCTACCATTCCTGAAAACTGACCGGCCAGGAAACTTTTGTGCTGGCTCATTCCTTCGCGCCGGAGCGGCATTGAAACGGCTGTGCCTTCCGGAAAATTCTGAATACCGATACCGATGGCCAGGGCGATGGCACCACCAATGGTCGCTGACGGCAGGTCAGCGGCGATGGCACCAAAGGCGACACCAACAGCCAGGCCTTCAGGAATATTGTGCAATGTGATGGCGAGCACCAATAGAGTACTGCGCTGCCAGGATGTTTTGATCCCTTCCGATTTGTCCACAGCCAGGCCGGGATGAAGGTGGGGCAGAAACCTGTCGACCAGGCGCATGAAGATTCCTCCCCCCATGAAGCCGATAACAGCCGTCAGCCAGGGAATCTGGCCCATCGACTCTGCCATTTCAATGCCCGGAGCCAGCAGTGACCAGAAGCTGGCCGCAATCATAACGCCGGCGGCAAATCCCAGCATGCAGTCGAGTGTTTTTGCACTCGGCTGGTTTTTGAAATAAACAACAGCGGCACCGAGGGCGGTCATGCCCCAGGTGAATAAGGTGCCGATCAATGCCTGCCAGATTGGATGTAATGATAAAAAAGTATCAACCATGATCTATTTAGCTCTCCAGACTAAGGCTAGTCGCCGTCACTTATAGCATTATTGACAGTGTTTTCACAGGGAATCGCTATTGCTTGGCTGGAATTTCTTTGCCGTGAGGATCCCGCTGCGGGTGACCGAGAACATCGTCCAGATATTCGACAGTTCCTTCTTCGCGGACATGTTCAAGGTGATGGGCAGTCTCATGCCAATCCTGTTCGGGCGAACCGATGGAGTGAAGGTAGGTTTCCCAGAGTCGGTGAGCACGTAAAACCTGTTCCGCTTCTTTTCGCCTGCTGCCGTCAGCCGGTATCCCTCCGCTTCATCTTGAGGAGATCGCTCTCAACCAGCTGGGAAATTGCGCGATTGAGGTGCTTCTTGCCATCGACGAATTCCTTGAAGATTGCCATGGTTGCAGTCTTCCCGTGACGATAGGTTGTGGTCAGGATATCCTCAAGCACGGGTTGGGGGACCATGCGGCGCAGGCGCAACCAGCGGGCCAACATGCCATAGCGTGGTGCAACAGCGAGAACGACCAGAAACTGCAATGTACAGAACAGCATGATGGCACCACCACCGGCTGAGTCGAGCCAGACGCAGAGGTAGAGCCCGCCAACGACGCTGGTAAAGCCGAACAGAGCCGACAGCATCATCATGCGGTCAAGGCGGTCGGACAGCAGGTAGGCTGTTGCCGCAGGAGTGATCAGCAGGCCGACAACCAGGATGACGCCAACCATGCTGACCGCACTGACCACGACCAGGGATACGCAGGTGGTGAGCAGATAGTCGATCAGCAGAACCGGCAGACCGATTGATGCGGCCATGATCGGGTCGAAGGTTGTTATCTGGAAATGACGGAAAAAGAGGATGATGATGCTTAATACCGTGGCCGCAACAAAGGCGCTGGTCCAGAGATCTGTATCGGCAACCCCCAGAACGTCGCCCATGATGAAGTGCATCAGGTCGATGTGGATGTAATGGCGGAAGATCGACACCGCCATGACGCCCAGAGCAAAAATACCGGTGTACATGATCCCGATGGCGGTATCCTCTTTGACTCTGGAGACGCGCGAAACGAAACCGATCAGGGCCACAGTGAAAATCGCTGCCAGCAATGAACCGAGCAGCATGCCCGGCGCATGGGCTTCGAAACCGAAGAGCAGTTTCATCACCAGATAACCGCCGGCGACACCGGCAATCATGGCGTGGGACAGGGCGTCACCCAGAAATGCCATCCGCCTGAGTACGACCAGGCAGCCGACGACTGCGGAGACGATCGCGACAATGCTGCCACCGATCAGGGCTTTCTGGAAATAGGTTTCCTGCAGGGGAGCAAGGAAGGCATTGAGAAGAAAGTCCATCAGGCATGCTCCTTTTTCAAAACATCAGCAAAGATGCGCAACTTGCCCTCGTAGACCTCGCTCAGCAGATCTTCGCGCAGCACAGATGCCGGTGGACCATAGGCATAGAGGCGTTGCTTGATCAGTATCAGCTTGTCAAAATATTCGGCTGCCGTCACCAGATCGTGATGGACCACGACCAGGGTCTTGCCGGCCTGCTTGGCGCGCTCCAGAACATCCAGGATGGCTCGTTCTGTTGCCGCATCAACTCCGGCGAAGGGTTCGTCCAGCAACAGAATGTCGGATCCCTGGGCCAGAGCCCGGGCGAGAAAAACGCGTTGCTGCTGACCACCGGAGAGTTGTCCTATCTGGCGTTCGGCAAAGTCGGTCATACGAACCATGGACAGGGCATCCATGGCAATCTCCATATCCTGTTTTGCCGGGGTCCTGTACCAGGGAATGGCCTGATAACGCCCCATCATGGCGACCTCCCTGACGGTGATCGGAAAATCCCAGTCGACAGCTCCCCGCTGAGGGACATAGGCAACTTGCCCCCTGGCATTGCGTGAGTCGTGACCATGGATCAGAACCTTGCCGACATCGGGTTTGACAAAACCGAGAATAGCCTTAACAAATGTAGATTTTCCCGCTCCGTTGGGGCCGATAACGCCAACCAGTTGATCTGTCTCAACCTTGACGGAGACATCAAGCAGCGCTGGTTTTGATTGGTAGCTGACAGTCAGGTTCTGGACTTCTACGGCGATGTCAGTGGACATTGTGATCCTCTTCGCTTCCATGGTCAGGCTGGTAGGAGACCGTCCCCGATACTTTACTTCCGGCCTCGCTCCAGATCGTTTGATCCAGGGCAAGAAGCCCGGAACGGTAGAGCCTGATGCGCAAGGCGTGACTCAAGTGTGACTCCGCCAACGGGGGGCTGGCGTCAAAGAATATCTCATTGTCGCCATCAATAAAGCCCTGAACGGCGCTGATCCTTAGCGCCTCACCTCGGTGCAGCAGCTTGTCGTCGTACTGCAGATCGGTGCCGTTAAGGCGAATCAGCAGAGGCGGCCTGTCTGTCTTTTCGTCTGTCAGGGCAAAGGGATCGTGCTCAATAGCAAAGGTCGGAGTTATTTCCAGGTCAAAAAATCCTGGGTCAGTGTCTGTGACACTTTAGCCTGGGCGGCGGTCACAATCTTACTGTCGCGCTGGTGGATGTAGATGGCCAGTCCGCCGACAATGGCGATCCAGATGGCTGCAATGGCAATAAAACGCATGGTAAAATCCTTTATTTCAAGGCTTCAACAATCAGAAGGATGTTCTCACGCATCATGCCGATATAGGTTTCGCCGGCCGTGTTTTCTTCCCCCATGGAATCGGAGTAGAGTGCACCGCCAATCTTTGTTCCGGTGTCTCTGGCGATTTCACGGATCAGCTTGGGGTTGATGCTGGTTTCCACAAAATAGCCGGAGCGCCGGAATTCTGGATCGATTCAACCACCATCCGCCGTCTCTCGGGGTCATGCCGCCGCCGACTTCACTACCTGTTGACCAGCCGACAGGGGCGATGCTGAGATAATTGTTGGCGGCGTTGAAGCGATACTCATTGCAGAAGTAGTTAAAGGCATCGTGGGTGGTGACCAGAATGCGGCGCTCAGGTGGAATCTGGCTGACCTGCTCCCGCGACCAGGCGTCGAGGATTCTCAGTTGCTGCAGGAACAGTTTGGCCCGCGCGCGGAATTCATTGCGATGTCCCGGGTCCAGCTGCTCCAGCGCTTTGAGGATGTTATTGACATAGACCGCGACATTGCGGGGAGAAAACCAGGCGTGAGGATCGGCAACCATGGTACCGCCGCCATCGATCTGCAGCGGTTTGATCCCTCTGTTGTCGTGATCAGCGGTTTTCCGGCATCCCTGGCCAGGGTTCCCATCCAGTTTTACCTTCCAGATGCAGGCCGTTTTCCAGACAGAGGTCGGCATCCAGAACGACCTGAACATCGTCCGGCGTGGGCTGGTAGGTGTGCGGGTCGGCTCCTGGGGCGAGGATGCTGTGTACGCGCATGCGGTCGCCGGCAATCTGGCGGGTGAAGTCGGCGATCTGGGTTGTCGATGCGACAACCAGATATTTTGCATCTTTCTCCGTCGCCGCACTGGCCGAGGAGAGGGGGGAAAGACAGAGATTGAGGGCGACAAAAATGAAGACAAGGTATCTCATGCGGACTCCAATAATAGATTTCAGAGGGGTGGCTGCCGGTAAATATATCATATTTTCAGTGGGGAATCTCAAGGTGTTTGGTGGAAAATACAGAGGTCGGTGGGCGGCCTCTCTTTGATTTCATCCATGAACAGGGGTATGATTTGAACGTCAATGCAATCCTCGATGAAACAAGAACAGACCTTTGGTGGGATGATTTTCGTCTCATGGTGCAATCGTTAACCTGTGTCTCATTTTTTTAGGAGGTTTTGTTGTGAGAAAACAATTTTGATTACTGGTGCAACCTCCGGTTTCGGTAAGGCCTGTGCCGAGTTCTTTGCCAAGGAAGGTTGGCAATTGATTTTGACTGGTCGCAGAACCGAACGGCTGGAGCAATTGCAGAAACAGCTGGGAAGTGCGGTCGGGCAGACCATTCCTCTTGATGTTTGTGATCGAGATCGGGTCTTTCAGCTTCTGGGCGAACTGCATGATATCGATGTCCTGCTGAACAATGCCGGGTTGGCCCTGGGACTGGAGTCTTCATGGGAGGTTGACATCGAGGACTGGGAAACCATGGTGGATACCAATATCAAGGGGCTGATGTACTGTACCCGTGCCGTATTGCCGGGAATGGTCGAGCGCAATTGCGGGCATATCGTCAATGTCGGTTCGACTGCGGGGAGCTGGCCTTATCCCGGTGGGAATACCTACGGTGGGACCAAGGCTTTTGTGCAACAGTTCAGTCGCAACCTGCGCGCCGATCTGCTCGGTACCAAGGTTCGGGTGACCAACCTTGCTCCGGGGATGGCCGAGAGCGAATTTTCCAATGTTCGTTTCAAGGGAGATGATGCCGCTGCCAACAAGGTTTACGAGGGGGTTGAGCCTTTGCTGCCGGAGGACATCGCTGAAATTGTCTACTGGACTGTTAATCGTCCGGCCCATGTCAACATCAACGCTATCGAAGTTATGCCGGTTGGCCAGTCCTGGGGACCCTTGGCGGTCAGCCGGAACCAATAACCATGGATTGACATGAACTTAGAATGGAGCCGGATTGACAGGGGTCCGGCTCCATTGTCTCTTTTTGCGCTCAGAACATCTGCTGATGGATTGCCCTTTCCAGCTCTTTGGCCGGGTAAAAATCGCCATTCAACTCAAGGACCTTAAGACAGTCTTTTAACGCCCGACTGTAGAGTTTCATCTCAAAGCAGGTTTGGGCTCTGCCCCAGTAGCTTTCATACTGCTCAGGATTCATTTCGATGGCCCGTTCATAATCCATTAATGACTGATCGTATCTACCCAGCACTCTCAACGCTAGACCGCGATTATTCCAGGCGCGGATGTTGTCCTCATTGTATTCAATCGATTTGCTGAAATCATCAACACCCTTTTGGTATTCAGAAAGTGCAAACAGGGCCATTCCACGGTGGTTGTAGACCAGTGAGCGTATCTCTGGATCCAGCTTCATCTTCAGTATGATGCCATAGAGTTCAATCGCCTTTTTGAACTGGTTGTTACTGTGGGCTTCCAGAGCTCCCAGCATCAGTTGTTCCAATTTTTGGGTGCTGTCGCAGGAGGGAAATCCGTTTCGGGAAGGCTCTCCTGACCGGTTATCTCCGGCATATAGGAAATGTGAATATTACCGCTGTCGCAAGCCAGGGTTTCCACCGTTTGCCGTCGCTTCAGGCCGCGTTGACGAATCTCTTTCTGGTCATCGCGAATTTCCTGGAAAATCAGATCGGAAAGTGTCAATGACGCGTTCAGTGAGGCCAGTTTACGGCGAATCGAATGGTTTGGGATGTCGATGTCAGATTTGTAGACCAGTTCGTGCTCCACCTCTGCCCAGGCTTCCTGCAGGATGGTTCTCAGCTGTATTTCACAAACAGGGCTACTATGGGGAAGCCTGAACTTGTCTGGAGGTTCATCGGTGCGAACAAGCAGATGGACAGAGTCATAGCCGAATTCGCGAAATGAATGCTGTTCTGCTTTGCGTTCCATTTCGAGGATCTCGAAATTCGACATGATCAATTGCTCTACTGTTTCCAGATCTTCAAGAAAGGGACAGATGATCCTGATACCAAGAAGATCGGTGATCTGAAGCATGTCGTCCCCTTGAAGCTTGCTGATTCGCCGCAGCTTTTCACAGTAGTTGTTCAGACGCTTGATGCGATATTTAAGCGTGACGGAAAGCCCTCTGTTATCGATCAGGCTGCGCAGGCGATGGTAGATTTCCTGCAGGCTCCTCTCCAGAAAGGGTAACAGTTGCAGGTAGGCCTTTTCCATCTGAATACGATCCGATTGAATTGCTTTTCTGTCGTTTTTTGACATGTCTGCCTTTTCCCGGAATGAAGACAGGAATATTGATGTGTATATATTAATTTATCGGTGAATGCAGTTGTTGTCAAATGTTCCTGTCGTCTTTTTTTTTGAATAATTACGCTATCTCAAAGGGTTATGCCAGTCTCTGCTAAAGTATTATGAAATCTATGTCGATAAGACAGGTACCGCTGTGACCAGGTTGAGATCAATTCTGAAAAAATCCAGGGAAGGATGACAGAATGGCAGCAAATATACGGGTTGGAAGAACTCATGGTTACCTTCTCCATCGGGAGGTTGAGCCGGTCCCCGCTTATCCCAGAATAAATTCTCAGCAACCCCGTGATCAATATCGTCAGCAGCAGGAATCGGAACGTTCCATGCCGGATGGCCATGTAGAGCGGCGCTTCACTGCTATGCGACGATTGGTTGATAAGCTTAAGGTCACCGGCCGGATTGCCAGGGTCGACTATATGACGGCTGAACAGGAGCTGGTTGATCTTGGTCTGGCCCGCGCTCATGATCATCTTGCCGGAATTCTACAGGATATGCGGCTCTCGTCGGAAAGCATCGAAGAGAGTCTGGAAATGTTGGGCCAGAGGAGTGTGAGGCCAGAGCTGAGAACCGGTCGACCGCTTGAAGAGGAAGGCAACTTTCTTCCGGTTTTTGTGCCGGGGCTGTTAGAGTACGGACTGCTGATTCCAGGTCTGAAAGTGGCACTTTTGCGTGGTCATGAAGCTCTCGCCGATGCGATACGGAAAGATGGTCGTCATGTGTTGAATCAGGGCTGCTTCAGGTTTGATCTTTATCTTGATCCCTCTGGTGTCGATCCGACTCTGTTTTTCTTGATCTGACTGTTGTCGTCGGTGTCAGTGATGTCGATGAGGCCGGGCGGAGAGCAATTTTCTACCAACGCAGGGACCACACATTTGCACTCTATGCCGACAAGCAGATTAATCTGTCGATTTGATAATTCTTAGCTTCTCAGTGTGAAATATGTGCATTTGTACAGTTGAATTTCATTCATTTCCCTCAAAATTTTGCGGAATCTCACGTTTATTTTCTTGCTGCACTAACTTACTATCACAACCATCAAAAGATTGTTGTGGCAGGCGATCTGACGATAAGATTTCAATCTTCCTCCTAAAAAAGATGAACCCCGCAGTTAACCTCCTGACTGCGGGGCTTTTTTTCGACTCCAATAAAAAACAGGCGACTGCAGCGAGAGTCGCCTGTTTTTATATTATGCCTGTTTTATTCCTAGTTGCATTCAGGGTGGCTGAATGGAATGTTGTCAACAAAGTCACCGGCATTTGCGTCACAAGGGCTGATACCTCCACGTTCAGACTGACGGGTGAAGCTGTGGCAGAATAGGCAATCCATACCGGCTCCCTTGTCAACGTGACTGTGCATGCCTGGCTGATCGCTTTTGGGCCGCTTATCGCGATGACATTGCGAGCAAATCTGAGATTTCGGACCCTTAAGCTTGTAGCCAAGCAAATCAAGTTCACTGTCATTGTCAAGATCGATACCGGCATGGCACTTGGCACAATCGACAGCAGAGGCTGAAGCGATACCGTGATTTAATAACTGATAGGTATCTGTCTCCACCCATTCGACAGGCTCATTGGCGGGATAACCCATGTTTGATAAGCCAGAAGCTAATGCTGTATCAACGTTACCGCTGATGGCCAGATATTCAAGTGTGTCGAGTGCGACCAGAACTTTGTCTGCGGAGACCATCGGCTGGGTGGCCGTTTTATACTTGAATGGATAGAGCTTGCCATCGTTGATGTCGCCCATGGGGCGTGAGGTCGGGTAGGCTCCGGTTTTCTGATCCAGAACGGCAGGATCACCAAGCAGGTAGTTGTCGTTCATACGGTTCCAGAATCTGAATGTCGGCTTCAGCTTGGCAGCGACGGTCAGTTCGGGGTGCCCGGGGCCTGAAACGCCATCGGCTGGAACACCTCCATGATGGAAGCGCCAGTCCCGATGTGTTTCCGTTGCGACCTTTGCATATTCATCAATGTGGCAGGCTTGACAGGAAACATGTTGGACATGACGATCTGCGTCAATGCGATTGACTCCAGCGGCCTGGTGAGCTCCCGGCTGATCGAAACCGGTGTGACAGGTTGTACATTTCACCTCTGATCCACGGGCCAGATCATCAGTCGGTCTAAGGTCTGAGCCGCGGCCAATCGTTTTGTGGTTCTGGAAACATGGCATGCCTGGCATTGAAGGTTCGAGGCCGACATATTCATGTGGACATCAAAGTCGGGGTTGGTGTTGTTATCCGTTCCTTCGGCAAGGGGGCGCCGTGGATATCCGCACCTGACATCGACAGGTCGCCGCGTTTGACGGCGTTGCCGCCGCCGGCAAGGCGTGACACTGCAGGCAGGCTGTCCGGGTCGGTTTGGCAATCGTCTGGACGTAACTGTCTAGCTCAGCCGTTGTTTTGTCGCTGGGAGGCCCCATGGAGCCATCTGGGAGGCGGGTGCGCTCCTTGGCATATGTTTCACTGTGGCACACGAGACAGTCGATATTACTTGTTCCGGCAGCTTGATCATCAGGCTTAAGCCCCGTCCTACGTGGCATTTACCACAGACTTTCCAGTCTCCAAGGATGTTGATGCAATAGCTGTTGACTGCGTTGGTCAGCTTGCCTTGCAGGGTGCCGTTCTGATTAATCATTTCTGTAGTTTCGCCAACCCACTTGTAATGAGTTGAATCTGCCATCTCACTGTACTCAGAACCGTGGCAGCCGAGGCAGTTACTCGGATAATCGACCCAGATCAAAGAGTCGTGGTTCGGATCGTTTCCACCGCCACAACCTTCATCGACGTTGCCATCACAATTGTCGTCAAGGCTGTTGCCGCAGATTTCACTTGCTCCGGGATTAATGGCAGGATCGTTGTCATTACAATCCTGACTACTGTTGTACCCATCACCATCATTGTCGACAGGTTTGCCTGCAAAAGCAGGAGTAAGGGTGAGTGTCAGCAGAAGTGAAAGCAGGCTGACGACAGTCCAGATCTTTTTCATTTGTACCTCCCAGAATTAAGTTTTCCCCTCCGATTCAGATTGCGTTGGTGGCAGTCGCAACCTGAATGGTGAATAGCAAAAACATTGCCGTTCTTAATCTCGTTTTTTAAGTTATTTCTTGAGTTGTAAAATAGGTTAATGAAGTAAAGTACTTATGTGAAGAGGTTTAATTTTAAAGATAGATACCTTAGTGTTTTTGTCAATTAAGCGGCCAGGGCATTTGACCATAATATGATCTTGAAACTGTCGATTGAGGGCATTTGACCATAATGGCCGGGCAGGGGGATTTAAGAAGAGAGAAGTGAATAGGTGTTTAAAATCGCAGGTCTGGCTGTTTTGTGGAAAAGGTTTGTGTTGGAGGGCACCCGAAAGAGGGTGCCCTATTAATTTATTAAATCTAACTTTAGAAACCAATCAGTTTTTGGTGATCAGTTTGGTCAGCTCTTCGCTGCCTGATTTGACCAGTTCCCTGACCTTGGGGGCATTGACCAGGGCAACGATGATTTCGCCAATTTCAGTTCTGATCTCGCTGTACATACCGAGGGCGCGGATCCCTTCAGCCTGGCGCTGGTTGTCTTCGGTCGGGGTGACATAATGGACCGAAACTGCCTTATAGCGATGGATCAGGAACAGGGTACACAGGGTCATAAGGCGTTTCTGGCGAAAATCCGCTTTGACGGTATTCTGATCGCGAATTGACAACATATTCAGTTTGCGACGGTCCTGCAGGACAGCGAAGATGACATTGGCCATTTTCTCACCGCCACCGTTGGTCAGGGTCAGCTCCAGTAGCTCTGAGCCGGCTGTGTGCGGTCTGAGCTTGACATGCAGGTTATAGTCGAGTTTGTAGTGAGCGGTCCACTGTTTGAGCCATTCTTCCAGGCGCCATGGCGGAACTTCCGTTTCGACCAGGTGCTGGAACTGGGTTGAACCTTTGCCCATGGCCTTGGTGGTCGCTGTTCCACCGGTCGTTGCCATGAGTCCGGCATCAGAGCGCGGTCCACCAACATAGGTCTGGGGTGTCCGGTAGGGGGAATCAATCAGGCGCAATTTACGCTGCAGACGGGCCAGGGCGAGCATGCCGTCTTCTTTGAGGGCCTGGGCAAATTCTTCGCCGGCCAAACCGTCAACCTGATGCCCACCGTAGGTGATGAAGTTGAAAACAAAGCCGAGTTTGCCGATTTCGGCCGGGAACTGGCGCATCTCTTCTTCGCTCATGCCGGTGGTGTCCCAGTTGAACGACGGTGACAGGTTGTAGGCCAGCATCTTGTTCGGGTAGACCGCGTGGATGGCGTCGGCAAAAACCTTGGCGTCGTGCAGGTCGGCGGTCTTGGTTTCCATCCAGATGATATCGGCAAAAGGAGCGACCGCCAGTGATTTGGCAACTGCATAGGGAATACCGCCGCGAACCTGATAATAACCCTCCGGGGTCCGGGCGATGTCGCAATTCCAGATAACATTGCAGCCCATGGACCGGGCTTTATCCTGAGCTTCAGAAATTGAAGCCGTCTCGGCGTAGGTTTCCCACTCATCAACGGTTATCGGCAATTCGGTCCCTTCGTCCTGCTGGAACTTCATGACGTCGGCCACTGCTTCGCCGTAGGTTTTCATGCAGGCTTCCATTTGCCACAATTCAAGCAGGCGGGTGGAGATTGCGTCCAGCGCGGCGTTGGTGTCGGCAGCGCTTTGAGAAGGCAGGGTTTTGATTGCGGCATCGATTTCACCGGACAGGCCGTTTTTATCAAGCCAGCTGTCTGTTTCGGCATAAACTTCGTCGGAAATACGGTACATCAAATGACCGTTGATGCCGCTAACCCCCTTGTTGTTGAACTGGCGCATAACCGCGAGGAAGGCGATCTTGTAGCTCGGGATATTGGTATTGGTGGCTCCGAGGATAAAGTTATGGTCGCGCTCGTCGCCGCGGCCATCGAGGAAAGTGGCAGCTTCGGCATCGGTCCGGGCGACAATGATGCCGGGGACTTTCATGACGTCAAGCTGAAAACGAGCTGCATTGAGGCGTTTGATCTGTTCGTCGACAGGCACTAGAACCTTACCGGCCTGATGACCGCATTTTTGACGCCCGGCTTCTGATCTTCGATATGGTAGCCGGGCACACCGACCTCGGCAAAGCGCCGGATCAGATTGCGTACATGGGCGTCACCGCCGTGGCCGGTATCGGCATCGGCAATAATAAAGGGGCGATAGTCGATTTCAGGAATACGCTGGCGCTCTTCTTCACTCATATGCAGGCGCTGATAATACTGGTTGCGATCGGCGGCCAGCAGGGCGCGTACAATGGGAGCCGCTTCGTCAGGCACCTGGCTTAAAGGATAGCTGGCCAGGTCGGGGCCGGGATCTTCGTTGCGTGAGCCTTTAGCCGATGTGGCCCAGCCGCCCAGGTAAACCCCTTCGATGCCTATTCTTTTGATCGTAACCGCCTGCCCAGGTGAGTAGGGGCCGAAGGTGGTGATCGATTTGCCTTCACTGAACATTTCGAGCAGGCGATTGTAGAACCCTTCTGCCGCATCCCGGGCGACGGTGTAATCGACAGCGATAGTGCCTTGCTGCTCGACAACCTGATCGGCGGTGTAAAGTCTCAGGGTGTCTTTAAAACGTGGCTGTGCAAACCATTCTTGCGTCGCTTTGACCTTGTCTTGGAATGTACTCATTCTCTTCTTCTCCTCTAGCAGCCAGCTGCTGGTGCAGTGTCGAGATTTTCGGTGATCCGGACACCTTGATTTTTAAAAGCGTTCATATAATGTGAGATGCGTTGCCGGGCAATATCCAGATTCATATTGTTCAGATTGATGTTCAGGAGATCGATGTACCATGGTGCTTTGATCGGGTCTTCGACATAGGCTTCGACGATTGCCCGGGCGATCGGCAGGGTGGTGTCCTTGATGCATCGTAGACATCGCGATTGTCGGCGGCGAGCAGTTTTGCGTATTCTTCTTCCAGTAAACGATTGAAAATATCTCTGGTAAAGACATCGCCCTGTTTCAGGCCGGTCTCGGCATCATCCTCTGTCAGGGCCGCACCCTTATGCACCCATTCCCATAGAATGCTGAGGCGGATTTCGCCGGTGGCCATGTCTTCCATCAGATAGAGGATGTCATCATTACCGAAAAAATCGGCCGGTTTCAGGGCTGCAGCCTGCAGGCCCTGACCGAAGGCATTGCCGTATTGTAAAGCGACGCTGAGCAGGTTGCGGGCGCCACGAACCGTGCGCGGCGCGGACTCGAGCAATGTCAGTCCGGCGGCATCTTCAGCGGTGTAGGTCAACGCTGGAAATTCACGACCCAGCTGGTTGGTTTTGCCGACCTCTTCCCAGACCGGTCGAATGATGTGGGCCATCTTCCAGTGGGCGATCCACTTGCCGCTGGCTCCTTCCTGTTCTTCGCGAATAGCACCGGCACGCGCTTTCCTCATGCTGCTGGCGACACCTTCTTCCGAGCCTACCGGGATATTTGGCTCCATGCCGCCCTGCCAGAGGGCAAAATTTCCATTTTTATCGGGGGTGTTGACGGCCCGGCGAACGCGATCCTCATAGTGGCGCATATAGCCGTAGGTCATGACGATCGATTCAATATTGGGATTGACAAACTGGGGGTCCCAGGCGTTGGCGTCGGATACGCTGTTGATATAATCCCAGCGGCCGGTGTTAAACCGACAAAATGCCTGCCGAGGGCGGCACGTATCTCCATCAGCTGGAATGTTGCTTCAAGCTGCTCAACCAGGACGTAGCTTTTGATTGTTCCCTCTTCCAGTCGAAGGTGCGCTTCAAGGTTGGAGAGCAGTTTATTCCAGAAACCGGCCTCTTCAGCGGTCTGGATTTGGGCAGGTAGAGGACGATGGATGAGCCGGAACTCTGCAGAGTTTTATAGTTATTGACGACATAGAGGGTCATGTCGACGATGGAGGCGGACAGTGATTCTCCGTCAGCGCGGATGTGGCGGTCATCGAGATGGAGTCCGCGGGCGCGAAAGATCTTGGTGGTGAAGTTCAGCTGCTCGCGCCAGTCGGAGATGATGTCTCGTCCCAGAAATCCTTGGGCCCAGTTGTTCATCTCCTGAGAAACGGCCTCTGCAACTTCGAGAAACTGAGGGGCCTTTGCGATTGCCAGTTTGAGGCTGCGTTGATTGTCGAGCGACATGGTTGTGATCTGGCCAAGGGCATCTTCGCCGTCAAACATCCAGCCATCAGCTCCGGAAAGCAGAGCGTAAGCAACATTGCGCAGACTGGATTTTATCGATGCGTTCGGTTTGGCTGCCGGGCCGGTGCCTTGCAGCCACTGGCGTTGAAGATCGTGGGGAATGACAGCTCCGATAAAATGACCATCCCGGGCATCCCGGACTTTGATCCCGGTCCCTTTGATTTCAGCATCGGGATCCAGGAATGTAATCGGTGTTTTGTCGGCCATCCGCTTGGCACGCCGCTGAGTTCGCTCGCTCATCAGTTGCTTCTGTTCTCTGTTGAACCGGGCCATATAGGTGAGTGCCGCCATGGCTTCCGGAGTGTAGATATCCGCATAGTCTGCAGCCAGATGATCGCGGATGCTCAGCTTCGGGCTATCGTTGGTCGATGCTTCTGTGCTCATCATGTTCCTCCCCTTGTAAGTTTCGGAAACGTTGTTTCTGAAATTGAAATATAACTTGTAGGGTAATAATTAATCTATGCGGGAACTCCCGTCAATAGCTAATTTACAAATATAATAATTTTTTAGAATTATGTTTTAGGACGGCTAAATAATTTTATTATAAAGAAAAGAAATTGTGTTGAGGGGCCGGAAGACCCCTCGATTTGCAATGGTGGAATAACGTTGGTTTGCTCTTTAGAACATTTTTTGCGTCGCTGCAAGAGCGAGCCCGGTATTGATGTTTGCTCCCATGTCGCCAAGTATTGACTCGAGAGCCCCAACGCAGAGCAGAATGTTTTCTCGCCGGCTCGAATGACCCATCAGGCCGATACGCCAAACCTTGCCGGCCAGGGCACCGAGGCCGGCACCGATTTCCAGGTTGTATTCATTGAGAAGGCGGTTTCGGACGTCGGCATCGTCAACGCCTGCGGGAATTGTGACGGCGTTGAGCTGGGGCAGGCGATCATTTTGATTGACAACAAACTCAAGCCCCATTGCCTCCAGCCCGGCGCGCAGAGCGAGGTGGTTCGTCCGGTGCCGCTCCCAGGCGTTTTCAAGGCCCTCATTCTTAAGCATGATGAGGGCTTCGTGCAGGGCGTAAAGGGCGTTGATCGGTGCGGTGTGGTGGTAGGCACGTTTGGCGCCTTCTCCCCAGTATCCCATGACCAGATTGAGGTCCATGAACCAACTCTGAACCTTGGTCTTGCGATTGCGCACCTTATCCAGGGCTTTGTCGCTAAAGCTGACAGGAGCAATGCCGGGTGTACAGGAAAGGCATTTCTGAGTGCCGGAATAGATTGCGTCGATATTCCATTCGTCGACTTTGACGGGGGTTCCGCCCAGTGAGGTAACGGCGTCAACAATGGTCAGGCAGTCATGCTGATGGGCCAGTTCGACCAGGGTGGCAACATCCGATTGCGCACCGGTCGAAGTTTCGGCGTGAACCATGGCCACGATACAGGCATCCGGGTTTGTTGCAAGGGCTTCTTGCAGTTTGGCCGGGTCGATTGCGCTGCCCCATTCATCATCAACGATCACCGCGCTGCCCCCGCAACGCTCAACGTTTTCGACCATGCGGCCACCGAAGACCCCGTTACGGCAGACGATGACCTTGTCTCCCGGTTCGACCAGATTGGCAAAGCAGGTTTCCATGCCGGCCGATCCGGGAGCTGAGACCGGCATCGTCATGGCATTACGAGTTTGGAAGGTGTACTGAAGCAACTCTTTGACCTCGTCCATCAGGTTGATGAATTCGGGGTCCAGATGACCAATTGTCGGTCGTGAAAGGGCTTCGAGAATGCGAGGGTGGACATCGGACGGACCGGGTCCCATCAGAGTGCGAATTGGTGGATTGAATGAATTGAATTGCATCGGCGTTCCTTTATCATGTTGGGTTAAGAGTGTGGGATATTGGTTGGAATAACGGTTAATCAGTGCTCTTTTCCCTGAGGAAAATAATATCTCTTTGCCGGTGGTGGTCAAGCCTTCGGCCCTCTGTTTTTTCTTGGGTGGCGGAAGATTAGCACAGTGATTATTTAAAAATCAAACGCTGTTACATGTTAATTGTTAGAAAATACCTGATAAGGGACCAGGTTTTTTAAGGAGACTGAAGTCATCTCCCTTCAAAAGTGTGAACAGGGGAGATTCTTCACTGAAACTAAAATCATTTTTAATTTAATTTATTCATTGCGAAGGTACGCTGCGGGCTTATGGTTCAGGGCTTTCCAGGTTCCACTCAGGCCGAGCAGCAGAGTCAGCAAGGAGCCTCCTGCCAGTGCGGCTGTCGCCACGAGCAGGTCGGGACGGTAGCTTGTGTCAAGAGGGCCTTGAAGGATGGCATAGGCAGCGAGCGAGCCGACACAAAGGCTCATGAACGCCGTGACCAGACCGATCAGGATAAATTCACAGGCGAAGATCAGCAGTATCTTTCTGCGGCTGGCACCGCAGACCTTGTAGATGACCGCGTCGCGAATGCGGCGATGCTGATCGGCCGCTACGGCACCGACAAGAACAAGCAGGCCGGTCAATAGGCTATTGCCGCCATTCCTTTAAAGGCCAGGCCGATGCGGGTCAGTGTCCGGGAGACGTTGGCCAGAATCTCCCGCACGGAGAGAGCTGAGACGTTGGCAAAGCTTGCGGTGACTTTACGGTAGAAATTTTCTTGCTCTTCAGGAGCTAAATGAACAGCGGCGATATGGGTTTGCGGGGCTTTTTCAAGGACTCCCGGGGCAAAAATAATGGCGAAGTTAAGCTCGAGGGTTGACCAGTCGACACTGCGCAGGTTGGCGATTTTTGCCGTTATGGTGCGGCCCAGGATGTTGACGCTCAGGCTATCGCCAATGTTCAGACCAAATCCCCGGGCCAGATCTTCGGTCAGGGATATCAGCGGTGGGCCGTCATAGTCGCTCGGCCACCAGCGGCCGTCGGTGAGGGTTGAGCCCTCAGGCTGTTCAGCGGCATAGCTGAGAAAGCGATCACTGCGCACAGCCCAGCGCACTGCGGGGCTTATGTTGGCGCGTTCGACCGGTATGCCGGAAAGCGCCGTAATGCGTCCGCGCAAAGTCGGTGAATGGCTGAATTCATCGACATCGGGATCACTGGCGGCCATCTCTCTGATCTGGTCCAGCTGCTGCGGCTGGATGTCAAAAAAGAAATAGGCTGGAGCTGAGGCTGGAAGGGAGTCGGAGATCATGGCATTAAGGCTGCCCTGAACCTGAACGATCATAACCAGCGCTGTCAAGCCGATGCCGAGGGAGAAGATCATTCCGCCTGCCGGGGAGCCGGGCCGTTGCATGTTGGTTTGAGCAAAACGGATGATTGTGTTGCTGTGGCGTGGCAGTTTGCGGGTCAAGCGTAACATGACCCAGGCGAGCAGGCGGAAGAGCGTAGTGCAGCTTGCGGCACCGACGATAAACCAGAGCGCCAGTCGCTTGTCGGGACTACTGATCAGGATTACAGCGATCAGCGCCAGGGCGGAGGCAACCATGAGGAGTCGGATGCGGAATGTCGGCTTGATGCTGTCGCCGCTGCCGTAACCGCGAAACAGAGACGCAGGTGTGATCTGGCAGGCCTGACCAAGGGCGTGAAGTGAAAACAACAGTGCGGTGAGCAGGCCGAAGAGGCTTGCTACGGCCCATACCTGTGGGAAGAAGCCTGGATCCAGAGGGAAGGGGAAGCTGTTTCCGAACACCTGGTTGAGGATGTAGGGGAGTGAGGCTCCCGCCATGAGACCGGCAGCCGATGCGCTGAGTCCGAGCAGCATGATCTGCAACAGGTAGGTGGTGAAGATCATCCTGCGTGTTGCGCCAAGGCACTTCATTGTGGCGATATGATTGCGCTTACCGTTGAGGTAGCCGCGCACGGCACCGCTGATTCCCAACCCACCGACCAGGAGAGAGCAAAGCCCGAGCAGGGTCAGGTTGGTTTCCATGCGGTCGAGGAAAAGCGTACCCGCGGGGCCGCATCGCTCCAGCTGCGGATTCGCCAGCCTGAATCGGGAAAGCGTTGCTGCAGTTCGGTTTTGATAACCGTTGACTGTGACTGTTGGGGCAGCTTGATCCGGTAGGCATAATTGATCAGGCTGCCCGGTTGCACCAGCCCGGTGGCGAGCAGGGCCTGCTGACTGATCATGACCCGTGGGCCGAGATTAAAGGCCCTGAGGGAGCGGTCTGGTTCCTGTCTGATCACCGCGGCGATGCGGAAGGTTGCAGCTCCAATTTTAACCTGATCGCCGACCGAACAGGAAAAGCGCTGGATGAAGCTCTGTTCGACCAGGGCCTGAGGGGTTGAATCGGGTGATTGGAAGAGTGTGTCTATCTGTTGCTGTGAGTCGAGTTCGATCTGGCCGTAAAGGGGATAGGCCGGATCGATCGCTTTCAGCTCGACCAGGGCTCTTGTGTCGCTGACGGGGACGTGGGCCATGGTGCGCAGTTCACTGACCGCGGAGATGGCGCCGAGATCACCGATGGCGTCTCTCTGCTCTGCCGTAAGCGGACGATGGATCTGGCGAATTTCAAGGTCGCCACCCAACAGGGCGGCGGCGTCGCGCAACAGCCCTGAGCGAGCTGCCTGGGTGAAGTTGCCGATGGCGGCAATGGCAAAGACTCCGAGAAAAAGGCAGCTCAAGAAGACACCGAAACCACGGATTCCATGACGCAGTTCGCGCCGTAGCAGGCGCAGACTCTGGAGTATGAAGGCTCTTCCTGTCATTGTCCGATTCCAGGGGGCAGAAGTTTCCCATCGGCCATATGCACCGTCCGGCTGCAGCGCTCAGCTAGGGCGGGGTCATGGGTGATCAGAATCAAGGTCGTCGCCAATGTGTCTTGTATGGCAAACAGTTGATCCATAACCAGCTGGCCTGTTTCGCGGTCAAGATTGCCCGTCGCTCGTCAGCCAGAATCAGATCCGGTTGCGAAACAAAAGCCCGGGCCAGGGCAACGCGTTGTTGTTCGCCGCCGGACAGTTGACCGGGAAAGTGATGCAGTCGATGTTGCAGCCCGGTCGTCGCCAGGGCTTCTTCGGCTTTTTCCATGGCATCCTGCCTGGCTGAAAATTCCAGGCGGCAGGGCCACGTTTTCCAGGGCTGTCATGGTAGGGATCAGATGGAACGATTGAAAGACGATACCGACGTGGCGGCGTCTGAATTCTGCCAGCTTATCTTCATCGAGATTGTTGAGAGTGGTTCCGGCAATGGTGATCTGTCCCGCCGAACAACTTTCCAGACCCGCCAGGGCCATCAGCAGGGTCGTTTTGCCCGCTCCTGAAGGGCCGACGATACTGACGGTCTCTCCACGTTCGATCTGTAGGCTGATGCCACGCAAAATGTTGACCGTTCCACCCCCGCCGACTAGACTGAGGTGGAGATCGTCAATGTTAATCAAAGGTGAAGACATGAAAACTCCATGGCCATGGTTATTCGGATTGATAGTGTTTACCGTGCTGCCCGCTGCGGCGGAGACAACGATTCTCGTCCTGGGGGACAGCCTTACAGCAGGTTATGGTCTGACCTCCGAGCTGGCGTTTCCCGCCCAGCTTGAAGCCGCATTGGTTGAGCGCGGGCACCATGTCCGCGTAGTAAATGCCGGAATTTCAGGTGACACCAGTGCCGGAGGGGCCGCTCGACTGGAATGGAGCCTAGCCGAACAACCCGATATCGTTATCGTCGAACTGGGTGCCAATGATGCCTTGCGCGGTTTAAGCCCGGCCCAGACCAGAAAGCAGCTTGCTGCTATTCTGGAGCGCCTGAAGCGGGAGCAGGTTGATGTCCTGTTGGCAGGCATGAAAGCACCCCGTAACCTGGGTGCAGATTATTATAACAGCTTTGACCGTTTGTATCCTGATTTGGCCGAAGAATTTGACGTGAACTTGTATCCCTTTTTCTGGAAGGTGTCGCAGGCATTCCCAAGCTGAACCAGGCTGACGGCATCCACCCGAACGCTGCCGGTGTTCAGGTTATTGTTGAGGGCATCAGGCCTTTTGTGGAGGAACTGATCCCGCGCTCTTGAGTTGTCAATCTCCTTGGGTGCTGATCCCCGACCGACGGAGAAACTTATCCAGTTCTTCAGGGAGGGGGACTCTATCTTGATAGCTCGATCCTGAAAAGGATCATCAAGCTCCAGGCGGCAGCAGTGGAGAAAGAGCCGTGGTAATCCTTTGGGGCGGGGTCCCTGATAGCGCTGGTCCCCAAAGAGTGGATATCCGGCGTCGGACAGTTGGCGGCGAATCTGATGCTGGCGGCCCGTGTGCAGTTTGATTTCAAGCAATGAGGCCGATCCGTCTGTCGCGATGATTTTGTAGTCAGTGACCGCTTTTTTGAGTTTTCCCTTAGCCGGAATTTCAGATGTCAGCCGTTCCTGCCGGCATGGTTTTCCCTGGACTAAAGCCAGATAGGTCTTGATCATTCCGCCGACCATCATCAACTTGCCTAATTCAGAACAGCTTTTCTTCCCTTTCCCAAACAGGACCGGACCGGAGGTCTGAAGGTCGAGCCGATGGATCGGGGCTATGCTGAATCCGCCCGTCGACCAGTGGTTGATGCGGTCGGTCAGATTGTCCGTTTCGTGGCCTCTGCTACGGTGAATAGCCAGCCCTGAAGGCTTGTTTAAAATCAGTATTTCACGCGACTCAAAAAGGATTTCAGGAGTTTTTTCCGCTTTGGCGATAAGGGATAAAAGCCGATTGCTTTCGGGAAGTTGGATGGTTTCATCCGGTTCAACCAGATGCTCCAGCCGGAGTTCGGTCTGATGGTTCTTGATCTTCCCTGATTTTACCAGGTGGCGCAAATAAGCGAGGGGGGCTGCTGGAATTTTACGAGCCAGAAACTCTTCCAGCGTTAAGCCAACATCCTGTTCTGAAACCCTGTATTCAGGCATATGATTTAATCAACCTTTCATTTGAATTCTTCACGGATATCACATGAAGAAAAACGTAATTATAAACCAATGATTTGTAGAGTAAAACGAAAAACTTGTTAACTTATTGATTTATAAGCACAATTTTTATTTTTACTCTTGACTCAAATTATCAGAATAGTATACTATGTGTCCACAAGTGATAAAAAAAACCATATATTATTCGGAGGTGATTATATGAGATGTCCCGTTTGTAAAAATCACGAGGAGAATGAACTTCACCTCGATTCTGAAGGTTTCCACGAAGGAATTTTCGAGTGCGAGGTCTGTGGCACAAGCTGGTCTGTAAATCACAACCTGGCTGAAGTCATCAGCGATCCACAAGAGCAGTCCTTCCTGTCGGCAACATCTGAGCCCGTTGAGAGCGACGATTACAGTTGGGCAAGTTAAGCCCGGTTGTTTAAGCTGCGATAAAAAGAGCGCCCGTCAAACATGGGCGCTCTTTTTTTATCTGCGCGATCTCTCATGTAAAGCTCAGCTCTTGCTGGCTGTTTTACCCTTTATGTCCCAACCACCGCCCAGGGCTTTAATCAGAGCAACTGAATAGCTCATCTGATTGCGTTTCAACTGGACCAGCGCGCGTTCCGTCTGCAGGGCACTGCGTTGGGTGTCAACAACTTCCAGATAACTGACCAAGCCTGCCCGATAGCGTTTTTCCGACAGTCTCCAAGCTTCATGAGCAGCATCTGCCGCCTGTTGTAAGGCTCTGTTTTGATGATTGAGAACCTTCAGGGCGTTGAGGCCGTTTTCAACCTCCTGGAAAGCGATCAGGACCTGATCACGATAGGTCGCGACAGCTTCTTCATAAGCTGCTCTGGCCTTGTCGAGATTGGCATTGTTGCGCCCGTAATCGAAAATTGGCAGAGAAACTGCCGGCCCCAGACCCCAGGTGCGGTTGTCCCAGTTAAAAAGAGAACTCATCTGATCACTGGCAAAGCCGGCATGCCCGGTCAAGCTGATCGCCGGGAAAATGCTGTCCTGGCAATGCCGATTCGAGCTGAAGCAGCCGCCATCTGGCGTTCTGCTGCGGCAATGTCAGGTCTGCGCTCAAGCAGTTCGGACGGCAGTCCTTGGTTGATTGTCGGAAGGTTAAGCTGGACCGGTTGTTGGGCGAGGGAAAAGCTTGATGCCGGCCGGCCAATCAGCAGAGCGATAGCGTTTTCATGCTCGCCGCGCTGGATATTGAGGCCGATCGCTTCCGCTTCGGTCGATGCCAGTTCCGTCTCTGCCCTGGACAGGTCAAGTTGCCCGACCTGACCGTGATCAAGCGGCTTTTGATCAGGTCGCGATTGTCCCGGCGCAGCTGGATCGTTTGTCGAAGTAGATCGATCTCGTTGTCGATGGTGCGCAAGGCGAAATAGTTGCGTGCCAGTTCGGCCTGAAGGGACAGCAGCAGGTTGTGATAATCTGCTATGGCACCGGCGACATTGGCCTCAGACGCCTCTATCGAACGCTTGACCCGGCCCCAGAGGTCGACTTCATAGCTCAGTACCAAAGGGAGTTTGTACTGGTTGCCGGTTGTGGTCCCGGTTATTGCCAGGTCGGCAGCTGTCCGCTGGCGGGTGGCCGAGGCGTTAAGGTCAAGGCGGGGCAGTTGATCAGAGCGGCTGATCCCAAGGCTGGCCTGAGCTTGACTCAAACGGGCAAAGGCGGCTTGCAGACTCTGATTCGAGGCGGACGCCTGTTGTTCCAGGCTGTTCAGCACTGGATCATTGTAGACTGTCCACCATTCCCCTTTGACCTGAGTGTCCTTCGGGGTTGCTTCTTTCCAGGGTGTATCATTTTTATACTGAACCGGGATTATGGTTGCCGGTTGCTGGTAATCGGGACCCATGACACAGCCCGACAGAGCAATAATCATAAGCAGGGCTGGTAACAGTTTAAGCGTTCTTCTGGTTTTATTCATTTTCCTGTTCCTTTGTCTCCCGACTGCTATCATCGGCCTGAGACCAGATGAGGCGGTCGGTCAACAGATTCAGCAGCCACTTCATGATCAGCGCCGCCAGTTCCGGATGCTGTGCTTCCAGTTGAGCGTAGCTGTCACGTGACATCAATAATAATTCACTGTTTTCCAGGGCTGTAACCGAGCGGCCCTGACGAAATTTGCACAAGAAGCCATCGTCTCCGACCAGCATGCCGGATCTGAATATTTCATCTGAAAAACAGTTTTAATCGAGTCTTCTCTACGGATACTGGCAACTTTTCCCGACAGCAGGACGCCGACGCCAAATTCTTCACTGTTTTCCTTCTGCCAGTCAAAGTCGGTTCCTGCCGGAAGGCGACAGTAATGAAAATAGTTGCGCAGCAAAAACAGGCTGCGCTGGGATAACAGCTGGATCATTTTGCTGAAAGCATCCTCCGGCAAAGGTTTTGACAATAGCTGTCCCTGTCTTCATCTATGCCTGCCGTATCCCGGTTCATGCTGCTGCTTCCTTGGTCGATGCGGATGATTGCTCAGTTGAATCAACAATACTCAACTCCGGATGGCGCTTACGGGCCAGCATCATGTATATGGCCGGAATGACAAACAGTGTCAGCAGAGTTCCGAGAGACAGACCCCCGACAATAACCCAGCCGATCTGTGAGCGGCTTTCTGCTCCGGCTCCGCTCGCCAGCGCCAGGGAACCGAACCGAGCACCATGGCTCCGGTGGTCATCAAAATCGGGCGTAAGCGCAAGGTTGCCGCTTCAAGAACGGCTTCGAGCTTGTTCTTCCCCTGTTCCTGGAGCTGGTTGGCAAATTCGACAATCAGAATACCATGTTTGGTGATCAGGCCGATCAGGGTGATCAGGCCAACCTGGCTGTAGATACTCAGGGTGTTGTCGGTCAGGTAGAGTGCCAGCAAGGCACCCGCCATCGACAGTGGTACGGTAAACAGAATGACAAATGGATCGATAAACGACTCGAATTGGGCTGCCATCATCAGGTAGATGATGATGAGAGCCAGAGCGAAGGTGGTCAAAAGACCTGCGTTACTGTCCATGAATTCGCGCGATTGGCCTTTATAGTCGATTCGCGCCGTTTCCGGTAAAACCTGCCTGGCGGCGTTATTGAGATAGTCCAGAGCTTCTCCCTGCGAATATCCGGGGGCGAGATTCGCACTGACAATCGCCGCTCGACTGCGGTCGAAATGATTCAGTGATTGGGCCGTTACGCTCTCTTCAATAGTGACCAGATTCGATAGCGGGATCATGGCGCCGCTGCTGCCGCGAACGTGAATCCGTTTAAGGTTGTCCGGAGTAACGCGCAGTTCATCTTCGGTTTTGACAATGACGTCATACTGTTCTCCATCCATCTTGAAGCGGGTGACGTCGCGCCCGCCCATCATGGTTTCAATGGTTCGACCGATAGTGGCAATCGGGACCCCGAGATCTGCAGCCTTGTCGCGATCAACCTGCAGGCGCAGTTCGGGGGAATTGAGTTTGAGGTCTGTCCGGGCGGCAAGAATCTTCGGATTCTTACGCACCTCGGCCATAAGCTTGTTGATCTGATCATTCAGTTCTGGATAGCTGTCGGTTGTTTTGACGACAAACTGGACCGGCTGATCCATGAACGGTTGCCCCAGTGACGGCGGGGTAATCGGAAATCCAAGGATTCCCGGAATTCCGAACAGTTTGGGACCCAGTTCCCCGGCGATCTGTAAAGAAGAGCGTTCTCGCTCTGACCAGTCCTTCAGCTCAACGAAGCTGATCCCCTCGGTGACGTTGTTATTCATGCCGCCGACGGTGAATACACCAACTTGCTCGGGAACGGGCTCAAGGAGTTTTTCCGCCTGCTGGAGATAGTGATCGGTGTAAGCCAGGCTGGCACCGTCCGGGGCGATGGCAAAGGTCATGAAGACGCCTCGGTCTTCAAGTGGAGACATCTCGGACGGCAGCTGGTTGAAAAAGAACCAGGATGCAGCACCGGCCATGACGGCAATGCTCAGGCCGATCAGAGCTGTCTTGAGCGACCAGCCGAGGATGCGACGGTAGCCGTTTTCGAGGGCGACAAAGAAGTTTTCCAGGAGCGTGAAAATCTTCATGTGATTGTCTCGATGACGCAGCATTTTAGCGCACATCATCGGTGTCAAGGTCAGGGCGACAAAGCCTGAAACGATGACTGACCCGGCCAGGGTCAGGGCAAATTCAGTAAATAACTTGCCGGTACGGCCCTCCATCATGGCGACCGGCACATAAACGGCAGCCAGGGTCAAAGTCATGAGAATGACAGCGAAACCGATCTCGCGCATTCCCTTGATCGCAGCTGCCTGCGGTTTGATCCCGTTTTCAACGTGCCGGTGAACGTTTTCCAGTACGACGATGGCATCGTCGACCACCAGGCCGACGGCCAGAACCATGGCCAGCAGGGTCAGGGTGTTAATCGAAAATCCGAGAGCCCACATCAAGGTGAAGGAACCGATCAGCGAAACCGGGATCGTGACCAATGGAATCAAGGTCGAACGGATACTGCGCAGGAAAAAGAAGATGATCAGCAGAACCAGTCCCACAGCTTCAAAGATCGAGCTGAAAACATTTTCGATGGAACGTTCGATGAAAATCGATGAGTCGTAAACAATCTTGACTTTCATCCCCTGGGGGAACGTTTCCTCCAACTCGGGAAGGAGTGCACGCAGGGCTTTAGAAATGTCGAGCGGGTTGGCGGTCGATTGCTTAACCAGGCCGACAGCCACCGCTTCGCCTCCATTGTAACGCAGAATCGAACGTTCCGATTCCGGACCGATTTCCACTCGCCCGACGTCACGAATGCGAATCAGGCTGTTGCCCGATTTGCCGATAATGATGTTGTTGAACTGTTCCGGTGAGTTAAGGCTGGTATCTGTCAGGACCGTAAATTCGCGGCTGTCGCTTTCGATTCTTCCGCCTGGAACTTCGATATTTTGTGCCCGGATAGCATTTTCCACATCCTGGGGGGTAACGCTGCGGGCGGTCAGCAGATCGGGGTCGAGCCAGATGCGCATGGAATAGGTACGCGAGCCGAAAACTTGAGCCCCCGCAACTCCGTTGATCATCTCAAGCTGATCGGTCACATAGCGATCAACGTAGTCGGTGATTTCCTGGTTACTGTGATTATTGCTTGAAAAGGACATGTAAAGAATCGGGTCGCATCGGCTTCGACCTTAGCGATGACCGGTTCTTCAATATCGAGAGGCAGGTCGGCCCGCACCCGGCCAACCCGGTCACGCACTTCCGCTGCCGCATCGTCGGCATTGCGCTCCATTTTGAAGACAATGCTGATCTGACTCTGCTCCTGACGACTTTCGGAACTGATGGTTTTGATCCCTTCGATTCCAGACAGACTGTCCTCAATGATGGTCGTGACCTCGGTTTCGATGATTTCAGGACTGGCTCCCTGGTAGACGGTCACAACCGAAACGGTAGGCTCGTCGATATTGGGATATTCCCGCACCGTGAGGCGGTCATAGGAGACGATGCCGATCAACACAATCAGCAGACTCATGACCGTCGCCAGAACGGGACGTTTTACGCTTGTTTCTGATATTTTCATGGTTATGCCTTTATTTCTTGCTGTTTGTATCCGCTACCGAGGACCTGGGATACCGTCTGAATTCTGTTTGTTGCCGGTCTTTAATTAAACCATATCAGCAGGAAATCAGTGAGTCCGGGCAAACAGTTCCGGATCGGCAGGGATCGCCTGCACCGGGCTGCCTGGGCCGATTTTCTGATGGCCTCCGGTGATCACCACATCGCCTTTGTTGAGACCGCTGGTGATCTCAACCCAGCCTTTCATCCGTGCTCCGGTTTGAACCTCAACCATCTGGGCTTTGCCGTCAACGACGGTAAAGACCAATTTGCTATCAGGTTGTGAAATCAGGGCCTGTTCGGGAATGAACAGCGCATCGGTTCGGTTGGCAACTTCAAGCCGAATCTTGACAAACTGGCCCGGGAACAGCTTACGGGTGGAATTGTCAATTTGGCCGCGGACGACCAGACTGCGGCTTGCCGGATCGATTTTAGGATTGATTGCGTAAATTTTGCTGGTAAAGATCTGCTCCGGGTAGGCGTCAGAGCTCAGCGCAATCTTCTGGCCAACCTTGACCGCCGCAATATTTTTTCCGGAATATTGAATTCGACTTTCAGCCGCTGGATCGCTTCGAGGTTGACCAGAGACTGGCCCGGCTGAATGTAATCCCCCAGACTGACCTGTCGCAGTCCCAAGGTCCCGGCAAAGGGTGCTTTGATTATGGTTTTATCAAGTTGGGCCTGTGCCAGTCGGACTCGGGCTTCATCCAGCTGCCACTTGGCATAGGACTCATCCCGCTCCTGTTTGGACACGGCGTTGTCCCTGAGCAGGTTTTCGGCCCGGTTGTAGGTTGACTGGCTCAGATCCCGGTTGGCAATAGCCTGATCCAGTTCAGCCTGAAGGACGCTGCTGTCGAGTTCGATCAGTACCTTGTTGCGGTTGACCTGCGCCCCTTCGGAAAATCGATTTTCGTGACGCGACCAGCGATCTCAGCCGCAATGACGACCGACTCGTCCGAATGCAGACTGCCAACGGCTGAAATGATTTCGGCACTGTCGGAAACCCTGACTTCAGCTGTTTCAACCGGCATTGGTGGCATGGTCGATGCGGCGGCCTGTTCTTTCGGTTCTGATGCCATCAATTGTGGCCCATACATCAGACCGATACCGGCACCGACAACCAGCAATATGGTGATGAGCATGACCGGCATGGCAATACGCAGTTTTCTGTCCCGAACGTTTTTTGGGGGGGCAGTGGCATTTGGCTTTGTTTCTGACATAAATTCCTCTGTTCTTCTGCCTGGGAGTGAGCGTTCACTCCGGGTGTGAATATAATTAAAGCTTCTGATCTGGTTTTTCCCGGACTAAAGCTTAATGCTGTCCCAACAGGCTGACAATGTTGCTTCAATCATTTCTTCGGAGACTTTGAAATAACCGGTGAACTGGTCTCTGACCAGCATCAGCATTGGCCCGAAGCAAAGAGCAAAAAGCAAATCTTCCGGCAGATCCTTAATGACCTGTCGTTCAACCCCTTTATGAAAGGCCCGGCTTAAAGGTCGGTCACAGCCCCCGTCTTCCGAGCGCTTCTTTGCAATTCCGTAAGGAGAGTTGTAATACATCTCCAGAAACCTGAATTTATGCGGATTTTCAAGCAGGAAATGAAAAACACGATCAAGTATCCTGAGCAGGGTTTCACGTATCGGAGCTTCTTCATCGACACCACTGTTGATGAATGGGCGCAGTTCTGCATCGATCTCCGTGTGGAGAGCTTCGATCAGGGCATCCTTGTTTTCAAAATAGCGATAAAGGGTGCCGACTCCGACGTTGGCCAATTTGGCAATCTGAGATGTCGGGGCGCAGTGAAAACCGTTTTCTGCAAATATCTGCAGAGAGGCCTTCAGAATGACTTCCCGTTTATCTGATTTAACTTCGGACATAGCTGGTATCCTTTTCGGAGTGAGCGTTCAGTCCGTTATAGCTTCCATTGATTTTCCTGTCAATATGGAAAATGCGATAAAGGCTTTCCAGCTGGTGAAATCGGTTTTCTGTTGATTCAGGGTTGCTCATATTTTGCTCACTTGACTGAAATAGGTCATATGACTAAAGTGGTTACTCACATTGATCCCGGACAGGTTTATGAATCGATATAAAAGTAGTGAAAAAACCAGGCAGGCTTTGATTAATGCGGCAGGAGAGCTCGCCGCAGAACACGGAATTAATGCGGTCACGACCCGTGCTATTGCTAATCTGGCCGGTGAAAACCTGGGCAGTATCCATTATCACTTCGGCAGCAAGGAGAAGCTGTTCGAAGCGGTTATTCTTCATGTGGCTGAACGCTGGCAATCACTACCGATCAAAGACATTGTCGCCAAGGTCGATGATGATCCGAGTCGCGCCGAGTTGGCGCAAATGGTCAGTCATGTTGTCAAGCGTAACGTCGCCTGATTTTTGATCGTTCCGCTCCAGCCTGGCACTGTCGGGTTCTCTATCAACTGGTTCAGCGGACTTCGCCGCTGTTGGATACTTTTCGCTCTCTTGTTCTGGTTCCTGAAATAGAGCAGGCGGTCAGGTTGATGAAGGCGATCAATCCGGATTTTGATGACAATGAGGCCATGTTGCACTACTTCATGATGGTGACCCCGCTGCAGTTTCATGCCGATTATCGTGATGCAATCTTAAACCGTCTGGGAACAGACGATTTTAATGGAGATTATGTTCAAAAACTCGAGGATCTCTGCATCAGGCAAAGCCTGTTGTTGTTGAATCTTCCGTTAGATTGATCAGGAGGGACCCCCTATGTATCGTGTTTTGATGGCTGTTGTGATGGTTTTTCTTGTAATCCCCAGGTGTCTGAGGCAGCAGGCTACAGCTATCCCGGAATCATTTTGGCGAGTCGGACGACCCGATTGGCTTTTCGTGTTGGCGGGCCTCTGGTTCAGGTCAATGTGGATGCGGGAACCCGAGTTGAAAGGGGCAGCTGCTGATGCAGATCGACCCACGCGATTTGCCGACAATATAGCGGTTCTCAATGCCCAGTTGGAAGGGGCCAAAGCCCGGAAGTTACTGGCTGAACGCAATTTTGAACGGGCAGAGACTCTGTTCAGGCAACAGGTCAGTGCCAGTGCTGATTTCGATCGGGCCAAAGGATCATTTGATGCCGCTTTTTCCGACGTTCGCAGTCTGGAGGCCCAGCTGCAAATCGCCCGTCATCGGTTGCAGGATACCTCCATGACGGCTCCTTACACCGGGGTGGTGATCAAACGTATGGCTGAAAATTATGAAATGGTTTCAGCTGGCAAAGTGGTGCTGGAGCTTCAGGATATATCAGAGCTGGACGTTGAAATCATGGTTCCTGAAAGTGAGATTGTCGGTTGTCGACTGGAGCGGGGGAAGCAGGCCTCCTTTGAATTGAGCACCATGCCCGGCAAGACCTTTGATGCTCAGTTGAAAGAATGGAGTCCGGCTGCCGACCCGGTGACCCGGACCTATGCGTTACGGTTTTCATTTTCTGCTCCGCAGGATCTGCAGATTTTTCCAGGGATGACAGCTCATGTTTTTACCGTCATGCCGACTAGCCGGGCGAGGTGGGAATAATGAAGAAAACAAGCTTTTGCCCTGCAAAACAGACGCTGATGAGCGTCTTCACAGCTCTTCTGGTTATTGCCGGGGTGTTGGCTTACGGCAACCTGGGGCGTCTGGAAGATCCGACATTTACAATCAAGACAGCGGTCATTGCGACGTCTTATCCCGGGGCCAGCCCGGCGGAAGTGGAAGAAGAGGTGACCGACCCTATCGAAGAAGCCATTCAGGAGATGGGGCAGGTTAAAGAGATATATTCGACATCGCAGGAAGGCTATTCCTTTGTTTATGTCGATATGAAGGACCGCTTCAAATCACGTGAGCTGCCGCAAATCTGGGATGAACTGCGGCGCAAGATCAACGATGTGCAGAGTCAGCTTCCGCCTGGTGCCGGACCTTCGATTGTGAACGACGACTTCGGTGACGTCTATGGGGTCTTCTTTGCCTTGACTGGTGACGGGCTGTCCAACGCCGAGCTGAGGGACTATGCTGACGAACTGAAAAAGAACTGCTACTCTGTGACGATGTGGCCAAAATCGATATGTGGGGTGTACGTCAGGAAGCGATTTTTGTCGAGTTCAAGCGTTCGCAATTGGTTCAGCTCGGTTTGACGCCACAACAGATCATCGGCACCCTGCAGTCTCAGAATCGTGTCCAGAGAAGTGGCAAGATCGTTGTCGGCGACAACTATTTACGGATTACTCCCACCGGCGGCCTGAGCAGCGAACAACAGATTGGCGACCTGCTCATCGGGAGTGCGAGGGGGATGTTACGCTTGAGCGACATCGCCAATATCTATCGCGATTATATCGATCCACCGCGAAACATGCTGCACTTCAATGGCAGGGAGGGGATCGGACTGGGGATCTCAACTCTTGATGGCGGCAACGTGATCACCATGGGGGATTCGATCCAGAAGCGTTTAGAAGAGCTGAAACCAAACAAGCCTCCCCAGGTTGAAATCAACGCAATCTATTATCAGAGCAAAGTCGTCGTCGATTCGGTCGATACCTTTATCCTCAATCTGGTGGAAGCGGTCGCTATTGTCATTGTCCTGTTGATGTTGTTCATGGGCTGGCGCACCGGGATGTTGATCGGAGCTGTTCTTCTGTTGACGATCCTGGGGACGTTTTGTGGCATGTATGTCATGGGGATCGATCTGCAGAAAGTCTCTCTCGGTGCCCTGATTCTCGCTCTGGGGATGCTGGTGGACAATGCTATTGTCGTTGCTGATGGGACTCTGGTAAGGATGGAGCATGGTGATGATGCCGAGACTGCGGCGGAAAAGACCGTCAAGGCGACGGTATGGCCACTGCTTGGTGCGACCATTGTTGCCATCCTGGCATTTACCGCCATCGGCTTTGCTCCCGGTAATGTTGGCGAGTTCTGTCGTTCTCTCTTTGATGTCATGGCCCTGTCGTTGTCCATCAGCTGGATCCTGGCCATTACGGTTACGCCGTTGTTCTGTGTCTGGTTTCTTAAGCAGGATCACAGCGGAGAAGACCATTCCCACAGTCGCGGAATGAACAGGTTCTATCGCCGTTTTTTGCATCTATCCATCCGCTTTCGCTGGTTGGTGATCGTGATAACCTGCGTCGCTCTGGGGGGGCTCTGTTCGGTTTCAAATATGTCCCCAAGGCGTTTTTCCCCGACTCGACACAGCGCTATTTTTCGTCAACTACTGGAACCCCCAAGGGAACACATATCGATAAGACCGCGTCGGATGTCGAGCAGATCGACCGCTATCTGAGGGGGTTGGAGGGGGTTGTCAACACTACTTCATTCGTTGGCGAAGGTGGCATGCGTTTTATTATCAGTTATGATTACGAGACGCCGAACAGCAGTTATGGACAGGTACTGGTTGAGGTCGATGATTATCGTCGTATTGATCAGTTGTTGCTTGATGCTGAACAGTACATGGCTGAAAATTTCCCTCAGGCTGAGCCTTACGCTGTGAAGATTCAGAATGGTCCGGCGATTACCTACAAGATCGAAGCCCGTTTCCGCGGCCCGGATGTTTTGGTGTTGAAGGATCTGGCTGCCAGAGCGGAGTCTATTTTCGCAGATTCGGGCAATGCCCGTGATTTACGCACGGACTGGCGCCATCCTGTGCAAGTGATTCGGCCCCAGTTTTCCCAGATACAGGCCCGCTATGCAGGAATCAGCCGCAGTGATGTGGCCAATGCTCTGCAGTGGAATTTCAATGGAGTCAGCGTTGGACTTTATCACGAACTGGATCAGCTGATTCCGATTGTGTTTCGTTCGTCAGAGCGGGACCGGGCCAGCATCGCCGATCTGGCCGATATGCAGATCTGGAGTTCTCTGCAGAATAATTTTGTACCTCTGCGCCAGGTGACCAGTGCGATTGCATCCATCACTGAAGATGCTTTAATCAAAAGGCGCGAGCGGCAGCGGACCATAACAGTACAATGCAATCCGAAGTCTGGCCTTCCTGCTGAATTTCATGCTGCTGTTCGTCCGTCGATTGAAAACATTGCCTTGCCGACCGGTTACTCCCTGGAATGGGGAGGTGAATACGAAAGTTCGCAAGAAAGTCAGGCCCCTCTTATCAGGGTTTTCCCGATCTGCATACTCGGGATGTTCCTGATTGTCGTCTGGTTGTTTGACTCTTTCCGGCGTCCACTGATTATTTTCATGACCGTGCCGCTGTCTCTGATCGGTGTCACCGCCGGTCTGTTATTGACCGGACTCCCTTTTGGTTTCATGTCGATCCTGGGTTTTCTGGGTCTGACCGGGATGCTGATCAAGAACGCGATTGTTCTGATTGATCAGATTGAGCAGGATCTCAAGCTCGGGGTTGAGCCTTACAAGGCGGTGCTTGATTCGTCAGTCAGCAGGATGAGGCCGGTCCTGATGGCATCTGGAACTACGATTCTTGGTATGGCACCGCTGTTGTTCGATGCCTTTTATGCCGCTATGGCGGCGACCATTATGAGCGGCCTTTTTGCCGCGACCTTCCTGACTCTGGTCATTGTTCCGGTACTGTATACCAAGGTTTACAGGATCAAAGCGGAGACTCAATATGTTTAAACTGCTGACCGGTTTGTTGTTGTTGCTTATCCCCTGCAGCATCGGGGCCTTTGAGGGTGACCTGGAGCCGTTACAGATGGATATCCCGCGTGGACAACTGACGTTGGAACAGGCTCAGCAGCTGGCTCTGGAGGGATCGCCCGGTATTGCTGAAGCGGCTGCGCGGATTGAGGCGGCGAAAGCGGTGGTCGACCAGGCCAGAGCTGGTTTATGGCCGCAACTGTCGCTGACCGCCGGTTATCGTGTACAGGACAGTACCATGCAACCGGACTGGGCTCCCGAACTGCTGAAGGAGGACAGTTTTAATAATATGACCGCCAGCCTTCAGGCCAGCTGGCTGCTGTTTGACGGTTTTGCCCGCAGAGCCCGGATTCTGGAGGCACAGTATGGCGAGGCAGCTGCTGAAGCTGGGCTGCAGGACGTACGAAGGTTGCTGGCCGATGCTGTTGCCAATACCTTTTATCAGGCCCAGCTGGCCGCGGAGAGCATGTTGATTGCCAGAAATAACCAGCAGTTCAATAAACTGTTGGAGGCCGATGCCGACAAGCGTTGGCAAGCCGGAGTTATCCCGGAAGCGGAAAAATTAAACTTTTCAGTCCGTGCTCTTGAGGCCGAAAGCGACTATTTAACGGCCTCTCAGAATTTTGAGGTGGTCAGCATTGTCCTGGCTCGGTTGCTGGCTCTGCCACAGGCCGAACTGCCTGAGCCGTTGTATCCGGTGGCGGCGACTGACAGCCGGCGATTGGGTGATATTCCCGACCTGGATGCCGCCCTCAATTATGCCCTGGAGCAGCGTTCCGATCTGCTTGTCTTGAAAGCGACGCTGGCTTCATTAGTTGAGCAGAAAAAGGTGCGCAAGGGCCGATATTATCCGCAAGTTGGCCTGTACGGAGGGGTGGACTATTCAGATATCAACGGGCTCAGCGATAGCAATTCGAATGATATTGAACAGGAAGAGCACAGCAGCTATCTGGGACTTAATCTGTCCTGGACTCTGTTTTCCGGTGGAGTGCGGCCAGCTCGGATCCGTGAAGTCGACCATGTCGCCGCCCAGGTTCGCCACCAGATCCGGCAGAAGGTTCTGGCAGTTCAGGCAGAAATCGCGCAGGCGGGAGTACGAGCACATCAGGCCCGGGCCATGTATCAACGCCATCAGGAAGCACTGCGAATAACACTCAAGATTCGCGACCATATTGAAAAATCTTACCGCGCCGGGGTAACGACACTGACACGACTCAACGAAGCTCAGCGCGACCTGGTTCAAATGGCAGGTCGCGCCATTTACAGCCGGATCAATTACCAGATGGCCCTGGAAAATCTGGAAACTGCCAGCGGCCGCAACCTGAAACAATGACCCGATTACCGTTATGAGGACTCTGAACAGATGAAACTGATCGATTTACGCAGCGATACCGTGACCGAACCGACAGCTGAGATGCGCCAGGCAATGGCCACAGCCGTTGTCGGTGATGATGTGTATGGTGAAGATCCAAGTGTCAACCGACTGGAGCAGGATGCAGCGAACATGTTTGGTCTGGAGGCGGGACTTTTTGTCGCCAGTGGCAGCCAGGGAAATCTGATCGCCCTGTTAACCCACACCCCGCGCGGCAACGAAGTCATTATCGGTGACAAATCGCACATCTTTCTGTATGAGCAGGGTGGACTCTCTGCCGTCGGTGGGATTGTTCCCCACACTCTGCCGGTTCAGGCCGATGGAACGCTTGACTTGAAAGCCATGGAGGAGGCGATTCGTGGCAATGATGACCACTTTCCCCGGACCCGCCTGATCGCCCTGGAAAATACTCAAGGGACCATCGGCGGAGTTCCGCTTCCCGCTGGCTATACACTTGAGGTCGCAAAATTGGCTCATCGGCATGGTCTGGTTCTTCATATTGACGGGGCACGGATTTTCAATGCTGCAACCAGCCTGAACCTTTCTCCCCGCGACGTTGTTGCCGGAGCCGACAGTCTGACCTTCTGCCTGTCGAAGGGCCTCGGCGCTCCTGCGGGATCGGTGCTGCTCGGCTCGCGCGATTTTATCAGGGAGGCCCGGCGGAATCGCAAACTGCTTGGTGGTGGGATGAGGCAGGCGGGTGTGCTTGCGGCGCCGGGATTGATCGCCCTGCATCAGATGAGTCAACGCCTGCAGGAGGATCATGATAACGCTGCCTATCTGGCCGATGGCTTACGATCAATTTCCGAGGTGGATGTTTTGAGCCTGGCCACCAATTTTGTTTTCTTCGAACTTCGTGATGAGGCCGGCATCAGTGCCGAGGAGCTGGTGACTCAATTGAAGGCGCAGGGAATTGTGATCAGTCCTTACCACGGGCGTCACAAAACATTTCGTCTTGTACTGCATCACTGGATCACTCGTGAGAAGGTCGATATTTTATCGAAGCTTTGAAAGCGCAGTTAAAATAGATGATACCTTAATAATTCCGTACAGCAGTCAGGCAAGATCGATTCCAACGGGAAGGGACGTTCAATGCGTGCGTTTATTGCGGTAGACCTGTCTGATGAGGTTCGCGAGCAGTTGACCAAAGTCTGTGCTCAGCTGCGCCGGATCGATATCAGGGCCTCTTGGGTCAAGCCGGAGAATTTGCATGTTACGGTGTGTTTTCTAGGTGAAATGGATCGGCGGAAACTGTTCGCAGTCCAACAACAGCTTGACCGGGGCAGTGCCGGGTTGGTCCCTTTTACGGCAACTCTTCGCGGAGTCGGATTTTTCCTTCAAGCCGTCGACCACGGGTTTTTACGCTGCAATCGATCAGCACGATCGTTTTCGTCAGCTTGCCCGGCAGCTGGATGTTGCACTATCCCCTCTCGGGTTCGGTCGTGAGCAGAGCTTCATTCCTCACATCACCCTGGCACGGATTAAGGGAGCACGTCATCTGTCACTGCTGCGGAGTGAGCTCAAAGGAATGGAGCTCAAGGCGCCGTCCTTTCCTGTTGCGGGGCTGACGCTTTATAGCAGCATCCTGCACCCGCTCGGTGTGCGTTACGACGTCCTCTACCGGAGCAGATTTCAGTCCTTTTGATGAGTCTGTTTGCCTGTTCAGAAGAGCACAAGAGCCGGAATGTTCCCGGCTCTCGTTTGATGGCAAGGTCGTCTACGGGCTTTACGATGTCAGTCACGTGAAGGTGCGATCTGGTTTTCCTCACAAAAAAAGGAGAAGAGCATTGATCTTGTTTTTGGTTCGCTCGTTCTGGCTTTTGTCGTTATTTCATCGGTGGTTTGGTTGCGCGTAGAAATTTCAGGTAATCGTACATCTCCTGAAGATTTTTGGCCTGATACCAACGCCCATCGGCAAAGACGCCGTAGTCTGCACCTCCCATAGCCGTGGCGAAGCGGGTCGAGTTGCCAAAGAAAAGCCACTGCTCGACCCATTTAAGTTCAATGGCCTCATCGGTCGGATTCTGCCCTTGTGGCAACCCTGAAGCAAGATTCTCCTGCCAGGCCTGAGTAAGGATTTTGGTCGCTTGAAGGGTCATATGGTTTGTCGTTTCGATCGATCGGTCAAGCCGGGCGAAATGGCCCTCAATCCATTGGGGCACTGTGACAACCGGAACAGACTTTTTCCATTTGTTTGTTGCCGCTTGGCCATTTCGGCCTTATCGATAAGAGCGTTATTCACGTACTCCCCCGTCAGCTCAGTTGGCAGGTGCAGCCCTGCCTGATTAACAATTCTGGATGTATCGGCCTCAATCGGGTGGGGATGAGCGTAGGGCAGGCCGAAAATTCGCCAAGGTAACCGGTCGTTGAAACGATGTGTTCTGGTTGCGAGGATGGTTCCATTGTCATCGACGATTTCGCTGGCATGGCAGGTTGCGCAGGTTGGCGCATTAAAATCTTTTCCGATCGTCCAGGGGACCGCTTTGTAGTCCCAGTTTTTGTCCACAGACTTTTGAATGTTGCCGTGCATACTGACCGAGTAGACCTTGTAGGCGGGAACATCCGGCCCTTTATGACATTGTGCACAGGTATAAGGTTTGCGCGCAACTTCAATGGAAAATTGATGGCGCATATGGCAGGAAGAGCAGGCTCCGACACTTCCATCAGGATTCAGCCGACCGACGCCGGAATTCGGCCAGTTGGAGAGGGTCGGAAAGTCCATCTCCCCCATATCGGTTTCACGTGTTTCGCTGCCCGTCACCTTGACGTCGGTACCGTGGCAGGAGAGGCAGGAGTCGGCATCGGTCATCGGGTCCGAGGTGTGAATTTTGATCGCCTGTCCGTCAAATTCATGTTTGCCGTTGGTGCTTTGAATCATGTTCGCATAGGTTGGGTTGTTCATCAGGCTGGCGTAAGCTTCAGCCATGAGGTTGTCTGCAAATTCAGTCACTTCTGCAGGGTGACAGCTGGCACAATCGTTTGGGGAGACAACGGTGTGAATGGTAAAGCCGTTATGCTCGAAGCTGTCGGGATGGCTGTCGGCATTCATCATATGACACTCGGCGCAGCCGACAACCGTTTGAGCCAGTTTTCAGGGATCTTCTCCGTGGATATCCGACGGGATATTTTTTCTTTTTTAAGTGCTTCTGATGGGGGGATTTTGAAGTGGCGGCTGGCCTGCCAGTCTGAAACGATCCCTGGTGTTACCATAGAATGACAACCGATGCAGCTCTCGGTGTCGGCACTGATTTCAGCCGCCGAGATTGAAGCTGGTGCGAAGAGGAGAGCGAGCGAAAGAGCCCAGAGAGCTGCCTGGTGGCGATATGATCTTTTCATTAGAGCCTCCCTTTTTGCATAAGAATTAATAAAAGAGTGATATGACTGACATAAAACCACATGAAATATAGTACTTTGGGAGGGGAGAGAAAATCAACCGAAGAGCGCTTAACTTATTATTTTTGTGGGTTTTCCTGGGACTATTCTAACTTTGTGCGGTTGTTGGTCTCGTCGGTTTCGGTGTGGAGCTGATTACTGCGACTTGGGCAGCCTTAAATAAATCCACCAATAGAGAGCGCCGACAAACAGCCCGCCGCCGACAAAATTACCAAGGGTGACCGTTATCAGATTATTGTGCCACATGCTGGTCCAATTGAGTTGATCGAGCAGTGCCGGGCTAAGGCCTGAAGAAGCCACCGCCGCCTGCAGTTGCTTGGAAAAGATTCCCGCCGGGATAAAATACATGTTGGCGATGGCGTGTTCGAAGCCTGCGGCGACGAAGGCCATGATCGGGAAAAAGATACCAAGAACCTTACCGCTTATCTCCTGCGCTGACATGGCGAGCAGAACCGCCAGGCAGACAAGCCAGTTGCAACCAACGGCACGATAGAAGTAGGCGACGTTGTGGGTGCTGCCAACGATTTCCGTTGATACCTTTGCACTCGCTATCTGCAAAGCGGTTCCACCGAAGGCACCGTCCAGCAGACCGGTTTGAGATGCGATCATCCAGGCCAGGAAAACCGATCCCAGCAGATTTCCGAGGTAGACCCAGCACCAGTTTTTCATCATCTGGGCAAAGGTGATTCTTTTTCCAGCAGCGCGGTTGTCATCATGGTACTGCCGGTCCAGAGCTCAGAACCGGGGATGATGACCAGCATCAGACCGACGCTGAAGACAGCACCGATGAAGAATTTTTCAACCCGACCCAGGCAAAGGATCCGGTGCGACGACGGTCGCCAGGTGGGCGGCAAATCCTATATAGGCACCGGCCAGAAAGCCCAGCAGAATCAGTTGCAGGATCGATTTACGGGCTTTATTCTCACCCCAGGCAGCGAGCGCGGGTGCCAGCTCTTCCGGGGACAGGAAATGTTTCATCGGGGATTCTCTTCAGTCTGTACGTGATTGTTTCAGTCATGATGGATTGGCTATTGAGATACAGGAGTTACTACAAAGAATCCAGCAGAAAAGCGTTTGGCCCGTCCGATTATTCATTTGATTCGACCTTGTGACGTGTCTGTTGCTTTTCTCAGGAGTGACGAACCTTTTTAACCAGAGCGAGATAGTTGCCACAGAGGATCAGCCCAATCCCGAACAGACCGGACAGGGTCCAGTGGTAATTTTCCCAGATTGTTGATAACAGCAGGGCAACAATGGGAAACAGCAAGGTTGCGTAAGCGGCTTTGCCCGCCCCGATGCGACCAATCAAGCTGAGATAACAACCGAAGGCGATGACCGATCCGAACAGGGCCAGATAAAACAGGGAAAGCAGGTAGTCCGGACTGATTTCGATTTGCATTGGTGCATCGCTGAACGCAGCGACAGCCAGCATGCAGAGTGCTCCATAACTCATACCATAAGCATTGGTCTGAATAACAGGGAGGCTGTGCTGCTGGTTGCGGGCCGAAAGGATATTGCCAAGCGAAGCCAGATAGGTGGCGGCGAAGCTGAGCAACAGTCCGTAAAGAACCGGTCCACTGAAGTTGACGGCAACCATTTCCGGCCAGAAGAGCAGAGCCAAACCGACCAGCCCGGCACCACCGCCCAGTAAAACCCGCCACTCGATCCGGGAACCGAGAAAAATCCGACCATTGACCAGGTTCATGATGACGATGGTCGAAAAGACCACAGCTGCAAGTCCGCTGGTGATATGGAGCTCGGACAGGTAGAACAGATAATAGTTCAGGGCGAACAGTAATATCCCCTGAAGAGCGATAAAAAGATGAGCCTGCGGCGAGAACCGCATCGGCCTTCGGGTGATCAGACACCAGAACATCAGCATCAGGGCCGCCATGGCAAACCGGTAAGTGATCGACCAGGCCGGATCGATACTCCCCAGCTGGTACTTGATCGCCAGCCAGGTTGAACCCCAGATCAGAATAGTCACGGTATAGAAGGAAATATTAAGCATCGGGAGTCGGCCTTGTTGCAAGTTGGGCAGCCGCCAGAGCACCAAGGGTGGCAACGGCCCGGTCGACATCTTCATTCCATCTGGCCGCAGTGAGCCGAATGAAGTTCTGGTATTTTCCTTCCAGAGAAAAATAGGACCGGGGGCGATGCTTATTTTTGCTCCTTTAGCTTCTTTGTAGAGCTGCATGGAGTCGATCTGATCGGCCATTTCGATCCACAGGTTGAACCCGCCCTGGGGTCGTGAAACACGTGTTCCCGCCGGAAAATAGCGACCGATGGCATCCTGCATCTGGGCCACCTGATGAGCATAGCGCCGGCGGATCGAGCGCAGGTGATGTTCGTAACCACCATTGGCAAGAAATTCGGCAATGGCCAGTTGGGGAGGACTGGCTGTGGCAACACAGGCCAACATTTTGCGCCGTTCGATATCGTCCTGATAGCGCCCTGCCGCGACCCAGCCGACCCGGTAGCCAGGAGCAATGGTTTTACTGAAGGAAGAGCACAGCAGCACATTATCGTTGCAATCGAAAGCTTTCGCCACTTTGGGGCGATCATCGCTGAAAGACAGATCGCCGTAGATGTCATCCTCAATCAGCGGGACCTGGTAGTGGTCCAGCATCTCAACCAGACGCCGTTTGTCGGCAGTCGACAGGCTGCTGCCGACCGGATTGTTATAGTTGGAAATAACCAGGCAGGCCTTGACTTGATCAACATTGTGGCTGAGGGCGTAGTCGAGGGCTTCCAGACTGATCCCACCACGGGGAGAGGTTGGAATTTCCAGCGCTTTAAGTCCAAGCTCTTCTATTAACTGAAGAAAGTTAAAGTAGAATGGGGTCTCAATGGCAACGGTGTCGCCGGGCCGACAGAGGGTCCGCAGCGAAAGGTCGACTGCTTCAACACAACCTGACGTAATAACGATCTGGTCCGGGCTTAAGGTACAGCCGGACAGTAACATGCGTCGGGCAATCTGTTGGCGTAAACGCAGATTGCCGGGGGCAGTTCGTAGGAGACCGCCTGATTGGCAAAACGGCGCGTCTCACGAGCCAGCATGCGGTTGAGTTTTTCGACCGGAAGCAGTTCGCAGTTAGGAACTGAAATGCCGAGTTTCAACAACTGGGGGTCGAGGTGGTCGCGCATGACCATCTGATAAAATGATTCAGGTTCACCGCGGCCGGATTTTCAACTCCGGTGGGTTGAAACCGGTTCAGCAGGCAGGTCGAGCAGGCGCGCCCGGACATAGTAGCCCGATTGAGGCCGAGCCTCCAGAACCTGGCGGTCTTCAAGCTGGCCATAGGCCTCCTTGACCGTATTGATACTGACCTGCATCTGCTTGCTCAGATTGCGGATGGAGGGCACACGGTCACCGGGGCGCAGAGTCCCCTGCTCAATCAAGTAGGAGATGCGTTCGGCAACAGCTTCATAGAGTGGCTTTTTAGCATTGGTGGAGACATGACTCAGCATAAAAGCACCTGTTGTAAAAGGATCTGCGTCGGGGTCAAATGTGGTTGTAGCAGTTGCAGACGATGAGCGATAGACACAGTTTGTTAGAGCCTTTATGGGTACAATTTCAAACTGTTCTATCTGGAACGGGTACAATTGTACCTGTCTGTATCTGGAAGACCAAGTGGAAAAAGGGGATAATGCCGCCATAAGTTAGCAAAAGGAGGCACCATGGAGCTGCTGCTGCAAGAAAAAGAGATCGTTGATGTCAGTGAACGCTTTAAGGGGTATCGCGTCTTCTGCCGAAAGGGGCGGTGTTGGGTGACCCGTGAGGGTGACGACCGTGACCTTATTCTGCGCGCAGGGGAGAACGTTGCTATTGAAGGGCGAAAGGTTATGATGACCGCGCTGAGCGAAGTCAAACTGAAACTGGTTGCAGAGAGAACGCCGGTGGCAGGGCATGCGTTCTCCTGGATGCGTGGTGGAACTCTGGAAATTTAAAAAAGTGGCTGAGAAATGAAAATCGAACGGCCCTCCCGGAAACTCCGGGAGGCGTTCGGCTATTTGGCTTCTTTCAGGTACTTGTAGTAGTCGGAATCGGTCGAAATAATCATTTTGCCATTTTTCGTGATCGTCTTCTTGTACGATTCCAGGGTTCTGAGGAAGGTATAAAACTCCTTGTCCTGATTGTAGGCATTAGCGTAAATCGCCGCTGCTTCGGCATCGGCTGAACCACGGACCTCAAGGGCCTTACGATAAGCCTCCGAGCTGATTTCTTTTAATTCACGCTGCATCTTGCCTAAAATTTCGGCTTTTTCCCCTTCGCCTTCGGAGCGATACTGGGCGGCAACCTTTTTCCGCTCGTTGATCATGCGTTCATAAACCCGGGTCCGAACCTGCTCGACATAGTTGATCCGCTTGATCTGTACATCCAGCAATTCGATGCCGTATTCAGGAGTACTGGCCCTCGCCTTATTGAGAATGCCGGCCAGGATCTCTTCACGACCGAGCATGTCTTCCGGCATGATCTGAACACCATCGACCTCAAAGCGTTCATCGTCTTTGGAGATATAGTCTTTTCCTCGAACAAGTTCAACCAGCAGCTGGCCGGAGACCGCGTCGCGGACCACCGAATCAATAATATCGTCCAGACGGCTGTGGGCGCCGCGTTCGGTTGCCACCGTTTTGAAGAACAGCAGTGGATCCTTAATCCGCCAGCGGGCCGTGGTGTCGACCCAGATGAATTTCTTGTCCTTGGTTGGAATCTGGTTGGGGTCGCCATCCCATTTGAGAATCCGGTTTTCAAAGCGGTTAACGTTCTGGATAAATGGGATCTTGAAGTGCAGACCTGATGTAACAACGCCGCTGACCGGTTTACCAACTGGGTCACAATCGCTTGTTCCGCTTCGTTAACAACGTAAATTCCGCCCTGGCTGAGCATCAGAACGGCAAGAACGATAATAATCAGGATCGAGTTTTTCATTTGGCAGCTCCTTCCATTGATTTGCGTAAGGGAAGGAAAGGCAGCAGTCCTCCATTCTGATCATCCATAATATAGGTCTCGTCCAGCTTTGGCAGGACCTGCTCCATGGTTTCGATATGGATCCGGCGACGGGTTACTTCCGGAGCTTTTCTGTATTCGGTCAACAGGGCGAGGAAGCGATTGGTTTCACCGCGAGCCTTGTTGATTCTTTCAACCTTGTAGCCTTCGGCTTCTTGCAGGGCCCGTTTGGCTTCACCCCGAGCACGTGGAACTTCACGGTTAAACTGTTCCGTAGCCTGGAAAATGAGACTTTCTTTTTGCTGCTCGGATTCGTTGACCTCGTTGAAGGCATCCTTAACCGCATCAGGCGGATTAACATCCTGGAATTTGACGGTGACGATACGGACGCCGATATCATACTGGTTGAGAGTCGCTTGCAGATCCTGCTCGATCGCACTGGCCAGTGCGGCTCGCTCAGTCGTCAGCACCTGGGTAACGTCGGCATTGCCGATGGCCTTGCGGACCATCGCCTCTGAAATATCGCGGATGGTACCGACCGGCTCTTTAATCCGGAAGATATACTTGAACGGGTCAGCAACCTGAAACTGGACGATCCATTCAACATCGCTGACGTTGAGATCGCCAGTCAGGGTTAAGGATTCTTCTTCCAGTCCACGATTGCTGAAGGTTGAACGGACACCCGGGTTTACCGTACGGTAGCCGAATTCTTCTTTCAGAACCCGCCCGGTTGGAACCAGGTAAACCTGGTCGATGCCGAATGGCAATTTAAAGTGAAGGCCCGGTTCGGAATAGCTGGCAAATGTGCCGAAACGTAAAACAACACCGGTTTCTTCAGTGTCTACTTCATACATGCTGCTGTAGCCGCCGATGACAACGGCGATAACAGCGATGACGATCAGCAGCGGAAAAAGCTCTTGGGAGAGTTTCCACTCAACTTTTTCTTAATCTGATCAGTGATTTCTATAACTTTTTTTCCAGGTTATCCCCGGATGGACCCTGTCCCCAATCCTGCATCGATACCTCTTTTCTCTTTCGTGTAGGTGGTTTTGTCGATATTTATCTTAGATTTGTTATTGTTGATCTCGCGAGTCTTATATATAACAGATTTAGAACGGATGGGCTATTCTTCTTGTTCCCCAAGGTCCGATTTTTATTTTTCTGTTGCGTTGATCGGTTTTTTAAGCCGAACCATTGTTTTTAAGAGGAGTTGTTCATGCACGTTATTGTCGATCTGTGTGTTGTTCCGCTGGGTGTTGGCGTTTCAGTTTCAAAATATGTTGCGCTCTGTCAGCGGATTCTAGAAGAGGAGGGGCTGGATATTCGTCTGCATGCTTACGGAACAAACATCGAAGGTTTATCTATAAGGGATATGCAATTCACATCATACTGAGTTCGAGTTTGTGTTTTATCTTTTCCCAGCCCGGGATAACTGAGTCGAGGAGCTTATAAAACTCCGGGCTATGATCATGGTATTTCAGGTGACACAGCTCATGCGTCACAACATAGTCGATACATTCTTTAGGCGCTCTTATCAGGTCTGCATTGAGGGTTACTGTACTCTTGTCTGAAAGGCTGCCCCATCTTTTTTGCATTCGCTTAATGGATAGTTTTGGCTGGTCAATACCGAGACCATTGAATTTCTGCCAGCAGCGCTCCATGCTTTCTGCAAATTGAAGTTGTGCCTTTTCCGAATACCATTGGTTCAATAGTTTTTTGGCAGCACCTGGAGTCGGTTCGTTCCGGCAAGTGATATGAAAAAAACCACGAGACAGTTTCACTGAGTTTTCCGCACCTTCGGCTAACTTCAAGCGGTATTGTTTGCCAAGGTACAAGTGGGTCTCACCGTTCACGTAACAGCGATCAGGCGTCTTTGGATTAAACTGCTTGAAATAATTCAGTTGCCTGAGAATCCAACGAGCCCGTTTTATTATTTTCTTTTCGATCAATGTGATATCGGACTGTGCGGGCGCTTTGACAATAACTGTACTATCAGGATGCACAGCAATTTCCATCGTTTTTCTGTCGCAGTACAATAGGTTGAAATCGATGGTCTTGCGCCCGTAAACAACCGAGTGTTTATTGTTGTAGATTAAAGCTTCCATCAGTTATAGCTCCTGTGCTTTGCTACCTGCAGAACCTTTTCGATGATATCATCCATTTGATCAAGCGACAGTTCGATTCCTCTTGCCCTCTTGAGCTCATCATAGAGGTAATCGTCAATCTCATTAACCGCCTGTTTCTGAGCATCCTCATCATCCCAGAAGTGAACCTTCCTGTATTTTTCCAATATGCCATGAATAGCAATTGCCGTATCAGCCGCAGCTGATTCAAGGTCTTCTTCACCTAATTCATGTTTTTCAAGGAAAGGCTTAAGCACCCCGTAATAGGCCATGGCATCTTCATTCCCGGAAAGCTTATCCGGTATGTCATCATGTACCTTGCCGACAACTTTGTTGCGGATATCAACGACTTTGTTCAGATAATCCAGATCGGATATCCTCTTAGCCCTGTAATATTCAATCGCCTGTTGGATCAGTTTTGAGAACTTCTCGTAAACGCAGGGTCTTCATCCATCTTTTCGGTGATGACTTTCTTCGTTGCGTGTGCAATCGTGTCAGCCTTTGAAGCCGTTGTTTTCTTTGTTTGGTAGACGCCTTGTTCCTCTTTGACCTGATTAAACATTTTGTCGTCAAAGATATTGACCGGCTCATTCAGCTGAACAACTTCATTGGCCTGAATATGAGTATCCAGCAGTTTTTGATTTTGGGCTCATAATCCCGGTAATCAATTGCCTCTGCGTACCGAAGCTTGACAGATGCCTTGAGTGACTGAAACTTCCGCAGATCGGCCTTGTATCTGGATAAGGTCTTCTCATCGATTTCGGTCAGGAATTTCTCGGAAGAAAATGCAATACCAAGGGTTTTCCCGAACTCCGAAAGGCGGCCGTAAAACTCTTCTCTGAGCTCATCATCGGCAAGCAGCACTTCATAGGCTTCTTCATCGTAAGAATGCTTAACCGTTTTGAATAGATCCCAAAGATCGGAATACCGGGTGGGTAGTTTTTCAATTTCGCTGTTAATGGATGTCAGGGTGCCGACCAGATCGGATTCATCGAACCCTTCAAAGGCGCTGTACATTGTAAGCGCTTTGTCCAGTTCACCGAGGACGCTTGCATAGTCGACGATAAAACCGAACTCCTTACCCTCATGAAGACGGTTGACCCGGGCAATTGCCTGAAGCAGTGTGTGCTCCCTGAGCACCCGGCACAGATAAAGAACCGCGTTTCGCGGAGCGTCAAAACCTGTAAGCAGCTTATCAACAACAATAAGGATTTCAGGTTCGCTACCATGTTTAAACTGGTTGATGAGCTGCTTGGTATATTCTTCTTCACTGCCATAACGCTTCATCATTTTCTGCCAGAATTTAACGACCTCATTCGTTGTTTCATCGTCGGTCTCTTCATAGCCTTCGCGCATATCCGGCGGCGAGATAACAACCTCGGAACTGACAATGCCAATCTCATTCAGATACGCATTGTACTTGAGCGCAGATGCTTTGTTCGGGGCCACCAGCTGAGCCTTGAATCCTGTTCCCTGCCAGTTTGAGCGGAAGTGCTCGCTGATGTCAAAAGCTCTCATGTAAATGACCTGATCGGCTTTGTTCAGCATTTCCGCTCGTGCATATTTCCGTTTCAGGTCGGCCTGCTGCTCTTTGGTCAAGCCCTGTGTGTGGCGCTCAAACCACAGATCAACAGCTTCTCTGTTTTGTGTCATCTCCACATGCCGCCCCTCATACAGAAGCGGAACCACCGCGCCATCTTCAACCGCCTGTGTGATGGAATAATGGGGCTCCACCAGTTCACCGAATTGGGTGAAGTTGTTCTTTTCCTTTTTCAACAGCGGCGTGCCGGTAAATCCCAAATAACAGGCATGGGGAAACATCTGTCTCATCCGAGCGGAAAAGGAACCGAACTGGGTACGGTGGCTCTCATCCACCAGAATGAAAATGTCGGGGGATTCATCCTGGTATTTCTTTACCGCGTATGCCTTGTCGAACTTATGAATGAGGGTTGTGATAATCCCCGATTTCTTTTCAGCGACCAATTCCAGCAGGTTTCTGCCTGATGTTGCCCGGTTGGCGCTAAGGCCACAGGCGGCAAAGGTATTCCCCAACTGCTTGTCGAGGTCGTCACGGTCTGTCACAAGAACAATTCGTGGATTCAAAATTTCGGGATCTAAGGCCAGGTTACGGGCCAGCATCACCATGGTCAGTGACTTCCCTGACCCTTGCGTGTGCCAGATCACGCCACCTTTACGCGAATTGGTGCTATCAAAGTACTTTACCCGCTGAAGGGTAGACTTGATGACAAAATACTGCTGATAGCGGGCAACCTTTTGATTCCCCCGTCAAAGACCGTAAACTTCCACGCCAATTCCAGGAGCCTTTCCGGACGGCAAAGGGAGAACAGAGATTTATCCTGCTCGGTCACCAGTCTGTTGCCGGTAAATACTTCCGGCTTAACATCCAAGGTCGATGAAATTCTGGCGATAACATCCTCGGCAAGGGCTTGGTTGACGACTGCTGCCAGTTTTCAAATTCTCGCTCGCCGTTATCCATCTGTGGCTCTTTCCATACACCCCAGAATTTTGCAGCGGTTCCCGTTGTTGCATACATGGCGCTGTTTTTATTCAGAGCCAGCACCATCTGGCTGTAGATGAAGAGTTTCGGGATATAGTCGTCATTCTGATTTCTAATCGACTGCGAAACGGCCTGTTCCACTTCAATCTGCGGCGCTTTACACTCAATCACGCAAAACGGAATACCATTAACAAAGAGAACGATGTCCGGACGGGCGGTCTCTGTACTTCTGGAACGTTCAACACTGTATTCAACCGTCACATGAAACTTGTTGTGACCGGGCCCATTTCCAGCTTTGGGCCAGTCGATATAGTTCATGTTGAAGCTTTTTGAGTCGCCCTCAATGGTCTGCTCCATGGCCGTCCCGAGGGTAATCAGATCATAAATGGCCTCGTTGGTCTTCAGCAGTCCGTCGTATTTGATGTTTTCAGCTTCTGGATAGCCGACTGCACATTCTCTTCACTAAAGAGATACTCACTGCCTTTGTATCGAATACGGTTTATCTCTTTGAGCTGGTTGCGCAGAGTATTTTCCAACAAAACATTGGAAAGCCGTCCCTGACGCTCTGCCAACGCTTCTTCAGGGGAAATATATTCATAGCCCATCGCCACCAGCAATTGCAGAGCCGGTATCTGGCTTGTCAGTTTTTCATTGGTTGCAAATGCACACATGATTATTCTTTTTCCTTTTTCCTGGTGGTTTCGATCTGCTGAACTGCTTTGTCAAAATCACTGAGGGGTTTAGCTGAGTCCGTAAGGCGTTGCGTGTGAAATTTCTCATATTCGCTTTCTGCCAGTTCTTTTGCCATTTCATGCGAGATATTACCGGCATGGGAGAGAATATCCCGGTCGTTAAGCGTCATAAAGCTATCCAGCTTTATTATCCAGTCATTCATGTACATCGGAACACGGCGCATGGCCTGTCCCTGGGCGAAGATCAGATATTGTTCAACCAGATTGTTCAGGGCAGCTAATTCATCTTCGTCCAGGTAATTTTGGCAATGGTCACATCCTGTTTGCGCACTTTTGCACCACGATAATTGGTGAGTCCCATGTTCGGCTTGTCGGCATCCGCTCGGGCATGAATGATTTCCGCCGCCGTCTGCCCGGTGATCGCCCAGTGCATTTTGTTTTGAACGGTCTTGAAGAACTCAATACTGATATCCAGCGTAGGATCGTAGTCGATACTGGTGGCGTAAATATCAGTGATTTTCTGATAGAACCGCCGCTCCGAGGTGCGGATATCCTGAATCCGCCGCTCCAGTTCCTCAAAGTAATCAAACGGCTGCTCCGGGTTTTTCAGGCGTTCATCATCGAGCAGAAATCCTTTTTTGATGAACTCTGTCAGTTGTTGCGTCGCCCAGATGCGGAAACGGGTTGCCACATGACTTTTAACCCGATAGCCGACGGAGATAATCATGTCCAGATTGTAATAATCCAGCAGGCGTTTGACTTCCCGCTTTCCCTCTAATCGAACTGACAAGAATTTCTTGTGAGTTGCCTCCGGCGCAAGCTCCTCTTCCTCATAAATGTTTAATACATGCCGGCTTATGTTCTGCTGAGTCGTTTGGAACAACTCCGCCATCATCGGTTGAGTCAACCAGACTGTTTCGTCCTTGAGCCGAACATCCAGCTTCAGTTTGCCGTCTTCAGCCTGATAGACCAGAAACTGACCCTTGGCGGCTTCACCGAGTTCTGAATCCTGGACACTCTGAGTCTGTGAAGCGTCCTGAGTTGGTTTTCTTTTATCATTCATCATTTATGCCTCATCATTTTTTCACCGCCCGGCACATTGGCAAACCAGCAGGTCCATTTCAGGTACCGCTTCCCCTTCAGTATCTTTCGGTTCGCGCTCTTGTCTTGCAGCATTCTAGAACGTATTAAAAACGAGTCTCAAGGTGAGCCACCATGCATAAACACCATGTAGGGAATTGCAGGCGTTATGATCAACCAGCCCGTGAGCGACTTCGTTCCGCAGGTTTGCCCCAAGGGGATCGCAAAACAAAGCCTTGATCTCAAAGGTCAGGTCATCACCAAAAACCGTCTTCATTTCAGGAAGGGCAACAAGGGTGCTGAGGCCATTCTCGTTTTCAATGCCGCAGCTGTCTAACGTTGATGTTTTTGCTCCCGCATTTTTCAGGTGATAGCGAACGAGATTCTCGATTTGGGGTGATAATAGATGCAGAGCTGTTACATAGTCATGGCTGTATCCAGAATAAAGCCCCTTGGCAAAGAAAAGCTCGCGACCCGGTGGAACAATTGGGGACTGTTTGACAATGCTGAGAAAATCAACTTCGCGTATTCGATGTTCCAGATGTAGAATTTCCAGCGCTGGCAGAACATTCCCCTGAACAATCAAGGTTAAATGTATGCCATGATTTTGCATAACCGACGCTTGGACATTGGGGTGATTGCCGTCCAATGTTTCGTCAAAGTTGATGCCATTTGTTTTGGCGATCACGCGACCATCACGACTCATGTAGGTGCCACCGAACAACGATGATAACGGATGCTGTTTCAACTGCTTTATGGCCGAATCCTGCATTTCGGAGATGCGCATACCTTGGGAAAGATTGGCAAATGCCTTTAGTGCATCAATTGGTGTCTTTTCAGAAACTGCGGATTTGGCGGCTTCCACCATCTGAGTGATATCTATTCCATCGGACGAGATAACTCCCATTTCGTTAAGAGACAATTGGCCAGCTTCATTCAGTGATTTATGTAACTCCGCAATACGCTCATCCACGTTTAAGGCAGGTCGATCTGCCTTTGGAATCGTCCTGAGAATCTGAATGGCCTTTTCATAAAGGCTTGCGGCAACCATATTGCTTGGCTGTTCCGTGGCTGTGCGGGCTATCGCTTCTTTTACAAAAGCTTCAGCATGGCAGATGGTCATTTCGGTTGACTTGGCTTTATCCCCTGCGGATGCGTACCATTTTGAAGAGTTGTCGAAATAATCCCGTGCCCTATGTAAATCACCGTCACCTTCAAAGGTTCTCGCCAATGATTCCAGTTTTCCGGCGATACCGTCCGCATTGCTTTTGCCGAGACCAAAGTTGGCCATAAGGTCGGCTAACCACAAGGCAAGGTAGCCATCAGATTCTTTGCTGGAGTCAAAGGCTTGCTGGATATCACGTTCCATTTCCGGAATGCGGTTACCTGCTCCAGCTCGTAGCATGGCGGCTAAACTAAGCGCCCGATACCAGCATTCACGTCCATCGAGAACCCACGTTTCCGTATCAAGAGGTATCTGGCGGTATGCATCAATTGCAGCAAGTGCGTTGTTCAAGTCTTTCTTCGATGCCTTTAACCAAGCGAGATCTGCCAATCGGGCCTTCAATCGGATATCCGTTACCTCTGTTACGATCTCAGAAAAAAAAGAGATATCCTCCGCAGAAAAATCATCCGCAATAGCAGAACGTCGATCATGGAAAACAGCAAATGGCTTGAATGGCTCATTTTTGTTGTCAGATGACAGCATCATTGAGCAGGCGTCAGAAAGTAGCCAATAAACTTTGGCTTGTTTTGGATAGCTTTCATCAAGTGATTTGCGAGCAGCTTTAGAAAAAGCATCATAGATAGAGGTATACCCGTCGCCAGTTGAATCCTCCAGAATTCGCTGACAGTGTTCGTTATCAAAATCACTTTTATCGATTGTCGTCTCTGCCGGATATCTCTCGTTAACCATGATTACGCCTCCATGTATTGATTAACGATTTTCGGTTTTACCCGCCATTCGCTGGTGAGCATCTTCTGCATCAGGCCGCGCTTTTGGGTTTTGTATTTTTCTGCGAGCTGTTTCAGCAGGTCGATTTCTTGTTGTGAAGCAGTCAGCGCTTCAGCAATGGCTTTTTGCTCATCTGGAGATGGGCATGGAACCATTATTTTGAAGAAATCCTTCTTGTTGAGATTGAGAAGCCCATCCGACCGTGCACCGCTTGTGATATAGCGCTTCAGTTCACGGGCGTGATAATCGGCAATGAAATAGTGTTCGAAGAACTCGGGAACAAATTCTTGCTTTCGGCTTAAAGCTGATAAATACGTTGGGAACGCAGATTTCCCCATCTTTAAGCAGATAAACGCACCCTTGTTGGTACCGCTTTGAATTTCCCTTGTTATAAGAGAACTCACCAGCTTTAAGGTGTGTATAGTTCTTGTGCTGAGAACCGGAGATATCCTTGCCCCATTTTTCGCGCTGAGACACAAATCCAATACCGGCAGAGATGCTGTAGGGCGTTAGCTCTTTTTCGCCAACCTTGCGTGTTACTTCGGAAAAGAGCTCACCCAAGTGAACCATTGACCAGCCATTTGCATCAATGGCCTCTTTCCCCATTATTCTTTGAATCTGGCCCTTTAAGTTGGCTTCTTTCGCCTGAATCAGCCGCTCGGTTTTATCGAGGGCTTCATCCCAGGTGGACAGCAGTTCGGCAATGGCTTTTTGCTCGGGAAGCGGGGGAGCGGAATCTTGATGTTTTTAAATGTTTTGATGCTAAGGTTAGGCGGGTCAGTTCCAAGTAAATCAGACTCAAGCTTGTAGGCTAAGCGTCTTGTCTTCATGACGTGAAAAAGGAAATCTTTACTGACACCTTCTTTGGGCTGCAATCGTCCTACGCGCTGATTTAGCAAACAAGGGGAATCATCGACAGAAAGCTGAGCAATTTTTAAAACCCCACTCAAAAGTGGACGTGTCATTGCTACAACAATGTCGCCGTTGTTAAGGCAAAAATTCTTGTGTAGTTGTAGAAACTCCTCTGGGAGGTAACTCTTTTCATCCCATTTAACATTTCCTAAACCGACATTCGCTATCTTTAGCCATCTCACGCCATATGACATTGAATCTGTGCTCTTGAACGCAAAACCACCTTGAATTTGAAATAGAGAGCTTGCCCGTTTTTCATTCCAGCCAGTTGGAAGTTGTAGACTTTTACTCATCGCTGAATTTCCTTGAGCTTTTCAGCCATCTTCACCCGCACCGCTGCCAGCTTTTTTTCCAGATCGTCAATTTCCACCTGCACCGCATCGATGTCGATTTCTTCTTCCTCTTCAAAGGTGTCCACATAGCGGGGGATATTGAGGTTGAAGTCGTTTTCCTTGATCTCGGCGCACTCCGCCACATGGGCGTATTTTTCTTCTTCGGCCCGGGCTGTGTAGGTCGCCATGATCTTATCGATATGCGCTTTCGAAAGGGTGTTCATGTTTTTCCCAGAGACAAACTCACGGCTGGCATCGACAAAGAAGACGTTTTTGCATTCTTCACGGGCTCCGCCTTTTTCACGGGATCGGTCAAAGACCAGAATCGCCACCGGTATATTGGTGGTCGGGAACAGATTGCCCGGCAAACCGATCACGGCATCCAGCAGATTTTCTTCAATCATTTTTTCACGGATACGACCTTCAGCTGCACCTCTAAACAAGACGCCATGTGGAACCACCACGGCAACCCGGCCCTGCTTTTCAAGAGCGGTTTCCACCATGTGGCTGATAAAGGCCCAGTCGCCTTTGCTCTTGGGCGGAACCCCGCGCCAGAAGCGGTTGTACTGATCGCTCTCGGCGCTTTCCGCACCCCATTTATCCAGTGAGAACGGCGGATTGGCCACCACGCAATTGAATTTCATCAGCCGGTCGTTTTCCACCAGCAGCGGGCTGTTCAAGGTGTCGCACCACTCAACTCGGGCGCTGTCAAAGCTGTGCAGGAACATGTTCATCCGGCAGAGCGCCCATGTACTGCCGTTGGACTCCTGCCCGAAGAGGGCAAAGTTGCGGTCGCCCACCTCCTTGGCTGCCTGAATGAGAAGTCCGCCTGATCCGCAGGCCGGGTCACAGATACGGTCGCCCGGTTCGGGCCTGCCAGCTTGGCCACCAACTCGGTCACCTTCAGCGGGGTAAAGAACTCTCCGGCCTTCTTTCCGGAGTCGGAGGCAAAGCGCTCAATCAAATAGATGTAGGTATTACCGATCACATCCTCGGACACGAGGCTGGGCTTCATGCCCAGCTGCGGCTTGTGGAAATCCTCCAGCAGTTGTTTCAGACGGCGGTTGCGGTCCTTGGTTTTTCCGAGGTTGGCCTCGCTGTTGAAGTCGATATTACGGAAGACCCCTTCGAGTTTGCTCTTGTTGCTCTCTTCAATATGGTCGAGCACAATGTTGATCAGTTCACCGATGTTGGCGGAGGAGCGGCGCTCATAGAGGCTGTAATAGGTGGCGGGAAACTCATCCAGAACCGTTTCTTCACCGGTTTCGTCATTCTTTTCGGTGAGTTTTACCACCGGGAGAACAAAACGTTCACGCTCGAGCTTGCGGCGGATACGAACATCATCGTCGCCATACTGCTTCTGATACGCTTCGTAGTGGTCCTGCCATACATCAGAGATGTATTTTAAAAACAGCATCACGAGGATGTAGTCTTTGTACTGTGCCGGATCAACAACGCCCCGGAAGGTGTCGCACGCCGCCCATGCCGCGTTGTTGATGTCTTTCTGATCAATCTTACTGCCCATGTTTTATTCTCCTTTTGCAAACTGCATGAGTACTGCCCCAATGTATTGTTCCCGCTTGTCGGCCAGCGTATGAAGCAGGGTTTGTTCACGAGCAGATAGTGTGGCCAGCTCTACTATGTTTTTTGCTTTTCCAGCGTTGGCAGCGCCACCTCCAGATCTTCAATAGCCTGCTTGCTGATCATTTTCTGAACCGTCCCTTTGGCCCGGCTGGTCAAAAAAATCTGCGCATCCCGCTGGCTGATGTACCAGTTCAGATATTCGGGTAAAACCTTGTCCGGCTTGGTCACCCTTATCCTTAATAAAGGTGCAGCGACAACAGCCTTGCCCGGATCTTCGAGAAGAACCGCTGCAGTGGTCAGAGACCCGCGAGATCTGAATACCAGATCACCCCTTTGTGCAAGATGGTGATCCTTCATGGCCTCCATATTGATTCTGACCAGATCATCACAGCCGACCGTGTTGTCATCCAGAAGATCCTTCATCTGAATAACCGCAACCTCTCCACATTCCGAGGCTTCGAGGCGAGACCTGAAGGAATAGCCAACCTGAACCGTAGCTATTTTTTTCAACTGAGATTGCATGTATGCTCCATATTACAGTAACGCTATTTGTGCAAAATATACCTAAGAGGTTTTGGTTTGTCAATGTGTAAACTGCAGAAATGTTGTTTCTGTATTTTTTCTTAAGGTTCGAGCAGGTTCAGAATAGTTCTCCACAATATTGCCTGCTTGCCCAGAGAGCTTCTATACTGTCGATAATTTAACGGTCGATGAAAGGAGAGAGAAAATGAAAGTTATTGTCGATTTGTGTGTTGTTCCGCTGGGTGTTGGCGTTTCCGTTTCAAATATGTTGCGCTCTGTCAGCGGATTCTTGAAGAGGAGGGGCTGGATATTCGTCTGCATGCTTACGGAACAAACATCGAAGGTGAATATGATCAGGTGTTCAGCGCCATCCGTCGCTGCCATGAAGAAATTCACGCTGAAGGCGCGCCGCGCATCAGCACAACGATCAAGCTGGGAACGCGGACTGACCGTGAGCAAAGCATGAACGACAAGCTGCGTAGCGTTGAGGAAAAATTGACCGCCAAGAATTGATGGTCAATCGAAAATGAACCGCCCTTGCGGCGATGAATAAAATTGATAGCCGGCTTTGCCCATGTTTTTGGCCCGATACATGGCCAGGTCGGCTGTTTTCATCAGTTGCTGGGGGGTGCTGGCGTCCTCGGGGTAAATGCTGATGCCGATACTGGCGCTGATCTGCTGCCTGAACTGATCCTTGGATAATTCATGGTTCAGCGCTTTACAGACCCGCTTGGCCGTTGCTTCAATCGTGTCGATTGTGTCGATCTCTTCGAGCAGGATCAGGAATTCGTCACCACCCATACGGGCGACGGTGTCTCCCTCACGAACCGATTTACGTAATCTTTTGGCGACATCAATAAGTAACATATCACCGTAATCATGTCCCAGGTTGTCGTTGACGGCTTTGAAGTTGTCGAGATCAAGAAAGAACAGGGCAACCTGTCTGCGGCTCCGGCGAGCCTTGCTCAATGCCTGTTTCAAGCGGTCGTCAAAGAGCAGTCTGTTGGGCAGGTTGGTCAGGGAGTCGTGATGGGCGAGATGGTGCAGACGCTTTTCGTTGGTGTTAAGCAGTTCTTCGATCTGCAGGCGTTCGGTAATATCCCGGCCGACTTCAATGATGGCATACATCTTCCCGTTACTGTCAAACAGCGGTGATGCTGTCAGTTCAATGATTCGTTGGCCCTGGCCGTTTTCGTGGTGGTGAACCATTGTCACCGGTTCTCCGCTCATTTTGACTTCCTGCAGGGGGCAGGGGTGGTCACTGTCATTGCAGGGTTGGGATGAAGCATGGGACAGCTGGTGGCAGGTGATTGCAGTCAGGTCGACGTTACCCCCCTCCTGCTGTTTTTGGGCTGATCGGTTCATTTTCAGAACCTTATAGTCGAGATCAACGACCATCAAAGGATCGGACACGCCATCAATGACCGCCTGGAGAAACTGGTTTTTCTCCTCCAGGGCTTTTTCCGCTCTTTTACGCTGACTGATGTCGTGAACAATGGCGAAGAGTAGAGCTTTGCCCATGATCTGGATCGGACTGCGATAGACTTCAACCGGGATCGTGCTGCCGTCACCGAGCGTGTGGACAAACTCGAACCTTTGCTGCGACTGGTCTTTGTTTTTTTTGAGACGTTTGTAGGTTTCAGCTTCGCCAAGCCGGTTGATTTGCCACATCTTCATTTCGGTCAGTTCGCTATGGCTGTACTGATAAAATCGGCAGGCGGCCGGGTTGGCATCGACGATCTGCGCTGTTTTAGGATCAATCAACAGCATGACGGAGTGCGACTCTTCAAAAAAATACGATATTGTTCCTCACGCTCATTCAATTCCTGGCGGATTTTTTCCCTTTCTTCCAGCTCTGCCTCCAGCAGTTGGTTTTTTCGGCCAGCAGTCTGGTTTTATTTTAACCTTGCTTTCGCGTCCAGAGCGTGACCCCCAGGAGCAGGATCAGGGCGGCCGTCAAGCTGTACATCAATGGTTGCAGCCAGCGTGGTGCCGGGGTTGGGGGGGATCGCCAAGCCAGTTATCCAGCAGCTGATAATAAATTGAGTCGGGGGTTTGCTTCCAGAGTGTAATGCGTTGGTTGAGTGCTTGGATGAAACCGATTGGGGCCTGATGGGAAAAGGCTGGTCGAACCTGAATCGGTTTGACCATCAGAGGTGACGGAAGCAGATTGAAGTCAAGGTAATTCCGACTGCCATAAATGCGCCCGACCATCGCAGCATCGACTTCACCGGCAGCCAGCAGGGCCAGTGCTTCCCGGTAGGAGGCAACTTCAACATAGTCGATGGTGATATCGAAGCTTGCGGCGACCTGCTTTAGTCCGTTATTGCCCACATAGTAAACGTCATTCAGCAAAACGGCACATTTTTTCCAGCCAGATCGAGAATGGAATTCAAATGACCTTCGGGTCGCTGGTAAATCTGCCCCCAGCTGGTCACGACGGTTTCATCAAGGAAAAGATACTGTTGGGACCGTCCTTCCGTGTAGCCGATGGCTGGAAGAAGGTCGATTTTCCCTTGTGACAACATTTCAAGGCAGCTGTCCCACTGACAGGGAACGTAGCTGACCGACCATTTTTCCTGGGCGGCAACGCGGTTGATCAGATCGGGAAACAGGCCTCCGGCTTGATTTTTGGAATTGAAAAAAGTTAATGGCGGGTTGCTGTCGATACCAACAATAACCTCTTCAGCCCGAAGGCTGAAGGGCAGAAGGAGAGTGATGCTGATGCAGAATGTCAGGATTAAACGCACGAGAAACAACCTCGACAGAAACCTGGTTGATAGTGTTCTGGTTCGTCTCTCTCCAGAAGCAGTTATCGACGACAGTTCGATATCTTTTGCACACCTTCAGAGATCGTAAGCATTGACAATTTTTAAACTGCGGTCAATGCCTAAGTATGGTCGAAAAGCATAAAAACTTAAATTATCAATTATCAAGAGTTGCGTTGGTTGAATTTGTTCAGTTCTTCTGAGAGCTTATGGTAGCTCGCTAAACGGTCTGGGTTTAGGTCTCCAGCGTCCGCCGCAGCTAAGACGGCACAACCGGGTTCGGTTTGATGACGGCAGTTGCTGAATTTACACCGGCAGGCCAGCTCTTCAATATCGGTAAAAGACTCGGCCAGATCGTCCTGCTCACCCCAGAGGTGCAGTTCGCGCATGCCGGGGTTATCCATGAGGATCGCACCGCTGGAGAGCAGAAACAGTTCGCGGTGAGTAGTCGTATGGCGACCTTTTCCGTCGGATTGACTGACGGCGCCGATTTTCTGACGCTCTTCCCCCAGCAGGCCATTGAGAATGGTCGATTTTCCAACTCCGGACGAACCGAGCAGGGCGATGGTTCTTCCCGCCTCAAGATAGGGCCAGAGTTTGCCGAGCTGACTGTTGTCGTGTGCCATGCAGAGGTGGACCGGACTGGTTCCTGCTATCTCCTTAACCTGAGCAAGACAGCTCTGGGGCTTGTCGCAGAGATCGGTTTTGTTGAGGATGATGACTGCTTCAGCGCCGCTGCCACCGACCAGGGTCAGATAGCGTTCAATGCGGCGCAGGTTGAAGTCGCGGTCGAGGCCGCTGACGATGAAAACAAGATCGACATTGGCAGCGATGACCTGTTGCTCCATCCGTTCCTGACCTTTGCCCTTGCGCCGTCCGGGCAGATTGCGTGAAAAGGAACTGCTGCGTTCAAGCAGGGCATGGATAATTCCACGCTGATCGGGCTGGAGCTCAACCACGACCCAATCGCCGACGACAGGCAGATCTTTCCGACCACCCGCTTTGTAGCGTATTTTTCCGGCAAAGCGGACCGTCAGTTCCCCCTGCTCCGACCAGACGCGAAAATAGTTTTTTCTCCACGGATGACCCGGGCAGGCAGGTAGCCTGACTTCTTCCAGTTTTTATATTGCTTGGCAAAAAAATCGACCAGCCCCAGCTCTCTAGATTCATGGTTTAATAATACCCTTTTTGCTCTTTATTGGCAGATTGAAAAGGAGCAGCCCGGTAAAAATAAGGATAATTCCAGTGATATGGTAGCTCTGAAAGCGTTCACCCAGTAAAACAACAGCCAGCAGCGCCACAAACAGAGGTAGCAGGTTGATGTAGAGTCCGGCCCGATTAGCTCCAATTTCATGGATGCCGCGGTTCCAGCATAAATAGGCCAGAATAGACGGGCATATTGAAACGTAGAGCAGGCTTAAGACCACCGGCCGGGATAGTTCCCACGGAGGGGCCGACTGCATTTCCCAGAGATAGAGCGGCAGCAGAATGACAACCCCGACGGCAAAGGTGGTCGTCAAAAAACTGAAGGGGTGAATTTTCGGCTGTTTGCGTAGCAGTGCTGTATAGAGGGCATAGAGAGTGATGGCCAACAGCATGATCAGGTCACCAATTACGAATCTGAGCTCCAGCAACCTCTGTAGCTCACCGTGAATGATGATATATCCTGCTCCCAGAGTACAGAGGACAATGGCAAGCATCTGCTTCAGGCTGATGCGATCCCGGAACAACAGAAAGCTGATCAGGACAATTATCACCGGCATGACCGATTGAGTCAGGGAAATATTGATGGCAGTTGTCGTCTGGGCGGCTGTATAGAGCAGGGTATTAAACGAAGCAATCCCGAGTGTCCCAAGCAGAAGGATCGCCTTCCAGCCCTTTTTGATTTCAGGCCAATCTCTGCGGACATGGGGCCAGGTGACCGGAATCAGGATCAGCAGGGCCATTGTCCAGCGCCAGAAAGACATGGTGATTGGGGGAACCAGATCGGCAACAAAGCGGGCCAGAGTTGCGTTGCCCGCCCAGAAAAGCGGCGGCAGGATCATCAGCAGGTGAATCCAGGTTAATTTATGTTTCATGGATGTCTCTTTTCCAGGGCAGATTTTCTCTGACATTATTTGATCGGAGTCAGGCGTGAAAGAAGAACCGGAACGGCTGTCTCGACACGGAGTATGCGTTCACCCAGACTGACCGGGAGAAAGCCGCAGTCCTGCAGTTTGTCAACTTCGTAAGGAATAAATCCTCCTTCCGGGCCGATGGCAAGGGTTACAGCCTGTGAAACCCCGGCAGGACAGTTTCCGGTGGCGCCGGGATGGGCAACCAGGGCTTGTGTTTTCGCCGCTATGTCAGGCAACTCATCCTCAACAAAGGGTTTAAAGCGTTGACGCAAATGGATCTGAGGCAGAATGGTGTCTCTCGCCTGTTCCAGCCCGAGGATCAGCTGCTCATTCAGTTTATCAGTCTGTAGCAAGGGGCTGCTCCAGAAGCTCTTATCCACCCGGTAGCTGTTGATCAGGTAAATATGTTTGACCCCCAGAGAACTGACAGTCTGGAGAATGCGTTTTAACATCTTTGGGCGGGGCAGGGCCAGCAGTAACGTCAATTGTAGCGGGGCTGGAGCATGATCGTTGAGACAGACGTCCAGTTCGAGCTCATCCTGATCAAGGCGGATCACCCGGCCGGTGCCGATCTGGTCGTTGAGCAGGCCGACACGAAGCTGGTCGCCGACCTGGGCCCGGTGGATAGTGGCGACATGGTCTTTACGGCGGCCGCGCAGCACGACTCGGGTCGTGCTGATGAAATCTTCGGGGAAAAGCAAGATCAGGTTCATGACGACAAGCGCAGCGCTGATGGCGCGACCGTGACACCCGCAAAGACGATCAACAGAGTCCAGGGATGATTGCGGGTCAGGCGATGTTTGGCCAGGTTTACCCGCAGAGAGATTGCTGTGAGTTGCAGAGGGGAGTCGACCATGAATGTTTCTCCGTTTAATAAAATGGTCATATTAGCAGAATCGTCTGTTCCGGGCAGTAGAATTAGCGCAACCGGTTATCTATGATAAACTGTATCGGTACTTGGCAGAACGTTCCCGATGTAACTATTTTTACAGGAGAGAGCGATGCTGACAAACCAGATCGAACAGGCTGCCGGTTGCCTGAAGGGAGTCGTACGTCATACCGAATTGATCCATTCTCCTTATTATTCAAAGCTTCTTGAAGTTCCCATCTACTTCAAATGTGAAAACCTGCAGCATACCGGTTCGTTCAAGCTCCGGGGCGCATATAATTTTCTCTACAATCAGTCACGCAAAAAACTGGCCGCTGGTGTCATGACCGCCTCAGCCGGTAATCATGCTCAAGGTCTTGCCAGTGCTGCTGCACTGATCGATTGTCCTTGCACGGTCGTTATGCCTGAGGGCACGCCCCTGGCCAAAGAGATGGCGACCCTGGCTTTTGGTGCCGAGGTCATTATCCATGGTGCGACTTATGATGATGCCCGGGCTTATGCAACTTCTCTGGCCGATGAAAGAGAGTTGCTCTATGTTCCGGCATTCGACCATGAGTTGATCATGGCGGGACAGGGCACAATCGGACTTGAGTTGCTTGAAGATCTGCCTGAAATAGATACCCTGCTGGTGCCGATTGGAGGTGGCGGTTTGGCGGCTGGTATTGCCACAGCATTAAAGGAGGCAAAACCGAGTGTTCGTATTGTCGGAGTCGAAGCCGCCTGCATGGCCAGCGCGACGCTGGCACGTCGCAAGGGGCAACCCACCTATGTGTCGACCCGCTGTCATTCACTGGCAGAAGGGGTTGCGGTAAAGAGAGTCGGGGATCAGACTTTTCCGCTGATTGAAAAATATGTCGATGAGATTGTCACCATAGAAGAGGAAGCCATTGCCATGGCGATTGTCAGCCTGATGGAAAAGGGTAAGTTGGTCGTCGAAGGGGCCGGTGCGGTTGGTCTAGCCGTTTTACTCTATGGAATTAAAACCCTGCAGAAGGGGAATACCGTCTGTCTGCTTTCGGGTGGAAACCTCGACGTTCAGACCATGGCCCGTGTCGTCGAACGGGGGATGCTGGCTGAGGGACGCTATCTCAAGCTGCGGCTGGAAATGATCGATATGCCGGGTGCGCTGGCACAGTTGACCGGAGTGTTGAGTCTGCTGAAGGCCAATATTTTTCAGGTCAGTCACGATCGCCATAAATCGTCCCTGCCGATCGGTGAGGCAGAGGTTATCCTCGACCTGGAAACCCGAGGGCCTGAGCATATTGAAAATATTTTGATGCGCCTGGAAGAAGAGGGCTATCGACCTGAGGTGATGCGCTGAGGCGATCTGCAAGCCCCATCTAATACCCCTGCTCCACCTTTCATTGGAGCAGGAGTGACCGTTAAATGCTGATCAGGCGGGACCTGATCGCCAGAGGATATCAGCTTCCCCTTTATTGTTACACCGCCTGGCCCAGACAAAGCAGAGATCGGACAGGCGGTTGAGGTAGCTGAGGCAGAGCGGGTTAATCTGATCTGTCTCCATCAGCGTAGCCAGTTCGCGTTCGCAGCGGCGGGTGACCGTCCGGGCCAGATGGAGAGTCGCCGCCGCCCTGTTTCCCCCGGTAGGATAAATCCCTCGGCAGGTTTCAGAATTGAGTTGGTTTCATCGATCCAGTTTTCCAGGCGATCGATCTGCGACTGCCGGATTCTGGGCAAGCGATCGGCAAATTCACTGTCGACAGGGTTGCCAGCTCTCCCCCAGATTAAACAGTTCATTCTGTAGTTGGGTGATTCTGCCTGCCAGGCTGTCGGGCAGCTCCTCGCATAGGGCCAACCCGAATACCGAGTTCAACTCGTCAACCGCGCCATAGGTTCTAACGCGTTGGGATCCTTTGGGGACCCGCGTTCCGTCCACCAGGCTGGTTTGTCCCTTGTCTCCTCCGCGGGTCACTATTTTGTCAATTTGAGGCATCTGTTTGGCTCCTGTCATCAGGTTGAGGTTCAGGCTGCAAGTGTAGCGGAAGCTGCTCGAACTGAATAGAGTGGCTTTTGCAAAAATGCAAAAATAATCTTTGGCTTTTACGGATCGGCAAAAGACTGTCTACAGCCATGGAAAAAATACGGGAAAGTTTTTTTATAACAGTGTGTTATTTGCTTTTGGACGCATTTTCCAGAGGGTTCCCACAGGTTGAAATCAGCTCTTTATTTTTGCAGATGTGCAAAAAAACCGATTTTATATGTCATTTTTTCTGATCGTCTAATCCTTGTTTAACTATCTGAAAAAACTAAGTAAAACATTATTATATAAAATTGGTATGCCAATTGCCATAAAGGCTGGACAACAGTTTTTAACTGAGGAGGCGATCATGTCCATCTGTCCATATTTTGATCAAGATAAAAGTTATTGCGATGTCGGAGAAGACTATATTTCTCCCTACGATGTTGTGGCGATGTCACATTATTGTTCAGGCCGCTATCAGGAATGTGAACGTTTCGATGAGCTGGCAGATCGCTATCCCGAAGTTCTGGCTGTTGCGGGAGTGCCGGAAAAACGGTTACGTCGGTTCCCGTGGTTACCCCCATGCTCATGTTGAGCGAACTCCGATCAATATCAAATTCAGCAATAAATGGCCTTTGTCTTATCGACTTAACTATGTGAAGTCCTGTTATCAATCATCTAATGGAACACCGAGAGAGGAGACAACAACGATGCAAGCTCAACCGATTAAAACCGTGGTCTGCAGGTCCTTCTGGCTGGCCTGGGTATCAACCTGGCCCTGGGAATTCTGTACACCTGGAGTATCTTTAAAGGTGCTATTTCCGATTCGATCGCCGCTGGTGGTGCCGGTGCTTTCAACTGGGATGCCGCCAGTGTCAACGACCCCTATGCCGTTGCCTGCCTGGCTTTTGCCGCAGCCATGATTCTGGCTGGAAAGTGTCAGGATAAGTTGGGTCCCAAAGTGACCTGCGCCATCGGTGGTCTGCTGGTCGGTGCCGGGTTTGTCTGGATTTCCCAGACCACCAATTATTGGGCCTGGGTTGTCGGTTTCGGCATGCTGGCCGGAACCGGTATCGGTTTCGGTTACTCGGCTGCCACGCCTCCCGCCCTTAAGTGGTTTTCTCCGACCAAAACCGGTCTGATCGCTGGTATCGTCGTCTCCGGCTTCGGGTTGGCGTCGGTCTATATCGCTCCGCTGGCCAAGTACCTGCTGGCAAGTGTCGGTCTGCAGCAGTCGATGATGTACTTCGGCATCGCCTTTGCCGTAGTCGTCACCAGCCTGGGAATGTTGATTTCCAACCCGCCGGAGGGGTTTGTCGCTGATCCCGGAGCCAGGCAGAATAGTGCCAAGGCCGCTGCTTCTGTTCCTGATCTCAAGCCGACTCAATTATTCACAAATGCCCGTTTTACACTTTGTGGCTATGCTTCTTCATCGGTTCCGGCGCTGGTCTGATGGTCATCGGTAGTGCCAAGGGGCTGGCCAAGGCATCCATGGGTGAGATGGCTTTCCTGGTTGTTGTCATTATGTCGGTTGGCAATGCGGCCGGTCGCCTGATTGCCGGTGTGGTGTCTGATAAAATCGGTCGTGCCACGACACTTTGCATTATGCTCGCATTCCAGGCAGCGCTGATGTTTGCCGCCATTCCGGTTCTGGGAGGGGAGAACGGCAGTCCTATCCTGGTGGCGCTGTTAGTGACTGCTATGGTCTTCAACTACGGGACCAACCTGTCGCTGTTTCCTTCTTTTGCTAAGGACAGCTGGGGCATGAAGCACTTCGGTATGAATTACGGGATCCTTTTTTCGGCCTGGGGCGTTGGTGCTTTTGTTCTGGTTCGGGTGTCTGAAATGTTGAAAGTCAAGACGGGCAGCATGGATGCTTCCTTTATCGTTGCCGGTGTCCTTCTGCTGGTCGGAGCCATGATGTCAATGTCGCTGCGGGATCAGAAAGCACCTGCGACAGTGACCGAGACAGAAGAGATCTTTGTCGAAGAAGAAGATCTGGTGCTGCAGCGCAGCGAAGACTGATTCAGATAGAATGTTGTGTAATCGGGGCGCCCCGCTGACGCGGGGTGCCCATCCTTGTTTGATAACCTATCGACAATGGAGCGATCATGGCAGCGAGAACAGTATATGAGCAGCAGCACAGATATCCAGCGATCGGCCTTCTGGCCCTGGCTGTCACCCTGACCGTTTATGTTCTGAATCAGATCGAAGTCTGTCGGCCCTCGGCCCTGGCTGTCGGTAGCGTACTGGTGGCAGGTGGCTGCGTGCAGCTTTTTCCGGTGTCAGCAGTCATCAGCAGGGTCGCGCTTACGCTGCTGCGACGTTGCTGCCGCTGGGAATTTTTTGGCTCTCGCTGGTCAGTTACGATATCTTCCCCGAGCTTGGTCTGGGGCGCCACCCCAACTCCATAACGATGTTCTCATATCTCAGCCTGTGGGGCCTTTTCATGGCTGTCCTCTTTCTTGGCAGTTTTCGCCAGAACCTGGCGATTCAGACACTTTACGGCAGCATGATGTTCTCTTTTCTGGCTCTGGCCATGGACCACCTGAGAGATGATCAGGTTTTTCTGTTTATCGGCTGCGTCATGGGCGGGTTCGCATCTCTTGTCGCCGGCTATATGGCTTTTGCCCAGTTTTATAATGACCGGACGGGACGGGAAAGACTGCCCCTGGGGAAAGTTCTCGAGCGGGAGGACGATTCATCATCCTAGCCCTTGATCCGGTGCCGATTTAGAGGTATCTTTTGAATAGAACGTCATTATAAAAATGGGTGAATCATGAATCCAGGTAAACAAATGACATTTTTAGGGCTATTGGCGCTGGGATATTATGCGGTGCTGCTGGCCTCTGGTGCCGTCAGCATTGATGTCATGCCCCAGTTTCTGGTTTCCGCGATCATCTTCCTGTCGTCGGGCAGGCTGATGCGTAAGTCGGTCAGAATCAAGACCTCACGCAAGGACCAGGATGATGAAAAGCAGAAACCTGAGCCGAACTGGGCCTTGCGGACTCAGGTGCTCAATTGGATCATGGTCACGCTGATCATTTGTGCCCTTGGCCTGTTTGTCATGAAGCCGGTCGGGGTGTCCTTTTTCGAGATGCTCGGGTTTAACTGACCTGCATTCTTTGGCTGACAAAGATAATCTCTCCCGTCTTGCATGGGGTATGCCCTGATACCCCATAATACCCTCAAAGCACCCCTTTCCCTATCGTGCCCAAGCCGTTATGATGCATATCAACAGCAAGGGGCTTTGATTATGCATAAAGATCTTCTGAATGAATTGAACAACAGTCTTGAACATTTTCTGCTCATCTGGACAGAAAATATGGGCGAAGCCGGCTATCTGGTACATACGACTGCGAAACGGGAAGACTGCATCGAGTCGTTCAGGGGGGTGATCGAGTCGATCCGACGTTTTGTCCCGGATGACGGTGTGCCGAATTTTGCTCCGATGCTGAAGCAGGGGGAGAAGGGCGCGCGTTTTATGCTTGAAAGCGCCAGGAAGCATCGGCTGCGTGGAGTGACTGCGGGGATGTACCTAGGTTGTTTCAAGACATTGGTCCATAGCCTTGAAGATATTCTCCTGACACTCGATTTTCCTGCCGAGGACAGGCTCAAGACGCTTCTGGCGATTCGCCGGGTCAGTGATGTCCTGGAAGTTCTGTTCATTGACGACTGGGAGCGTTCTTCGGTTCACGACCTGACCGAGCAGTTGCAGCAGGTCAATCGTGATCTGACCTTGAAAAAAAGCAGGTATCAGAATATTTTTCACAGCACCTCGGATCTGGTTCTGCTGACCGATGAAGCTGGTGTGATTAATGAAGTGAACCCGGAGACGGAGAAGTATCTTCCCTCCGAGCAGCTTTACGGTCAACCTTTCTGGGAGTTTTTGAATCTGGACTCCGGATCCATGGCGGAAATTCTGGAAAAGCATCCCGACAATGAGGGTTTTGAGGTGACCTCGCGCACGGGGGATCTTGTGTTCAGGCTGCATATCGTCCCTCTGTGCAAAGTCTCACTGGCGACTCAAGGCTATATGTTGATCCTCAACGACATCACTCTGTTGGCCGATTACCGCAGGGAACTGGAGCGACGGGTCAATGAGAGAACGGCTGAACTGACACTTTCACAGGATCTGTTGCGTAAGGAAAAGGCCAGACCGATGAAATGAATGTGACCTTGCGCAATGTGATGAAGAGCATCGAATCTGACCGTTGCGACCTGGAGCAGAACATCTCTCTGAAAATCCGCTCCCATCTGCTTCCAGCTCTGGACAAGGTTCGCCATGAATCGGAAGCTGGTATCAGGGCCAGTTTTCTCGATTTGATTCAGGAGCAGATGATTGCCCTGACCTCCGGCTTCAACTCAGAGTTGGATGCCAACCTGCTTAAATTGAGCAAAACCGAGATCCGTATCTGCGGTTTTATCCAGGCCGGGTGCTCTTCAAAGGAGATTTCTGAAGCGTTGAACCTCGCTTTTGATACGATTCGCACACATCGCAAGAATATCCGCAAAAAACTGGGTCTACAGGGCAGGGATGTCAATCTCCATTCATACCTGGCAAACCGTAATTGTACTTTTAATCGACCCCAATAAGGCCACCTTTGCTCAGTGCGGGCGCCTCGTTTGCACTTATTTACAGGCGTCACCATTCCATTGTGTTCTGCTCTCCCGTGAGCACAATCACCAAAATCACCACAAAAGAATAAATCCTTTTTATCCCCGCAATATATACACTGCGATTGCCCCCCACTTATAGTGGCGTAGGCGTTCGTCAATCACGTCCGCAGGACTTGTCAGTTTCGTCCTTCCGCCCAGATCTGGATTTTATCAACTCATGACAACGGCAGCAGGGTGGAGGGTGAAAAGAGCTGATCCATCAGGCCTGTTTCGCTTTTGCCCTGCCTTTTCACTCAGATGATGGAGGTTCAAGTGAACTCAAGAATGAAACGATTATTGTTTTTGGGACTTGTGGTCGGTTTGATGACCCTGGTCAGTTGGGGCTGCAGTGAAAAATACAGATGTCCGGCGCTCAGACAGACAGCGCGTCTGTGGCTCCCCAAGTTCTGGCAGACTTCCACCAGAAGACTGGCAGTTGCCAAGATTGTCATGGTGCCGAAGCCGGGCCGACGGATGACAACCTGACCCACGAAAATGAGCAATGTATCGCGTGTCACGGTCGTTTAAAAGATCTGGAGGACGTAGGCGTCAAGGCAGGCGTCTCCCCGCATCAGTCCCACCTGATCGGTGAAATCGCCTGCACCACCTGCCACAAAGGGCATGAAAAATCGGTTTCTTATTGTGATGCCTGCCATAGCTTCCCCCATGAAATTTCCTTTGCTGGAAAATGGGAGCGTAAATTTGTTCCCGTTGATGCCGACAAGGCAGCCCAGGAAAGAGCGATTGCTGCCGGACCACGTGAATCGACCGAGATTGTCGTGGTTGGATCGGGAGGAGCAGGTCTGTCTGCCGCGGTTTCCGCCCGTGAGGCCGGAGCCAAAGTTATTCTGCTGGAAAAAGAGCCAGTCGCCGGCGGCAATTCTAAACTTGCGGCGGGTGGGATGAATGCTGCCGAGACTAAGTCTCAGGCTGCACTCGGCATCAAGGACGATAAGCAGATCATGATCAACGATACCATGAAAGGTGGCCGTGATCTGAACGATCCTGCTTTGGTCAAAATCCTCGCAAGCAACTCCTCCGAGTCCGTCGACTGGCTGACTTCCATGGGGGCTGATCTGACCGACGTCGGTCGTATGGGGGGAGCCAGTGTGAACCGAAGCCATCGCCCGACCGGCGGTGCCGGAGTCGGTGCCCATGTGAGTCAGGTTCTTTTGGATAACGCGCTGAAGTTGGGAACCGATATCCGTATGAACAGCCGGGTTGTCAGGCTGCTCAAAAATTCTTCCGGTCACATTGCCGGTGTCCTGGTCCACGGCAATGTGACCGGCTATTACGTCATCAAAGCGGATGCCGTCGTTATGGCAACGGGTGGTTTCGGGAAAAACAACCAGCGGGTTGCCCAATATGATCCGAAGCTGAAGGGCTTTAAGGCGACCAACCATCCGGGCGCTACCGGTGATGGATTGGATGCTGCCCTGCAAGCCGGTGTTGCGACCCGAGATCTCAAGTACATTCAGGCCCACCCGACTTACTCCCCGGTCGGAGGTGTCATGGTCACCGAAGCTGTGCGCGGGAATGGTGCGATTCTGGTCAACCGCAGCGCCCAGCGCTTTGTCAATGAAATTACCACCCGCGACAAGGCTGCAGCCGCCATTCTGGCGCAGAAGGGGGGGAGCGCTTTTTTGATTTTTGATGACTCGGTCAGAAAGAGTCTGAGTAAAATCGAAGGTTACATCAACCTGAATTTTGTTTTTAAAGGCCAAACCATTGCCGAACTGGCTAAAGAAGTTGGTCTCCCGGCAGCGGAACTGGAAAAGACCTTAGCAATCTACAATCGTTATCAGCAGGCCGGTAAGGACGAGCAGTTCAAGCGCTCTAATCTCCCTCGGGCATTAAGTCGTGCCCCTTACTATGCCATCGAAGTTACTCCCGCGGTACATCACACCATGGGGGGAATGACGATCGATGCCAAAACCAGGGTGCAAGACCTTGACGGCAGGATCATTGACGGTCTTTATGCTGCCGGCGAAGCGACTGGTGGCGTCCACGGTGCCAACCGGTTGGGCGGTAATGCCATTTCCGACATTGTCACCTTTGGCCGGATTGCCGGTTCGCAGGCCGCTGAGTATGTCAAGAAACACTAATCACTGAAGAGGCCGAATCGCGCGGGCCGAGTATGTTTCCGACCCGCGCGATTTAACTCGGGAATCTTCCAATCTGACGATCTCCCGAGGGAAGAAATTATGCCGTCGATTCGACGCCGGATATTTCGCAGATTGGTTTTGATCAATTTTCTGATTTCCCTCGGGTTCGCGATCAGCGATGATTTTCCCCCCTGTACTGCGAACATCTCGGTGGGACGAGGGCTGTGGCTCGGAGTAGCGGTCGGCACGTTTCACGCTCTCCATTTCCGACCTCCGGACAAAAGTTCATTCACCACCAAATAAATGAAGGAATTATCAACCATTTCTAAAGGAATTAACACATGAAGAATTTTGTTAGTCACGACGTTCCTTTGGTTTGCATTCAAACAGATTCAGTGTGAATCGGCATGACCTTGCAGAAATGTAAAATATGCCCGTTTTGTTGGGCGGGTCAGGGGGCTTTCGGATAGTCACGCGCATTCCTGTTAACCCGGACACCGATTCATTCCTACGGCACCACAACTCGTTACCCCTTAGCTCAGGAGAATCTAAATAATGGTTACGGCAGTATGGAATCGCCTCTGGCAGATGCACGATGAGACCAAGAGTTTGTTTCTTTTCAACCCCAAACCTCTTCTGGAAAATCTGAAGAAAAAAAATCTCAACTTGAGCGAGTCTCGCCAGGAAAAAGATGTTGATCTTGCCGATAAGATTACCGATGCTCCTTCAGAGCATCGGCAACGACTTAAATCAGGTCCGGGGGGAGTTGACGAAGAAGAGCCTCGGAATTACACGAGACGCCAGAAGATAGGGCTTGCCGTCGGCCCGTTGCTTTTCTTTATGATCCTTTTCATGCCGACCCCCTCGGGCATGGCTCCCAACGCAAAAAAAATGGCTGCGGTGGCTCTTCTCATGGCCTGCTGGTGGATGTGTGAATCGATCCCCATTCCGGCCACCTCATTACTTCCTATCGCACTCTTCCCGCCAATGGGAATCATGCACATCAGGCAAGCGACTGCCCCCTACTCAAGCCACCTGATATTTCTTTTCATGGGAGGTTTTATCATCGCTTTGGCAATGCAGCGCTGGAACCTTCATCGGCGTGTCGCCATGAACATCATAAAAGTTGTCGGGTTTGCGCCGATGCGACTTATTTTAGGATTCATGGTTTCCACCGCCGTGCTCTCCGCCTTTGTCTCGAATACCGCAACCACGGTCATGATGCTCCCTATTGGGCTGGCAATCATCACTCACGTTATTGACGAAGGGAAAAAGGAAGGTCTCGACGGCCAGGTCGACTTTTCACCTGAAAAATTTGCTTTCGGTCTCAATCTCATGCTGGGCATCGCTTACGGTGCGACCATTGGAGGGATTGCGACCTTGATCGGGTCACCGCCAAATACGGTCCTGGCCGGTTACCTGCAAAAAACCTACGGCTACGAAATCACCTTTGTTGACTGGATGAAGGTCGGGGTTCCTCTGGTTGTCATCATGCTGCCCCTGTGTTGGCTCTGGCTGACCCGTGTGGCAAACCCGATGAAGCTTAAAAAGGTTCCAGGGGGGCGTGACCTGATCGATCAGGAACTCAAAGAAATGGGACCGTTAAATACGGGAGAACGTTGGACGGCTCTGGTCTTTACGCTCACCGCTCTCGGCTGGATTTTCCGTAAGCAGCTCGGATTTCTTTTTCCCGACCCCGATATGCTCACAGATGCTTCAATCGCCATGGTTGGTGCGCTGATATTATTCGCCATTCCGATCAATCTGCGCAAAAATGAATTCGTCATGGACTGGAATTGGGCTTCAAAGATGCCCTGGGGCGTACTGATGTTGTTTGGCGGCGGATTGTCCATGGCTTCCGGTGTCCAACATACCAAGCTGGCGGATTGGATCGGGAGTCAAGTAGGGCTCCTGGGGGATGCACCGCCGATGGTCATGGTTCTGGCCGTATCGGTTTTAATCATCACGTTGACAGAGATGACTTCGAATACTGCAACAGCGGCCATGTCTATGCCGATTCTCTCGGCTGTGGCCATCGGGCTGGGACAGAACCCGCTTCTTCTGGTCATCCCCGCGGCCATCACGTCGTCCTGCGCCTTCAGCATGCCGGTCGCGACTCCGCCCAATGCAATCGTTTTTGGTTCGGGATATGTCACGATTCCGCAGATGGTGAAGAGTGGACTCGGCCTGAACTTGCTCGGCATTATCCTCACGGTTGCAGTCACCTATTTTTGGTGATCCCTGTTTTCGATGTTACCATTGGTGAAATGCCAAACTGGGTGAAGTTGATCAAGTAATCAGAATCGCTATGGAAAAAGCCTCTCCCGATTTCTCAGCAGAGGCTTTTTCCGTCTGCTGCTCCCCGGGAGATTCGCTCACTCTGTCGGTGTGAAAGAGACAATCATTTTGACTGGTGTCCGGGGTCATTGACCCATGACAAGCACCGGCACTCGCGTTTAAGCCACTAATATTTCTCCATCCCAACGACGTTGAGAATTTGTCCCGATGCGCGTTGTGACGGTGTCAGAGTCAATACGTCAAGACCTGACCCGGTGACGAGCACGGTGTGTTCAAATTGTGCGGAGAGCGACCTGTCTTTGGTCCGCACTGTCCACTTGTCTCTTTTGTCTGTGACTACCTCGCGCTTGCCCATGTTAATCATCGGCTCGATCGTGAAAGTCATCCCCGGTTGGAGAATCAGATGATCAAATGCTTTATTTTCATGATGGAAGACCGAGAAGTTTTCGTGGAATTCCCTACCGATACCATGACCCGTGTAATCTCGAACGACCGAATAGCCAAAAGACTCGACAAAGGGTTGAATAATGCCGCCAATCGCCGACAAGGGCATCCCGGGTTTTATCCCTTCGATGGCCATGACCAGCGCCCGTGCCGTGACCCCGACCAGTTTTCGTGTCCGGCTGCTGACATAACCGATCAGAAAGGTTCCGACGAATCACCATGAAAACCATCGACAATGGTGGTCAAATCAATATTGACAATGTCACCCTCTTTGAGGATATCGCCTGGTGACGGAATGCCATGGCAGACGACATTATTGATTGATGTACACAGTGATTTCGGAAAGCCATGATAACCGAGGGTGGCAGGAGTATGGCCATGCCGGAGGGTATAGTCATGGGCAAGGTTATTGATCTCTTCGGTACTGATTCCAGCCTTGACATGGGGACGGAGATAATCCATCAGCTCACCATTGAATGCCGCGGCACGACGCATACCTGCTATTTCATGTGCGGTTTTAATCGTCTGATTCATCAATCCATATCCTTTGATCCGCTACGGACAAGCTCCTGACCGGTAAGTAGAACAGTCGTATAGCATTAACCTGGCATAGTGCGCGATCAATACTTCTGATAAGCAACAGCCTACGCCCGGAATATGAGGATATCAACACTTTTGGGTCGATTTTTCAAAATAAGAGCAGGTCGGTTTTCAAAATAGCGATCCATTTTGACCATCCATGGGGCATGGTTAAATACCCCATAATACCCCCAGAGTTCCCCTTTGCCTGCTTTTGTTATGCCGTTACGCTGTCGGCAAACAGACAAAAAGGGGATGTCATGAACCAACTTCAAACGAAAACCCTTGATTCAGAAGTGCTCGGATGTGGTCTGCGGGACTTTTTCATCGCCGCCAGCGGCTCACAGATTTTCCTGGCTTATCAGCAGTTGAAATCCCTTCTTCCAGATCTTCCTCCGCCGCCGGCGACCGATGAGGTTGAATTTTGCTTCAATCAACTGTTTGTCGGCCCCGCTGCTCCCATCGCTCCCCCCTTTGCCTCCGTCTATCTCGAGGAAGATGCGCTGGTCATGGGCCGGACAACTCTTGATGCCCGGGATCTCTATGCCTCTCTTGGTCTGGTCTCGCCCTGGCAGGGGCGGTTTCCCGACGATCATATCTCGCTCGAACTCGATGCCTGCCTGCATTTTCGTCAGCTGGGCAATGGGCCTCTGGGTGGAGATATCGCGCAGCTGTACCAGCGCTTTCTCGAACAACACCTGTTGCTGTGGGTTCCCGTTTTTGTCACGCGTATCGCTGCAGCAAAAGAGATTCCTGCCGCGATCCGGACGGTCGCCGATCTGTTATTGGACTGGCTGCGCCAAGAACTCACCAGCTTAACGCAAAAGGAGAATGAAGATGAAAGATGCGTGTGCGGACCTGGTCGGTCAGGCCCTGAAAAGCTCGGTTAATCGCCGAAAATTCCTGCAGATGCTGGCCTTGAGTGGCGTGGCCGCTGCCGTTCCCGGAAGCCTGCTCAAAGCGACCAAGGCCGGGGCTGATGTCGGGTATGAAGAGGCTTTTGAGATTTTTCGCAATGCCTGCCCACGAAATTGCTATGACACCTGCAGTATGAAGACCTTCGTCAAGGATGGCATCGTCAAGTTTGTCGAAGGAGCCTCTGAGTCGACCTTTACCGCCGGTGGCCTCTGCGTCAAAGGCTATTCCTATCCACGTCGGGTCTACAGCCCCGATCGGATCAAGTATCCGATGATGCAGGTCGGTCGCGGCAGCGGCAAGTGGAAGCGGCTGTCCTGGGATGAAGCGATCGACCGTATCGCCAATAAAATCGTGGAGATCAACGAGAAGGACGGCAACCTGCTGGGCCTGGCCCTGGATAAGTATTCGGGCAATTTCGGTATTACCCATTACGGCGTCGAAGGGATGATGTCGTCCCTCGGCTATACCACCCGTTTTGTCGGGACACCCTGCTGGCCGGCTGGAATCGATGCCCAGAATTACGATATGGGCGATATGTGGTGCAACGATCCGGAGGATATGACCGAGAGCAGATATGTCATCATCTGGGGCGCAATCCGGCCTGGTGCTCGATACACAGCATGAAGTATATCATGGAAGCCCAGCGTCGTGGAGCCAAACTGGTGGTCATCGACCCGGTCTTCACCCAGACCGCGGCCAAGGCCGACCAGTATATCCAGGTCGATACTGCCGGCGACGGTGCCCTGGCTCTGGGCATGTCGCGCCATCTGCTCGATCAGGGTTTGGTCGATCAGGGTTTCGTCACTCAACATGCTTTGGGGTTTGCTGAGTTCAGTCGCTATCTTGAAGACAATGTCACCCTGGACTGGGCTGCCAAGGAATCGGGCGTTCCTGTTGATGTCATCAAGCAATTGGCTGAAGAATTTGCCACAGCCGACCCGGCCACAATCTGGATCGGTTACGGTATGCAACGCCATACCAATGGCGGGGCAACAGTGCGGGCGATCGACGCCCTGGTGGCCATGACCGGAAATATCGGCAAGGAGGGCGGCGGTGCCCGTTACGGCCACCTGCGGACCTGGGGGTTCAACTACAACGCCATGGTCAATGCGGCGCCGGAAGGGGCGGTCGGAATGGTCGACGGCAAAGCGATGAAGGGGACTTCCATTTCATCGGCGACGATAAAGCCAAGTTTACCAACCGCTCCCTCAACATGAATCAGCTCGGCCGCGAAATTCTTGAGACGACCGATCCAAAGATCCGCATGATGTGGTTGGCCTGTCGTAACCCCTTCAGTCAGGACCCTGATACGACCCTGCTGAAGAAAGCTTTCGATACGCTGGAGATGGTGGTTGTCGTCGACCAGTTTTCAATAAGAGTGTCGAGCAGGCCGATATCGTTCTGCCGCATACGACGCTGTTTGAAGAGTACACAGTCAATGTCGGTTATTGGCACTACTGGTTGAGCCTTAACGAGCAGGCGATCAAGCGATGTACGAAAGTAAATCGGACGTGCAGATTGCGGCGCTGCTGTCAAAGCGGATGAATGAACTCAAGCCAGGTTCATGCACCTTCCCGCACGAGCTCGATACCCGCAAGTGGATGGAAAAGGAGTTCAATCAGGGGATTTACGATCTTTTCGGGATCAAGTCCTGGCAGGATTTACGCCAGGGTCCAGCCAAGGCAAAGCTGACATCAAGCGCCTCCTGGCACGACTTGAAGTTTAAAACCCCGTCGGGCAAATACGAGTTTAAGTCTGATCTGGCCGCGCAGAATGGTCATAAGGCTCTGCCTGAATTCAAACAGCGTCGGGCGGCAACCGCACCGCTTCGGCTGTTGACTCCCCACAGCAAGTTCAATCTGCATTCCCAGTTTCAGAATCTTGATGTGATGGAGGATTTCAATAGTGAACCGCTGGTTTATCTCCACCCATCGGTCGCCAGTGAGCGCCGGATCAAGGATGGTGACCTGGTGCGGGTCTTCAATAAGGTCGGCGAGACCAGAGTGAAAGCGCGCTTGAGCGATAATGTCTCTCCTGATGTGCTGTTGATGTACGAAGCCTGGTTCCGTAACAGCGACTTCAACGTGCAGCAGCTGATTGATGATGAATCGGCCGATATGGGGGCTTTTAAGACCGGTGCACCCGGGATTGCGACGCACGATCAATTCGCCGACATCCAGAGAGCCTGAGGAGAGTGAATATGAAAAACAATATGGATTTTATGTCGATGCCAAGCGTTGTATCGGTTGCTTCAGCTGTGCCATGGCCTGCAAAATCAGAATCAGATCGAGTCCGGGGTCAAATGGCGTCAGGTCCATCCCCTGGACGAAGCGATCTACCCGCACCGGGACCGCGCCTTTTACTCCCTCTCATGCAATCACTGTGAGCGGCCCTGCTGTGTTGAATCCTGCCCTGTGGGCGCTTACAACAAGCGCAAGGAAGATGGCGTGGTTATCCATGATCAGGACAAATGTATCGGTTGTAAAAACTGTATCCGCTCCTGCCCCTATGGTGCTCCGGACTACAACCCAGCGATGAAAAAGGCGGAGAAGTGCAGCTTCTGCCATCAGCGCCTCGATGCCGGTTTGAAAACCGCCTGTATCCAGGCCTGTCCCACCCAGGCCTTGCGGATGGTCGAACTGTCGAGCTTTGATGACAGTGATCTGGTTCAGTACCCGGCCGGTTTTCCTGCCGCCAAAAACTTAATCCATCGGTGCGCTTCCGCAATCCGCAACAGCCTGAAATGGTAAGGAGGAAAGTCTGATGAGTCAAATGGAACTCCCACTGGTTTTTTTCACTGTGTTGGCGCAGGCTTCCATCGGTCTGGTTCTCTTAAGTGCTTTTTGCGGTCGGGTGAACGCCGAAGGACCTTCCAGCCGCTTTGTGACCGAACCGGTTGTCGCTTTGGCACTGCTCGGAGTGGCACTTATCGCCTCTTTGGGTCACCTCGGTCACCCCTTTGGGGCCTTGCGGACCCTGACAGGGCTGGCCGATTCCTGGCTCAGCCGCGAGATTCTGGTCTTTCTGGTCCTGGCGGGTGTGCTGGTTGTGACCGCCGCACTCAGTGTCGGTCATAAGTTCAACGCCAAACTATGGCAGTTGACGGCCGCTGTCGGTCTGGTCGCTCTGTTGGCTCAGGTCATGGCCTATGCGCCACCCAGTCAGCCGACCCTCAGCCCCGCCGTGTTGCTGGCCCTGTTTCTGCTCACGACGCTGACACTCGGCACCGCCTTTGGTTCCTGGTTCGCCCCGGATCAGCGCCAACCGCTGCTGGCCGGAATACTGGCTACTGTACTGGTGGTCGGTCTGATCCTCAGTCTGCTGCTGCCCAGCGTCTGGCTTTCGGGTGGCTCGGTTGCTGAGGCGACCGGATCGGCTCACCTGGCATCGCCGCTCTATTGGGGGCGGATTCTGGTCGGTTTTCTGATCCCGATCCTGGTTTTGCTGCGCTACCGTTCCATCCCCTCCTGGCTGGTCTGGTTTGTTCTGGTCGGTGAGTTTGGCGGGCGGATGGTGTTGTTCAGTCTGACGGCAAGTAGCGCTGCCTTTATCGGTCTGCCTTTATGATCTTGAGGCCGTTCGGTTCAACCGTTTTGTCCTTTACCGTGGTGGCTCTGTTGTGGGCCACCGCGGTTTGGGCAGTACAGGACAGCGCGGCGGTGGCCCTTGTCGTTAAAGATATCAGGACCGCTCCCGGTCGGCAGATAGAGATTGGAATCGAACAATCAGGCCGGGATCTCCCCAGCGGTTATTTCTATACCGTTGCAGCCGTTGCCACACTTTATCCCGCTCTCAAGAGCCGGAGATTCTGCCTGGTTATCCGGTCACCAGGTTAACCTGCCGCTCCCCCGGTCAGTATGTTATCAGGATCGGGGTTCATCTGGTCAACAAAACATCCTGTGGTGGAGCCTCCTTTGAAACAGTTCTCGAAGATGATGTCCGTATCTCGGTTGTGGAATAAGCCGCCTGTTTAAGGGCGGTCATTTTCATCGCTTTGATCTAATCGTCGAATGGTCTGTCAGAGAGCAGGCTGAACTGCTATTGTGGAGTCATCGATCCTCTTTCAACGGTTCAGCGAGAAGACAATGAAAACGATACGCTTAAATGATGGCACTCATGTGCCTGCCGTGGGGCAGGGGACTTGGCGCATGGGGGAAGACCGGTCGCTTAAAAAATACGAAGTGGCGGCATTGCAACGTGGTCTTGATCTGGGCATGACGCTCATCGATACCGCCGAAATGTATGGTCAGGGTGGGGCCGAAGAGGTCGTCGGTAAGGCGATCAAGGGGCGCCGCGATGAGGTTTTTCTGGTCTCCAAGGTTTATCCGCATAATGCCGGTGGGTACGCTTTGCTTGAGAGTTGCGAAGAGAGTCTGCGCCGTTTAAGGACCGATTACCTGGATCTCTACCTGCTGCATTGGCGCGGCACTTTTTCCTTTGAACAAACCATTGGCGGCATGGAATACCTGAAATCGGCAGGCAAGATCAAGCGCTGGGGCGTGTCCAATCTTGATGTGGCCGACATGAATGAACTGATGGCCTGCAACGGCGCTGATGGCTGTGCTGTGAATCAGGTGCTCTATCATCTGGGCTCGCGGGGGATCGAATTTGATCTGCTGCCCTGGCAGCGCCGGCAAAAGATGCCGGTTATGGGCTATTCTCCCCTGGCGCAGCATGGATTTCTCAGGCAGGAATTGCTTGACAGCCCGGCTCTGCAGCAGGTCGCCGAGCGCCATGAGGCAACGATCTTTCAGATCCTGCTGGCCTGGAGCATGCGAGACGGAGATGTTGTGACCATCCCCAAGGCGATCGGCATCACCCATGTCGAAGAGAATGCACGGGCCGCGGAGCTTGTTTTGAGCGCGGATGATCTGAGCCTGCTCGACAGTGCCTTTCCGCCGCCGCAAACGAAGCAGCCGCTCGATGTCGTTTAGGGAGCACTGATAACCGAATCACAGAGGCGCTGAGAGACTCTTCCGGGGGGATTTTTAAAGTCTTTCTCCGTGCTTCTGTGGCTCTGCGATTGACAGTCCCTAGCCCAACATATCCTCTTTGCGCAGTCCGTACTTCTTTAACTTACGGTAGATGGTGGCCATATTCATTTTGGCTTTTTTGGCCGCCTCTTCGATATTGCCGTCGACTGAACTGAGCAGTTGCCGCAGATAATCGATTTCGAATTCAGCCAGGGCCTCATTGTAGTCGTTTCCCCGCTCTTCAGTGCCATTGGTTTCAATAAATTGAGACAGGTGGATAGTCCGATCTGTTGCTCCGTTTCGATGGTCATACAGGCTTCAATGACGTTTTTCAGTTGGCGGATGTTTCCGGGCCAGCTGTAGTCTGCGGCGGCATTCTGGGCTTCGGGCGACAGACCGGTGATGGCTGTCTTGAACTTTTTGTTCTGCAGACTGATGAAATGTGCTGCCAGCAGCGGGATATCGGCTTTTCTCTGGCGTAACGGCGGCAGGTGCAGGTTGATGACATTGAGGCGGTAATAGAGGTCCTCGCGGAAGGTTCCCTGTTCGACCTCCTTGATCAGCTCCGAATTGGTGGCCGAAATCAACCTGACATCGACCTTGGTCGGTGCCGTATCGCCGATGCGCATGAATTCCTGCTCTTGGAGGAAGCGCAGTAAGGTCTTCTGGATATTGAGAGGCAGGTTACCGATTTCATCCAGAAAGAGGGTGCCGCCATCAGCGGCTTTCAAGAGGCCGTCCTTGTCACTTTCAGCCCCGGTAAAGGCACCCTTTTTATGGCCGAAGAGCTCGCTTTCCATGACCGAATCGGGGATTGCTCCACAGTTTATGGCGATGAAGGGTTTGTCCCTGCGTGGTGAATTATCGTGGATGGCCTGGGCGATCAGTTCCTTGCCGCTGCCCGATTCGCCGGTAATCAGGGCTGAAGTGTCACGGACCGCAACCTTTTCGACCTTGTCAAGCAGTTTCTGCAGTATCGTTGAGGCACCGATGATGTTGTCGAAGTTGAACTTGCCGGCCAGTTTCTGCTTCAGCTTCTGGTTTTCCGCTTTCAACTGATTCAGGTTCAAGGCATTGCGAACGCGAAAAATCAACTCATCCGGTTCAAAAGGCTTGGTCAGCATGTCGTAAGCACCCTGGCGCAAGGCCTGAATCGACATTTCAACCGTGGCAAAAGCGGTGATCATGATAACCGGGATGAACGGCTCCGCCGCTTTGACCCGCTGCAGGACTTCCAGCCCGTCGATGCCCGGCATCTTGATATCGCTGATGACCAGATCCCAGGTGCCGGGGCGGAACAGCTCAACCGCTTCAAGCGGGTCGGTAAAGGTTCGGACAGCATAGCCTTCATCCTGCAGTACGGCGGCCATCATCCGGCACAGCCCTTCTTCATTATCAATAATCATTATTTTATTTGCTGACATAAGCGTCCCCTAGTAATCATCGCGAACCAGCGGCAAACGGATGCTCACGGTGGTCCCCCGCCCCAGTTCGGAGTCGATGGAGATCTCTCCCTGGTGCATGTCGATGATCTGCTTGGTTATGGCCAGGCCGAGGCCGGTTCCCCGGGTCTTGGTGGTGAAAAACGGTTCGAATATTTTTTCCAGATTGTCCTCGCTGATGCCTTCACCCTGATCGCAAAAATCGATGCGAACATAATTGGCCTGCTCAAGGAAGGTCTTGACCATGATCTCACCCTGATCGGCCATGGCTGCACCTGCGTTGAGCAGCAGATTGATTGCCACCTGACGCAGTTGATCGGCGTCGGCTGAAATCATGGGAATATCGGGAGCCAAGTCCTGGTTGATGGTGATCTGGTAGAGGTCGATGTGATTGCGTGAAAATCGATGATCTGACGCAACAGTCGGTTGATATTGACCGGCTCCAGCACCGGCATGGGGGTGCGCGAATAGCTGAGCAGATCCTGAACGATCTTTTTGCAGCGCTTGCTTTCCCGTTTAATATCGTGGATGAAGGTGTACATCGGGTCATCTGGCGATATCTTTTTTTCCAGATAGCCGGCATAACCGAGGATAACCCCGAGCGGATTGTTGATTTCATGGGCGACACCAGAGGATAAAACTCCCAGTGACGCCATTTTCCCCTGCTGGGCCAGGGCCGCTTCCAGTTCCTTGTTCTTGCGCAACATGCGGATCATGCGGTTAAAGGCGATGGCCAGTTCGCCCAGCTCATCGTGACTCTGAACCGGGATCTGCTGATCCAGTCGCCCCTGTTTGACCTGGCGGATAACGGTCATCATGCGCTGGATCGGATCGGTCAGGACTTTGGAGGCCAGAACAACCAGGCCGACGGCGATCAGGCCGATCAGCAGGGGCAGCAACAGCACGTAAACCGCAACCCGCCATTTGAGTTCGTTGGCGGCCTGGTAGAATTCATCTTCGTAGCTGCCAACCGCAACAATCCAGTCCCAGGGCTCGAAGTAGCGGTAGCGGACAATCTTCATCCGCGCCTTGCTTTCACCGACGTTAAGCCAGGGATAGCGAATCCAGCCGTTTCTGTTGGCGATCATTTCCGCGACAAATTCCCGGCCGTTCGAGTCTCGGGCGGCAATGATATTTTCCCCTTCAGCGTCAGGGTGAATCATCAGTGTGCCGTCGCTGGCCATGCAGTAGATATAACCGGTCTTGCCCACCTTCTTCCCTTTGATCTGATCGTGCAGGGTGGCCAGGGCCTTGCGCTCAAATTCGGGATCTTCATAGGTTTCATCAAGATAGCCGCCGGCGACAACAATCCAGTCCCATTTGGGGCAGTAGCGGAAAGCGACAATTTTTTTGCGCGGTTTGGTCTCATCCGGCAGTTCATTGGTCCAGGGATAGATGGCGTAAAGGACTTCACCCGGCTTAGATTCCTGTGCCTGCCTGATCAGGTCACGGATGAAATAGCGGCCGCTGTCGTCCTGGATATGGTAAATGTTTTCACCCTCACGGGCGGGGTGAATGGTCAGCAGGCCGTCATCGGTTATGGCATATAAATAGCCGCTGCGGCCAATGCTGACTTTTTGAAGCTGTTGCGCACGACCTGTTGTGCTGTGACGATGTCGGTTTTACCCGCTCGTAGAAGGCGGAGTTGTTCGGTGATCATGGTGTAGGCCAGATTGACCAGGGATTTCATTTCCTGCTGAACGATCTGTTTTTTATCCTCACGGTAAACTTCAAATTGGCGATAGTGACCGTCAAGGATATCGAGCGTGAAGCTGGCCATATGGTCCAGGTCGGCTCTGCTGTTCTGGGCCAGCCCTTCATAGGCCTGTTCGGTGGCCACATAGCCGATTGCCGCACCGAGGATAAAGATCGGCACGATCACCAGCGGCACGATCACCACCAGCATTTTCCAGCGCAGTTTGAGGTTGTTGATCAAGGCAACAGGGGTACGGGCCATACACGTCCTGCATTAAAATAAAAAAGCGTTATAAATATGGGATTTTATATCACGAATCGGTGGGGATAGAAAGGCCTGCGTTGGAAAACCAGACGGTTTGAAAAGAAAACAGCTTTTTTTAGAGCATTAGGACTGGTCAGATCAGGCCTTGAAGGGCGGCATTTTCACGTGCGGCCTGGCGTAACCCGTCACTGATACTGGGATAAACATGAACCGTTGTGGTCAGATCGACCACGGTGAGACCAAAGCGGACCGCCAGGGTCGCTTCGTGGATGATGTCGGCTGCACGGGGACAGAGCATCTGAACCCCTAAAACCTTGCCACTGCCTTTTTCGGCCGTCAGGATCACACCGCCAAGCATTTCTCCCATGACGTGGGCTTTGGGCACACGGGTCAGCTTCTGATAGGTCGTGACGGCTTTAATGCCGATCGCTTCCGCCTGTTGCTTGGTCAGACCGACTGTGGCAAATTCGGGATCGACAAAGACCGCCATGGGAGAAAAACGGTGATCGATACGAAAGTGACCTTCGGGATAGAGCATGTTACGGGCTGCGATCTGGGCTTCTCTTGCTCCCGCTGGAGCGATCAGGGGAGCCCCGGTCACATCCCCGGCAGCCCAGATACCGGGAATCGATGTCTGCAACTGGCTATCGACTCTGATAAAACCGGCTTCATCTGTTGCGACCCCGATCTGTTCCAGTCCCAGGCCGTCCGAAGCCGGCTCCGTACCGATGGCCAGCATCAGACGTTCGGCTTGAAAGCCGACTTCAGCACCGTTGATGGTAGCGAAAAGGCAGGTCTCATTGCCCTGTTTTTCGACATGTTTAGCTTCAACGTTGCAAAGAATTCTGACACCCTCGCGTTCGAGCATGGCGCGAAACTGTTCAGTCAGGCGCAGATCAAATTCAGCCAGCAGACGTGGACCACGCTCCAGGATGGTCACCTTGGTACCGAAGCGGGCGAACATCTGACCCATCTCCAGAGCGATGACACCGCCGCCGAGCATGATGACAGATTCGGGAAAGCAGGGCAGGTGCAGAGCATTATAGCTGGTCAGGTAATCGACCTTGTCGAGTCCTGGAATGGGCGTAACACGGGGTCTGCCACCGGTGGCAATAAGAACTTGGGGGGCGCTGTAGACTTTTCCGCCAGCTTCAATACAATCGGGAGAAATAAATTTGCCTCTGGCTTTTAACACCGTGAGGGACGGGGTTTGATCGACTTCGTACTGGTAGTGGGTTTCGCGGATCGTTTCGACCGCCTGTTCTTTGAGCGGCATCAGGGTCCCACAATCGGGGTGGCCAGCCTTGAGATTGAGCCCCCAACCTTCACCTTTGCGGGCCGCATGGTACATTTCCGCCTTATGGATCAGTGTTTTACTGGGGACACAACCCCAGTTGACACAGGTTCCTCCCAGGTGGGATTGTTCAATCATCAGCACCTTTTTGTCCGCTGCCGCAATAATCCGTGCTGCAGCGAAGGCTGTTGTCCCGGCTCCTAAAATCATGACATCATACTGGTGCAGCATCGGCTCCCCTTAAAGGCTAATTATTTCATAAGCATATCAGGTTTGGTCGAGGTCTCCATATTTAAGTTCGCAAACTTCGAGTCGGGACAGGTAAAGATCCAGGAATATGGAATTGGAGCGTTGAATCATGCGTTCATTGTGTTCGCTGAACACTTGACGAAAGTTGTCCCGGATGGTCTGAAACTGTGCTTCATTCAGATCCGAAGGCAAAGACAGGGCCAGTTCCGGGGGGTCGGAGGTAAAGTGTTTTTCCAGCAACAGGGCAATTTCTTTTTTAAGGCAGGTCAGGACCTGAGGGCTTTTATGGGACAGATTGCGATCGACAGCCTCCGCGATAATCTGTTCAATCTGTTTTTTTTGTGACCGATCGGAATAACTTTAGCTGACATAGATCTCCCTGTTCGGAGTGGGTGAAAATTGAGTGCTTTTTCTGATAGAATACCGGATCGGTCAGGTTTTATGCAAAGGTTCGGGCGAAAAAAAGCTGATGGGAAAATAAAAGCGCCGGGGAGATGGCTTGTCCCGGCGCTGTGAAACGAATCTGGCCGACTGTTTAGAAGCGTACCAGCAGACCGCCAAAGGGACCGGAAAATTTGGTCTCTACAAAAATATCATCTTCATCGACTTTGAGGTCGAAGTAGCGATAACCGGCATAGAGACCGACTGTGGGCAGAGGAGAAAATTCAACTTGGGCTTCGGCGTCGAAGAAATAGTTGTCATCGTATTCCAGGTAGCCGATGCGACCGACGAGACCGAGAAAGTCGGCCAGAGCGATGCGGGTGCGGGCGCCGATGGTCGGAATCGGAACCGTGGCCGACTCTGACTCAACGAACCCCTGGGTCAGGTCGTTAAAGGTGACGTCGACATCGGCAATTTTGACCGCCAATTCCAGCCCCAGCTGAAAACGGGTCGGCAGATCGTCAAAATTAAGCAGGTAATAGGTATAGCTGATGTCGTAGAGATCAATACTCAGGTCTGATTTGACCTGATCGTTGACGCTGAAGTTCTGACCATTAAACTGGCCGTTGACAGTCAGGGTTCCGGTGCCGGAAAAATCGATCGGCAGATAGTTGAGTGAAAGCTTGGAATTACCCCAGTTCAGACTCAATTCGCCAGTGAATTCTTCGCTGTCGTCAAGGTCGAGGTCTCTTTCGACATCGACTTTTTGACCGACACCATTGACGGTTCCAGCGATGGCGCCTTCGGGGCTGAGCAACTGGTAGCCGGCTTTGAACGAAATCAGCTCATCGGCAAATGAGCAGAGGGGCAACAACAGCAGCAGGGCAACGAACGGAATAACTTTCCATTTGGTCATCATGATCTCCTTTTATTTATGTTTCGATAATTTGCGCATACTAACAAAAGTGTGAAGGCTGTGTCAGTAATTTTAATAATTGCTCCGGCTTGCCGCCGTCAGCGTCAACCCTGCTATTATAGCAGTGAAGACTTCAAACAACAGGACTGCAAATGAATGATCCCGACTGCAAGATACTGATTGTCGAAGATGATAAAAACACCGCCGCTCTGATTGCCACCTACCTGCAGAAGGAAGGCTTTACCGTTCTTGAAGAGCATGAGGGCAATCGCGGTCTTGAGCGGGCCCAACGGGAACAGCCCGACCTGGTTGTTCTTGATCTGATGCTGCCGGGGATCGACGGACTTGAAATCTGCCGACGGTTGCGCAATGATTCCGATCTCCCCATCCTTATGCTGACCGCGCGCGAGGAGGAGATCGACCGGGTTCTGGGATTTTCCCTCGGTGCCGATGACTACGTGGTCAAGCCTTTCAGTCCGCGTGAGCTGGTCGAGCGGGTCAAGGCGATCCTGCGTCGGACCAGACCGGTAAAAGAACAGACTTGTCTTCTGGTCTGCGGCCGGTTGGAGCTTGATCCTGAAAACATAAGGTTCGCCTGGACGGTCAGCCGGTTGCTTTAACCTCGTCGGAATACAAACTGCTGTTCGCTCTGATGCAGGTTCCGGGCAAGGTGTTCAGCCGTAAGGAACTGCTGCGCTATTTCTACCAGACCGATGAAGCGGTGATCGAACGGGTCATCGATGTTCATATCAACAAGTTGCGCCAGAAGATCGAACGTGATCCGGCCCGGCCGCTCTATATCGAAACCGTGCGCGGATTCGGTTACCGCTTTACCGAAGGGCAGGGAGAGCCATGACCCGGCGGCTGCTATGGAAAATACTGCTCAATGTGATTCCGGTCATCGGCGTGACCATCCTAGTGGTCTGGCTGGCCATCGATAATCTGGCCGCGACCTACTTCATGGGCTTGATGGAAAACTATTCCATCGCTCCGCACGACAGCCATCAGATGTTCATCGAAGCGGTCCATCGTTACCTGGTCTGGGCGGCATTGGCGGCCCTGATTCTGGCTCTGTTACTCAGCTATCTGATGACCAAGCGGGTTTTGCGGCCGCTGTTGCAGATGACGCGCATCAGTCATGAACTGTCGCAGGGCAAGTTTTCCGACCGGGTTGAGGTGGTCTCCAGCGATGAGGTCGGTCAGTTGGGGTGGCTTCAACCGCATGGCCGATAACCTGGAACAGCTGGAAGAGTTGCGCAAGCGGATGGTGGCCGATATCGCCCATGAACTGCGCACGCCCTTGACCAACCTGCGCGGTTACTTTGAGGGGTTGAAGGACGATGTGGTCCCGCCGTCCGCGGACACTTTCTCCATGCTTGAAGCCGAGACCTTGCGGCTGGTCAACCTGGTCGACGATCTGCAGCAGCTGAGCAAGGCCGAAGCGGCCGAAGCTTTTCTGAAGCGTCAGGAGATTCAACTGTCCACCTTTCTTGATCAGCTCCTGACCCTCTTCGATCTGCGTTTTCAGGCCAAGCGGATCAGCGTTGCAGTCGACATCGATCCTATCGACATCAGCTTTCAGGCGGATCAGGATAAACTGCTCCAGACCTTCCGGAATCTGCTGGAAAATGCCCTCTGCTACACCCCGGTTCAGGGCAATGTGCGCATCGATGCGCGCCAGCTGGAGAATGTCGTGGACATCTCGATCGCCAACACTGGAGCTGGGATTGCCGCCGAGGAGCTGCCTTTTATTTTGAGCGCTTTTTCCGCGCCGATCGCTCCCGTTCGCGTGAGCAGGGGGGGCCGGAATCGGTCTGGCCATCGTCAAACAGGTGGTTGAAGCCCATGGTGGCCAGGTCGAAGCCCAGAGTGCCGATGGCTGGACCCGCATCTGTGTGCGCCTGCCGCTCTGATTCCCGCTCTTTGCATCTTTACCTGATCTTTAAACTGCTGTGACCTTTTCTTGATGAGCCTTCTGTTATGCTGAAACAAAAGAAAGGAGTCACAGATGAACCGATCCGTCGTCGTTCTGTTTTTATTGGTCATCGCCCTGTTCCTGTCCGGTTCCCTTCCGGCCGTTACTCAGGATACAATTTTAAAAGAAGCAACCTTCGCTGTCCGCTGATACGACGTTGGTCAAGCGGCCCTGGAAGGGCGGCCCGGAATCATCGAAGTTGAAAAGGGTTGGCAGGGTTTTAAAGAGGTCAATCGTGTCCGTTATGACCCTGAAGAAGTCAATGTAGACATGATGGAGGGTTGGTTGAAAGAGGTGAAAACGTATAAAGGAACGCTCTCTGGCAGTGATAAAAGAAAGGAGTCAACTGATGAAACGTAGAACACTCATGCAGTTATTGGTCGCTCAGGCAGGATTGCTGGTGGTTGGCAGCAAGGGCTTCAGCGCCAAGATGACAGATAAAGAAAAGATGACAGGTGGCAAGATTCGCCTTTATTCAGCTGAAAAAGGCGATTACGTCGAACTGGATCGTGTGGTTAAGACCGAGGACGAATGGAGAAAAGTGCTCAGCGCAGACCGGTTTCATATCCTGCGCGAAGAAGGGACTGAGCGAGCCTTTACCGGCGAGTTGTTGAAAAACAAAGATTACGGTGTTTACCGCTGTGCCGCCTGCGGAAACGATCTGTACCATTCGGAGCACAAGTTCGATTCCGGCACCGGCTGGCCCAGTTACTATAAAGCCATTGCCGAGGAAAATGTTGCCGTCCGGATCGACAAAAGCTTTTTCATGGTCCGCAACGAATTGATCTGCAGCCGCTGCGAATCTCATCTGGGCCATGTGTTTGATGACGGTCCTCCACCGACCGGAAAGCGCCACTGCATCAATTCCCTGTCGTTGACGTTCCATAAATTGAAGAAACCGGATGGAATGTCGTAGGAGGACGATATGAAGAGATTCACACTTATATTGACCATACTGCTCGGTCTGATGGCTGTACCCGTATTGGCCGCCGAGATGGATAAAATGGACACCATGGACTCGATGAAAACGGAGGGTCGGGCGATTCTGGCTGGCGGTTGCTTCTGGTGTGTTGAATCGGGGTTGGAAAAACTGGATGGCGTCAAAGAGGTGATCTCCGGTTATACCGGTGGTCGACAGATGAACCCGACCTACCAACAGGTGTCATCCGGCGGCACCGGTCATACCGAAGCGGTCGAAGTGCTCTACGATCCGGATAAGATCAGCTATGCCGAACTTCTTGATGCTTTCTGGATGATCATGGATCCGACCGACGCAGGTGGACAGTTTGTCGATCGCGGCAGTCAGTACCGTAGTGGTATCTTTATCTGACTGAAGAACAGCGGATAATCGCCGAAAAATCGAAGCGCAAACTGGCCGAGACAGGGCCTTTCGATAAGCCGATTGTAACTGAGATTGTAAAGGCGGGAAGGTTTTATCCGGCTGAGGATTATCATCAGGATTATTACAAGAAGAATCCGGTACGCTACTGGTTATATACCAACGGATCGGGGCGTAAGGAGTTTACTGAAAAGTATTGGGGCAAGATGGAGAAGTGATGGGCCGCGGGTTGATCTGAGGGTGGGTCAACCCGCTTTGGTTTGAGGCAGCTGTTCTAGCGTGTCAACCGATTATGAGGATTATTCGGGACAGAATTATGTCGGATGTCCTTGGAACTCTACTGGTCATTAATCCAGAGTCCCGCTCGTCACCCCGTTATTGCCATCTGTTAACGCAGAAGTTTGAATTCTGCAATCAACTCGGTCCGCCAACCGACGCCGTTGCCCTAGACAAAACAAGCTCCCGGGACATGAATAATCCAGGGAGCTTTTGCCATCCGATCAAGTTGACGATCACTCCCTTTGCCTGCGCTGCCCTTTTGGCGTTCTGCGGCTGCGCGGCTTTTTCTCTTTCTGCTCATCTGCAACCGCTGCTGCCATCCGTTCTTCTTTGGAGCGTGACAGTTCGACCTTGATCAAGCGGTTCTGGATCAGGGTGCCGTTGAGCATGTTGAGGGCCTCTTTGGTCTCTTTTTCGCTGCCCATGCGTACGTAGGCCGCACCCTTGAAATTGTCGTGATCATCTGTCACCAGTTTCAGCGATTTGACCGTACCGCACAGGCTGAACAGCTGGTGCAGTTCATCTTCTGTGGCATCGTAGGAATGTCGGTCACATAGAGATCTTTATATTTGCTTTTATTTTTCATTACGGTCCATTCAAAAATAGTGTTCGAGTTCTGATAATAACCGAAAGTTCTTCTTTCGGTGAGTTGCCTGCTTTAGACTTCAGGGCTGTTGTCGGGTATCGGTTCGACCCCCCTGTCAAAGGCGCTGTTGGTTTCCGCGGGTCGTTCCAGACTGACGCGACCCAGCTTGCCGGCGCGCAAATCGCGTAATAACAGCTCTGCCGCCCGGTGCAGGTCGATATCGCCACCGCTGACCAGACAACCACGCTTGCGGCCGATGGTTTCAACAATCTGCAATTGCTTCTGCGGAATTTCTTTAAGTTTGTAGCGTTGCATCAACATGGCCGGATAACGTTCAGCCAGGTATGATGCACTGGTCAGGCCGACCTCTATGGTATCAAAGGCATTATCGCCGATGGCACCGCTGGCGGCCAGACGGCAGGCACCCGGCATGTCGTCAAGCACCGGCCACAGCAGGCCGGGAGTGTCTGAAAGCAGGATACCGTTACGCAGGTCGATCTGCTGCGGGCAGGTGGTGATGGCAGGTTTATCTCCGACCCGGGCAATTTTTTTGCCGGCCAGGGTGTTGATCAGGGTCGACTTGCCGACATTGGGAATTCCGACGATCAGAATCCGTAGCGGCTTCCTGGCCTGAACGCGCTTGTCCAGAAGTTTGCGACATAGCTTGGGCAGCAGGCCGACATCGCGGCGATTCTTGGCTTCCAGCGGAATTGCGCGGACGCCCTGCTCCTGTTCCAGATGCTTGATCCAGGCTTTGGTTACGGTCGGGTCAGCCAGATCGTTTTATTCAGGACCTTGATACAGGGCTTATCCCCCGCAGGCGGGCCAACAACGGATTGGCACTGCTTGAGGGCAGCCGGGCGTCAAGCACTTCGATGACCAGATCGATCTTGGGCAGGATTTCTATAATCTGTGCCCGGGCTTTTTTCATGTGTCCCGGGTACCAGTCAATAATCATAATTTCGCTTTCTTTTTGTCTATGAACCACTGAGGACCAGAGACACTGAGAAACCCACGCTATTATCTCCATTCTGTTTGTTCCGGACAAAATGCAGGTTTCTTTTGGTTTGAAGTTGTTCTTTCCTTTTACCGTGGTTTTCTGACCCTATCAGTTGTCGTTAAAGAATGCAGATTTCATTTCTCTTAAGAACGCATTTTCTGGATCATGACCAGATCGGCCAGAACCAGTGCGGTCATGGTCTCGACAATGGGGATTGCCCGCGGCACAACACAGGGATCATGGCGCCCCTTGGCTTCGAGAGTGGCATCGTTGCCGTTATAATCGACAGTTTTCTGAGCCTGGCCGATGGTTGCCGGCGGTTTGAAGGCAACGCGAAAATAAACCGGCTCGCCGTTGGAAATACCACCCTGAACACCACCGCTGTAGTTGGTCGCTGTCCCCAGGCGATCGCCTTTCCGGACGAAGGGATCGTTGTGGATGGACCCTTTCATTTGCGCTCCCTTAAAGCCGGAACCGATCTCAAAGCCTTTGGTGGCGGGCAGGGACAGCATGGCGTGGGCCAACTTGGCTTCCAGGCGATCGAAGATCGGTTCACCCAGTCCGGCCGGGATATTGCGGCAGACGCAGGTGACCACGCCACCGACCGAGTCCTTGTTGGCACGGGCTTCTTCGATTCTGCAGTCATTTTGGCGCCACCGATTGGTCGGGACAGCGGATTTCGGTTTCATCCACCCGGTCGCGACTGATGGTCATCATGTCGACACCATCGCTCTGAACCGGGCCGACACCGCTGACCCAGGCGATGATTTCGATGCCATGTTGTTCCAACAGATACTTTTCGGCAATGGCACCGGCAGCAACCCGACCGATGGTTTCCCGAGCGCTGGAGCGGCCACCACCACTGGAGGCATGGGTGCCGTATTTGGCCCGGTAGGTGTAATCGGCATGGGATGGGCGCGGAATCTGACTCATGGAACCGTAATCGCCAGGTCGTTGATCTTTGTTATTGACCAGCATGCCGATAGGGGTGCCGAGGGTTTTTCCGAATTCGACGCCGGAGAGAATTTTGACCTGATCGGCTTCATTTCTTTCAGTGCCGAGCTTGTTGCCACCCGGTCTGCGCCGATCGAGCTGGGTCTGGATATCGGCTTCCGTCAATTCCATGCACGGGGGAACTCCATCCACAACCACGCCGACACCGGGACAGTGGGATTCGCCAAAGGTACTGATTTTGAAAAAACGACCGAAACTGCTTGCCATATGAGTCCTCTACTATATGAATATGAAGTGGTTTATTCGTTTATTGATTTCAGCATAACGGAGAATAGCAGAAAAGCCACAATGAGGCTATTTGCTATCTTCTTCGGCAGTCAATATTGACAGATCCTGCCGGATTTATAATTGACAACAAATATACACAAGCTCAAAATGGACAAAAGTAGACATAGGGGGACAGATAATGGACAAAAGTTTTTTGACTGTTAAAGAACTGTCGTTGAAACTTGGTGTTTCAGAAAAGACGGTTTACCGGATGGTTTCCAGTAACACCATTCCCTTTGCCATTAAGATCGGCGGACTGTGGCGGTTCAACAGCGAGAAGATCGAAAAATGGATTGCCGAGTCCCATGATACAGAACACAGCCAGACCAATCTGAACATCAAGGTGACCGAGGCCATCGCTAATGGCCTGATTGTCTACCGGGCTCACGGTGAAAACCGGGATGAAATCCTGGATGATATCTTTGCCATGCTCAATTCCTTTCCGGCTGACGAAGTCACCAATATCAAAAAACAGATTCTGTGCAAGGAATCGATCATTTCATCTTCTTTGCAGGGAATCGCAGTGATGACCCCGGACCAGACAGTCGGGGCGCTGGCTGAGAAGTCCCAGCTGATTATCGCCTTCCTTGAAGAGGCGACGGATCTCCGTGCCATTGACGGTTGCGATACGGAGATTGTTTTTCTGCTTCTGGCTACCAATAAATCGGAGCATCTGATTTTAAGAACCAAGTTATTGCGGTTGTTGATGGAACCTGAGGTTGTTTCCATGTTGAAAAACAGCCTCACCGCAAGCAGCTTCTGGCAGAGATTGAAATGATTGAAACCGCATTGTTGTTGTAGCGAGGATGTAACCCCTAACCATAAAAAATAATCCATACAACGGGAAGCCTATGTTCAGCCTGAATCATAAACAGTTTGCCGGAGACCTGTTTGGAGGTGTGACGGCAAGTGTCATTGCGTTGCCTCTTGCACTGGCATTTGGTGTTGCCAGTGGTGCAGGGGCCCAAGCTGGAATTTATGGCGCGATCGTCCTTGGACTGGTCGCTTCGGTTTTCGGTGGAACCAGGGTTCAGATCTCCGGGCCGACCGGGCCGATGACAATTGTTGCGGCGGCGACTCTGGTTGTTTTTCATGGTGATATAGCCCTGTTGATGGCGGCAGTCCTGTTGACCGGTGTTTTTCAGATCCTGTTCGGATTGCTTAAAATCGGCAAATTTGTCAAGTTTGTACCCTACCCGGTGATTTCCGGCTTCATGAGCGGAATTGGTGTGATTATTATCCTGTTGCAGATCAATCCACTGCTGGGAATCGAAGGCGTCAGTTCGCCGATGAAAGCTGTTTCAGCTTTTTCGGCGATTGGGCAGAAACTGCAACCGGAAGCGATCTGGCTGAGTCTGATCGCCCTGGCAATCGTTTTTTGACGCCCAAAAACTGGCCGCAATGATTCCGACGCCCTTGATAGCGCTGATTGTGGTGACCTGTATTTCGTATTTCGGACACTTCGAGGTCGCGCGGATCGGGACGATTCCCGAAGGACTTCCACAAGTGGCCTGGCCGAAGTTTTCTTCACCTGAACTGACTGTCATTCTCACCTCGGCATTAAGTCTGGCTGTCCTAGGCTCCATCGACAGTCTGCTGACTTCGCTGGTGGCCGATTCAATCACCAGGACCGAACATAATCCCAACCGTGAGTTGATCGGACAGGGAATCGGTAACGCGTTGACGGCATTTGTCGGCGGTATTCCTGGGGCCGGGGCAACCATGCGTACGGTCATCAATGTTAAATCGGGAGGGCAGACGCGTTTTTCAGGCGTGCTTCACGCCTTGATTCTGCTTGCTATGCTGCTTGGTCTCGGGCCTCTGGCGGCGGCTGTGCCGATGGCGGTACTGGCGGCCATTCTGATCAAAGTCGGCATGGATATTATCGACTACCGTTTTATAAAAATTATCAGACTGCGCCAAAGCATGATCTGGCTGTCATGTTGACTGTGTTGCTGTTAACAGTCTTTGTCGATCTGATTATGGCGGTCGGAGTCGGGATTGTTCTGGCTTGCCTGTTGTTGACCGTACGGGTAACGAAACAGGTTCAATCGTCGGTCGATGATTTTGAACTAACCCTGACCGATCAGACGGAGAGTCTCCGCTTGACCGACGATCGTTGTTTCCAGGTTCGTGTTGTCAATATTGATGGGCCGTTCTTTTTTGGCTCGACGTCACGTCTGGTCGGGCAGTTCGGGGATATGCTCGGGACCCGAACCGTTATTTTTAATTGTGACAAGGTTCCTTTCATTGATCTGTCAGCCTTTTTTGCTTTAAGCGAAATTATTGTAAAACTGAAAGAACAGGGGATCACGCCGTTGATTGTTGCCAATAGTGAAATCAAGGAAAAGCTGTTGCGTCTCGATATCGGATCGATTCTGGACAAAAACCAGATCCACCATTCCTTCGACTGCGCCGTGGCTCAGGCGCGAGCGGATGTTTATTCAAAACGGCAATAGAAACGCTGTCCTGGGCAGGTGAAGTCAATTTTCACGATAATACATATGTAGTATATTGATGATTGATTTGGTCTGCAATTTTCCGGGCTTATTTCGGAGAAACTGTGTTAGAATCCTCATGATTTGAGTGGAGGTGAATAACATGGCTGATGTGACAAAATTCATTTCTGGGATAGAGACGTTTCAACAGCAGCATTTTGGCGAAAATTCCGAATTAGCGGATAGCCTTAAGGAGGGCCAGAAACCACAGGCTCTCTTGATCGGCTGCTGCGATTCCAGGGTTGATCCTGCGCTATTGACCGACTGTGCTCCAGGGGATCTGTTTATCCTGCGCAATATTGCGAATCTGGTGCCTCCATATATTAAGAACAATGATTACCACGGTGTCAGTTCATCGATCGAATATGCCGTCTGCTATCTTGAAGTCTCGGATATCATTGTTCTTGGTCATTCACATTGTGGCGGTATCGGGGCCCTGATGGAATCGGTTAAGGGGGAAGAAGAAGGGGAGTTTATCGGTAAGTGGGTCAATATTGCTGCTTCTGCGCGCGATAAGGTGATCACTGAAATGGCTGATCACTCTCCTGAAAAACAGGCCCGGGCCTGTGAAAAGGAAGCGATTCTTGTCTCATTGAAAAACCTGATGACCTTCCCCTGGGTCAAGGAGCGAGTCTCCAAAGGGCAGTTGAGCCTGCATGGCTGGTATTACAACATCACGACGGGGCAACTGCGCTATTATAATCAGCTCAGCGGCGAGTTTGAGGTGCTGGTTGAACGCTATAAGCCGCCTATGAGCGATGCGCGTGAATGGGCGCCCTGATCTGATTCGCGAGAGCTTTTACCCGTCCCGGGAAGTTCGACATGTAATAAGAAAGCTGCCCTTACAAGGGCAGCTTTCTGTGGTTTTCACGAAGGCTGTTTCCAATTTATACGGCTTCGATAATATAATAGTTCTTCTTGCCCTTCTGGATCAGAAGGTAGGTTTCGTTAATCAGGTCGGCGACCGTGACCTGATAATCCTGATCGGTCAGCTTGGCCTTGTTCAGGCTGAGTCCGTTACCTTTGATCGTGCGACGCAGGTCGCCCTTTGACGGGAAGGCAGCTGTCTCTGTCGCCAGCAACTCGATGATGGAGACTCCACTTTCCAGCTTGGATCGATCAATCTCGTAAGTCGGCACACCTTCGAATACGGATAGAAAGGTCGCTTTGTCCAGTTTTGACAGGCTCTCGGCTGTCGCATTGCCGAAGAGAATCTGCGAGGCTTCCACCGCTTTATCGTATTCCTCTTCACCGTGAACCATGCAGGTCACTTCCCGGGCCAGACGCTTCTGCAGAGGGCGCAGGTGAGGGCTTCTTCCTGCTCTTTGACCAGGTCGGCAACCTCTTCCCGGCTGAGGATGGTGAAAATTTTGATATATTTCTCAGCATCGGCGTCAGAGACATTGAGCCAGAACTGGTAGAATGTGTAGGGCGTCGTCCGCTGCGGGTCAAGCCAGACGTTACCGCTCTCTGTTTTACCGAACTTGCCGCCGTCGGCCTTGGTGATCAGTGGGCAGGTCAGGGCAAAGGCTTCACCACTCTCCTTGCGGCGGATCAGCTCTGTACCGGTGGTGATGTTGCCCCACTGGTCCGATCCGCCCATCTGCAGCTTGCACTTCTTTTCGCGGTAGAGATGGAGAAAATCGGTTCCTTGAACCAGCTGGTAGGAAAACTCGGTGAAGGACAGTCCCATTTTGGATTCTTCACCCAGACGTTTCTTGACGCTGTCCTTGGCCATCATATAGTTGACGGTAATGTGCTTGCCGATGTCGCGGATAAAATCGAGAAAGCTGAAGTCTTTCATCCAGTCGTAATTGTTGACCAGCTCGGCGGCGTTAGGCTCATCCGACTCAAAATCGAGAAACCTGGCCAACTGTTTTTTCAGGCAATCCTGATTATGGCGCAGGGTTGGTTCGTCGAGCAGGTTACGTTCCGCCGATTTCATTGATGGGTCACCGATCATTCCGGTTGCGCCCCCAACCAGAGCAATCGGTTTGTGGCCTGCGCGTTGGAAATGTTTAAGCATCATTACGCTGACCAGATGACCAATGTGGAGTGAATCGGCAGTTGGATCGATCCCAACATAGGCCGAGGTCATTTCTTTTTTGAGCTGTTCTTCCGTCCCGGGCATGATGTCATGGATCATACCGCGCCATGTCAATTCTTCGATAAAGTTCATTGTCGGTCAATCTAATCTGTGGGTTGTGGGCTATAGAAAAAGGCGAAGTCATAACCGGTCGGGGAGGGTGGAAAAACTGCTGATTCCCTGACCGTTGTCGCTGCCGAATACTCTGGCCGATTCTAGTCAGCCGGCATCCTGCCTGTATGCATATCCTGTCAAGGCAAAGGGCCAATCGAGAGAATGTATCTTTTTACCATGCGGGCCTTTATTTGTCCTGTCAAATTTTTGCAATCAGCCGTGTAGAATGATTCGCAGACGCTATTGTCTATCATCGGCAGTCTCAATGTCTCAAGCCTGTTACAAACTACAGCTGCCATTGGCCGAGGACAAAGTGAGCGTTTTTTGTCTGCTTTAACGTGACTGATTTCCGTTCGTGTGGAGGTCGGGATCAGTTTTCGATAATCTGTCCCCTCTCGATTTTGAGCAGACTTAAAGCTTTGATCGCTTCGCCGAGATGGTCAAATCCCCGGGTTCCGGCAACACCCTCAAAATTCTGGGTTTCGGAGAGCTTTCTGCGCAGGTTGTCGCGATTAACGACCGATGGGTCGTCCATGGCCTGAAGCATCAGAGAGGCCGCTTCAAAAGCCTGTGCTTCAAGGATAGACGGTTCCTCGTTATAGGTTTGACGATAGAGCTCGACAAAGCGCCGCACTTCCGGTTTTTACTGCCAGCAAAAAAGCGTCGACGAAGACAGCTTTTTGAGGAATCGGCCTGCCCGGCTCAACAGCTCGGGAGAGTTCCAGCCGTTAATACCCAGCAATGTGACATCCTTGATCCCATAGAAGAGGAGTTGAGGGGCAAGCAGGCTGATGCGGTCGGCATAGTCGGGCAGAAACAGAGCGTGAAAGGGCGCCAGCGGGTATTCGAGTTGCGGTTGTTCTTCCATGCTTTCGGCCGGAGCAGATTCTCCCTCATTTTCCCACATCAGCTGTTGAATCTGCTTTCTGAAGTCGGTGCTGTCTTCGGGATAGCTGACGATATCGACAATCTCCCCACCGGCTTTTTCCAGCTCAGCGACAAAAGATCTGTCATCTGACGGCCCAGACGGTTCTCGGGGTGAAGAACTGAAAAGGAAATATTATTGTTCTTCATGGCATAGTCAATCAGGGTTTTAACCTGTTGCTCTGCGGTGAGGGTGTCGCGAAAAACAAAATTACCGATTTCAGGTAGAAAATCGCTCTGGGACAGGGCCAGCATCGGAACCATTTCGCGTTGAGCGCGCTGGGCGGCCTGACCAGCCGTTGAGGCAAGCAGGGGACCGATGATCGCCATAACCCTGTCATCATCAGTCAGGCTGCTGACAAGTTGAGCCGGGGAGACTCCTTCTACAGCGGTATCCCGATAAATAAAACGGATCGGCAACCGGGTTCTGTTGTGCTCTTGCAGTGCCAGTTCCAGTCCCTTTTTAACCAACTCGCCGTACGTGGCATAAGGGCCGCTCAGTGGTAGCAGAACACCAACGCTGTCGCGATTAAGCCAGGAGTTGTCTTCAGTCCTCTGTAGCAGCTGTTCAGCTTCCTGCCAGTAGGGAAACATGACCGCTGAGGCAAACAGCTGTTCAAGGTGGCGGCGGGCTGCTTCTGGTTGTTGTTGCACCAGGGCTCGACGAGCTAACTGCATTCTGGCATCCTGGCCTATTGCCGTTCCCTGCCACATGAATGCCGCTTCGGCCAGATCGGTATCGCTGATATGATTCTGCAGAATCTCATGAGCCTGGGCCAGCAGGGGGGCTGGTTGGAGGCTGACCGGTAGTTGCTGATGGACATAGTAAAGGGCCAGCAGGGGTTGCTGTTCTTCTGTTGCGGCCAGCGCCAGATTCTGAAGCAGTGTTGTTCTGTCAGCAAGGCTGAACGGCTGATTCAGCAGTGATTGAAGGATGGCGAGTCCTTCGATATAGCGTCCGGTTTGACCAGACTCTCCCCGAGCAGTAATTCCGTTTCGGCGGTTTTGAGGTATTCAGGAATCCGTTTAAGGTAGAGGATAGCATCGCCGTACTGCTGCTGACGGTTCAAAATGCGGCCAATCAACGCATAGGCTGAAGCATTATCGCTGTCACTGGCTGATTGCTGGACAAACGATCTGAGGACTGCCAGCGACTGGTTCAGATTGCCTTCCTGATACAGTTGACGGCCATAAGCAACAGCAGCGTTTTTTTCAGCCCATGCCGGGGTTGCAGGCAGGCTCAGGAAAAGCGTTGCAGACAGGGTCCAGGTAAGTATCAGGCAGGTGATCCGCTTCATGTTGACTCCCATCAAAAAACCGGGTTAAGGGTAGAATCAGTCGAACAGTTCCTTGACTTTGTCAAAAAACCTTTCCCCTGGGGATGAATATCCTCGCCGCCTTCCTTGGCAAATTCTTCCAGCAGCTCGCGTTGTCTGGCGTTGAGTTTTGTCGGCACCTCAACCTTCAGGACAACCAACTGGTTACCGCGGCCGTAGCCTGAAGTGAAACGATCCCTTTGCCGGAGAGTTTGAAGATCTTACCCGATTGAGTTCCCGCGGGAACCTTCACGTTGACACGGCCTTCAAGGGTCGGCACTTCCAGGTCGCAGCCAAGGGTTGCCTGGACAAAAGAAATCGGTACTTCGCAGATGATGTCCTGACCATCGCGTTTGAAGATCGGATGCTCCTCGACGCTGATGACAACATAGAGGTCGCCCGCTGGTCCACCCTGGCTCCCGGCTTCGCCTTCGCCGTTGAGTTTGAGTCGGGTCCCATTCTCCACGCCGGCCGGAACTTTCAGCGAGAGCGAGCGTTTCTGCTTGACCTGACCGCTGCCGTGACATTCGGGACAAGGATCAGTGATGATTTTGCCTTCTCCACGACAATCGGGGCAGGGGCGGGTCATGGTGAAAAAGCCCTGCTGATAGCGGACCTGACCGGCACCACGACAGGTGCTGCAGGTCTGGGCTTCAGTACCGGGCCGGGCTCCGGAACCAGAGCAGGTTCCACAGGGTTGCTTGCGCGGAAGCTGGAGTTTTTCTCGGTTCCAAAGCCGCTTCTTCAAACTGATGGTCAGGTTATAGCGTAGATCGTCACCACGTTGTCCTCGGCTGCCACGACGCGAACCGCTACCACCGAAGATATCACCGAAGATGTCACCAAAGAGGTCTTCAAAGGGTGCACCACCAAAATCGAATCCACCACCGGAGAATCCACCGCCATTACCGACGCCGGCATGACCAAACTGGTCGTAGGTTGCTCTTTTCTGGGAATCGGACAAAACGGCGTAAGCTTCAGAGAGTTCCTTGAACTGGCTTTCCGCCTCTTTATTGCCGGGGTTTTTGTCCGGATGATATTTGATAGCCAGCTTGCGGTAGGCTTTTTGATTTCCGTATCGCTGGCGTTACGATTGACGCCCAGAATTTCGTAGTAATCGCGTTTTGACAAAATAGCTATCCTGATCTTTTATCCTCAGCACCGCTGCCGGACAGCTGGCGATGAGGGAAAACAACATAGAGACGCCGACTGGAAAATGGTCGGCGTCTCTATTCATGTTACGTTATTTCTTTTCGTCGACGTCTTCGAATTCGGCGTCAACAACATCGTCACCACCAGCATCAGCGGCAGGTGTTTCAGGGCCGCCTTCGGCGCCAGTATCGTTCTGCGCCTGAGCATACATCATTTCTGCCAGTTTGTGTGACGCCTGGGCCAGAGCTTCACTCTTGGCTTTAATCTCTTCGGCATTGTCACCCTGGTTGGCTTTCTTGAGCTCGTCCAGGGCATCCTGAATCTGCTTCTTGGTTGCACTATCGAGTTTTTCACCATGCTCAGTCAATGATTTTTCAGTGGTGTAGGCGAGACCGTCAGCCTGGTTTCTGGCTTCGATCAGCTCGCGCTTCTGCTTGTCTTCACTGGCGTGGGTCTCGGCATCCTGAACCATGCGGTTGATTTCTTCATCCGACAGGCCGCTGGAGGCAGTAATCTGGATCGACTGCTCTTTACCGGTGCCGAGGTCCTTGGCCGAAACATGGAGGATACCGTTGGCATCGATGTCAAAAGTCACTTCGATCTGTGGGACCCCGCGTGGTGCGGCAGGGATACCGACCAGCTCAAAGTTGCCGATGGTCTTGTTGTCACCGGCCATTTCGCGCTCGCCCTGAAGGACGTGAACCGAAACAGCTGGCTGATTATCAGCCGCCGTCGAGAATACCTGGCTCTTTTTACACGGGACGGTGGTGTTTTTCTCGATCAGCTTGGTCATAACACTACCAAGGGTTTCGATACCGAGAGACAGTGGAGTAACATCGAGCAGCAGCACATCCTTAACGTCGCCGGTCAGAACGCCGCCCTGAATCGCAGCACCGATGGCAACGACCTCATCAGGGTTAACACCTTTGCTTGGGGCTTTGCCGAAGATCTCCTTGACGCGCTCCTGAACTGCAGGCATGCGGGTCATGCCGCCTACGAGGATAACCTCGTCGATTTCGCTGGCTGAAAGGCCTGAGTCCTTGATGGCGGTCTGGCAAGGGTTCACCAGGCGGGCCAGCAAGTCGCTGCAGATGCTTTCCAGCTTGGAGCGGGAGAGCTTGATGTTCAGGTGCTTGGGACCTGACTGGTCAGCGGTGATAAAGGGCAGGTTGATGTCGGTTTCCATTGAGGATGACAGCTCGCACTTGGCTTTCTCAGCCGCTTCCTTAAGGCGCTGCAGAGCCATCTTGTCGCCACGCAGGTCGATGCCCTGGTCCTTTTTGAACTCATCGGCAACGTAGTCGATGATACGCAGGTCGAAGTCTTCACCACCGAGGAAGGTGTCGCCGTTGGTTGATTTGACTTCGAACACGCCGTCACCGAGGTCGAGGATGGACACATCAAAAGTACCGCCACCGAGATCAAATACGGCGATGGTCATCTCGTCTTTCTTGTCCAGACCATAGGCCAATGAAGCGGCGGTCGGCTCGTTGATGATCCGCAGAACGTTGAGACCGGAAATCTTGCCGGCGTCCTTGGTGGCCTGACGCTGGGAGTCGTTGAAGTAAGCCGGAACCGTGATAACGGCATCGGTGACTTTTTCACCGAGGTAGTCTTCAGCGGTCTGCTTCATTTTCTGCAGAACCATCGCAGAAATTTCCGGGGCGCTGTATTTCTTGCCCCGCGCTTCAACCCAGGCGTCTCCGTTGTCAGCTTCAATGATCTTGAAGGGGCTGATCTTGACATCCTTCTGCACCGCTTCGGAGGTAAATTTACGACCGATCAGACGCTTGATGGCGAATAAGGTGTTCTCCGGATTGGTGACCGCCTGACGTTTGGCTTGCTGACCGACAATGCGCTCGCCCGATTCGGTAAAACCGATCATTGACGGCGTTGTGCGTGAGCCTTCTGAGTTGGCAATAACAACAGGCTCGCCCCCTCCATAACGGCAACACAAGAGTTGGTGGTGCGAGGTCAATACCAATAACTTTACCCATGATTTATATCCTCCTTAGGTGTTTTATTCAGAGTCGTTTAATTGATTGTCTGTTTCGGATTCTGATTTTTCTTTTTCTTCCTGCTGCTGAGGCTCTGCCGGAGCCTTGGCAACCATGACGAAGGCAGGGCGCAGCAGACGGTTATTGAGCTGATAACCCTTTTGCATCTGCTGGACAACTGTGTTCGCCGGTTGATCGGCTGATTCCATCTGTCCCATGGCTTGATGCAGGGCCGGGTCGAAGACCTGTCCCATGGCTTCAACCGGAACAACGCCGAAGCGTTCCAGAACCTGACTGAACTGGGCCAGGGTCATCTTTACCCCTTCTACCAGCCCGTCGCCGTTTTCACCCTGATCAGCATGTTCGAGAGCCCGCTCCAGATTGTCGATAACCGGCAAAATTTCACGCAGGATGTTTTCATTGGCAAACTTGGCCAACTCTTCCTTCTCGCGTTGAGTCCGTTTGCGCAGGTTCTCCATGTCAGCCAGGGTCCTCAGGTATTGCTCCTGATGGGTCTTGACTTCTTCCTGAGCTGCTGCGAGCTGTGATTGCAATTGTTCATCAGCAGATTCTTCTTCTGCCATCTGCTCGTCAGTCTGGTCGCTTTCCTGGTTGTTCAGATCTTTTTCCAGATCCTTCTGATCGGTTTTCTTGCCCACCTTGTTGTACTCCTTTTTTTCTGATTTATTCTATTTCACGTTCCAAAACCCGACTGACCAGTTGGGCTGTAAAATCGACAATCGGAATCACCTGCGAATAGTCCATGCGCACTGGACCGATCACTCCAAGAGAACCGACGGCTCCCTTTCTGTTTGAGAAGGTCGAGGTGATCAGACTGCATCCTCCAAGGTCGATGTGACTGCTGTTACTCCCGATGAAAATCTGTACCCCTTCGGCATTCTGGCTGCGATCGAGAAGATCGATCAGCACCGATTTGCTTTCCAGGGTCTGGATCAGGCGTTTCATCTGCTCCGGGGTGGAAAACTCCGGCTGTTCCAACATTAACGACGTTCCGGAAACATAGACCTGATCCTGCACTTCTTCCTGCAGGGCTGCGCAGGAGAGGCTCAAGGCCTGACGCTTCATCCGATCGTAACGGATTCGATCTTCCTTCAGCTCTTTATTGAGCTTGGCCCGGATTTCCTGGATCGACAATCCGGTTAATTCGTCGTTCAGGTAGTTGCTGATCTGTTCAAGTTGTTGAGCCGTCAGTTCAGGGTCGGCTTCGATGACCTTATTCTGAACCAGACCACTTTCTGAAACATAGATCACCAGCAACCGGCCTTGCGACAGGCGGATGAATTCGATCTGACGAAAGACCGTCGACGCAAACTTGGGGCCATGACCAGACCGGCATACTTTGACAGCCCTGAGAGAACTTGCCCACTTCCTGCATGATGTCTTCCATCTTCATGCTCTGAAAGCGGTAGTTGCCCTGCAGTCTCTCTTTTCCTTGGCGCTCAGGTCGCGAACCTGAAGCAGACTGTCAATATAGTATTGAAACCCTTTTTCTGTCGGAATTCGACCGGCCGATGTATGAGGGGAGCAGAGCAGTCCCATTTCTTCCAGGTCAGCCATGACATTACGGACTGAAGCAGGCGACAGGTTAAAATTGTGTCTGCGCGTAATGGCCCGACTTCCAACAGGTTCCGCTGAGGAGATATAGTCTTCAACAATCGCCTCAAGGATATTCTGACTGCGTTCCGTCAATTGTTCAGTCACACTCTGTGCTCCATCAATACCGGAATATGAACCCTTTGACGCGTGTTAGCACTCTATCCGGATGAGTGCTAATTTTGAAGATTATCAATGCATCTCTGCTTTGTCAAGGGTTATGGCGCGTGAAAAAAACGAGTTAATCTATTCATTATTGCTGGTTTTTACGGTACGCAGGTTGGGTGGCTAAGCAGTTATTGACTCTGCATGGTGGATCGTTTGAGGCCTTATCTGGCGACTTAAAGAAAAGAACTGATGAGATGGTCGAAGATCAGCCAGCCTTCGAGTTTGAAACGCCACGAATGTCCGTCACTGACAAGGTAAGCAGAGGTCTGGTTAAAAGCTTGAGAAAAAAAATCTTCAGGACGGCAATGGAACTGCTGTTCAAAAGCTGCCCTGGAAACACCATCGCTGGTCCGCAGCCCGAGGTAAAAGTATTCCTGCATTGCCTGCAGCCTGTTGAAGGTTTCCAGAGTCAGAGATGGACTGTCTCCGCGCAGAACCGCTTGTTTGTACTTCTCGATGGACGTTGGGATGTGCCAACGTTCACCCCAGCGGGCCGAAGTGAACCCGTGTGCTCCCGCCCCGGCAGCAAGGCAGCTCTGTCTCAACCAGTAGGCGCTGTTATGGTTGCAGCGTTTGCCGGGACGGGCGAAGTTGGATATCTCATAGTGTTCGTAGTGTTCACCGGCAAGCTGATCATGAATCAAATGGTACTGGTCAGTGTAAAGCTCTTCTGCGCACTCACGCAGCTCACCTCTGTTTTTCAGGCGTTGAAACTCAGTTCCTTCCTCGTAAGTCAGTCCATAAATGGAAATATGCTCCGGTTCCAGGGACAACAGTTCGGTCAACTCTCCGGCCAGTTCGGCCAGTGTCTGATCGGGTAGAGCGAAGATCAGATCGAGACTGAGATTGTTAAATCCTGCCTGGCGAGCCATGACAATACTGGAGCGGGCCTGTTGACCGGTGTGGCGACGGCCGAGAAGGCTCAGGTTTCTGTCGTCCAGGGACTGGATACCGATGGACAGCCGATTTAATCCTGCTGCGCGATAATCGCGTAACTGCTGTTGCTGCAGCGTGCCCGGATTGGCTTCGAGGGTCAGCTCGGCATCAGTTTGGATACCGAAGGTCCGATCGACACGGTTGAGGATGCGGTCAATCTGGGTGGCTGAAAGAAGCGAGGGGTGCCACCACCGAAATAGATGGTGGACAGAGCACTGTGCTGCGAATGTTGGCGTTTCAGGATATCAATGTTCAGCAGCAGCAGATCAACGTATTCATCCAGCTGTTGTTGTGTTCCGACGGCTGAAAAAAAGTCGCAGTAAGGACACTTGTTGGTACAGAAGGGGATATGCAGATAGAGTGAGCTCATGGCCTCTGGCCAGCTCCTTTCCGTTTCCGGAAAGGAGCTCTGGTTTTATTTAAAATAGAGGAGAGACATGACAGCGAGAAAAACGACAGCCAGAAAAACACCCCCTCCAACCGGATAGGCCAGATATCTTGTCCTCTGGCGAATTCTGTTTTTCCGCTGTTCGACAAGACTGTCATCTCCGGTTGCTTCAGCCGTTAAATCGACGATGTGATTCTGGATGTTGCGTGACGGGTCGGCAAAAACGGTTGAGGAGCGCCGGAACCTGTCGGGCAAAGACGCGGGCTGAAAAGTCGTTGATGGCGTTAAAATCTTGTCGCAGCCTTGATAGACCAGGCGTCCACCCTTCCGGTAAATCCAGTCGCTGTCGATGGATATGGTTTCAGTTCGTTTCAACAGCGGCAATAGTGCGAAGAAAGCCAGGGCGGAGAACATCAATAACTGAAACTGGTTGAGCGTATGCTCGAATCCATAGGCGTGGAATTCAACCGGGTAGGGGAGAATATTGTAGAGCGGCTGAGGGTAAACACCGACGAAAATACAGATGAACGACAGGAGTGCCATGGCCAGAAGCATATGTTTTGGCGGTTCTCCCGGGCGTAAACCATTGTCTTTGGCAAAAAAGACAAAATAGGGGAATTTGATGCCTGCATGGAGAAAGACACCTGCAGAAGCGATCTCAAGGATCAACCAGACCCAGTAGTAACCTTCAAACACTCCGGCCTCGATGATCATCGGCTTGGTCGTGTAGCCCGACAGGAATGGGAAGCTGGAAATCGCCAGAGCGCCGATGGTCCCGAAGATCATCGTCAGCGGCATGGTTTGTAGAGCCCACCCAGATCTGTACACTTGCTCTTGCCGGTCATATAGAGCACCGCTCCGGCACTCATCCAGAGCAACGCTTTGTAGATGATATGGGCAAAGGCGTGAGCAACGGCCCCGTTGATGGCCATCGCCGTACCGATACCGACACCACAGATCATAAAGCCGACCTGGTTCATAATGGAGTAGGCCAGAATGCGGCGCATGTCGTTTTCAAGAATGGCGTAGATGATTCCGTACATGGCCATGAAACAGCCGACCACCATTAGAATCTCCCAGCCGGCAAAGCCGCGGATCAGGGTGTAGACGGCTGTTTTTGTGGTGTAGGCGGTCATGATGACCCCGCCGGTCACCGTGGCTTCTGGATAGGCATCGGAAAGCCAGGCAGACATGGGCGGTGCGGCAGCATTGATCAGAAAACCGATCAGGATCAGATAGGTGGGCAGTCCCTTGAGGCTAAAGCCATCAAAGGCAACAGAGCCGGTGGCGTCGACTTGCAGCAGAATACCGGCCAGCAGACAGAGTCCGCCAAAATATGCACCATGACGTAGCGGAAAGCGGCGTTGTATGAACGCTGGGTCTGGCGTGCCAGCACCAGAAATGTCGAGGTGATGGCCATAACTTCCCAGAACAGATAGAGGGAAATCAGGTCACCCGCAAAGACAGCACCCAAGGCGGAACCGATATAGGCCAGTGCTGCTGTATGCTCATAGCGATCCTTGAGGTGCAGGGCAAAGATGAAGCAGGCAAAGGCATTGATCGTGAAAACATAACCAAAGACCTTGCTGAGTTTGTCCACCCGCAACAGGTTGAGATCAAAACCGAACAATTCATAGCCGTAGAATGTGCCGGGTGACAACTGAGTGATGACAGCAAAAGCAGCCGCCGGAACCAACAGGATCAGAATCTTGCGGCCAGCCAGAGGCAGGACCCAGAGCAGCAGTGCCCCGGCAAAAACAGCAGTGTCGGGTGCAGGTTAGCGATCATAATAATCCTCTTTACGTTTCAGTACAAAGCCCAGCAGTTTTGATACAAGGATAATCACGACACAGGAAACAAACCCAAAAAAACGCGTAAAAACCGGGCCAGGCTTCGACCGGCGAAAAGAGGCTGTGCTTGTGCATGAAGAAGTCGGGAACAACCAGCAGGGCCAGAACGATGTAAAAACCGATTTTCAACCGTTTGATGTTTTGTGGATGGTCCAACCAGGTCCAGACTTCCGGTTTTTATTTTCAGAATCCATAACTTACCTCAGCTCAAGGAAACAGGGCCAGATTCGCCAGCCGGAGGAAAATGTCGGGGTAGAAAAACAGGGCCAGGGAAAAACAGGCGGTTGCCGACAGCGGGATCAGGCAAAAATCGGGCTTCCTTGATCCCCTGGTCGTAAACCGGATCGGAAGCGGTGGCGAAGTAACCGCGGTAGACAATCGGCAAAAAGTAAGCGGCATTAAGCAAAGAGCTGATCAACAGGACCGCCAGCAGAACCAGATGATCACCATTGACGGCACCGATGGCCAGATTCCACTTGCTGATGAATCCGCCCAGTGGCGGCATGCCGATGATGCTGATCGAACCGAACATGAAGGCCAGGTAGGTTAACGGCATGCGCCGACCGAGTCCATCCATCTGGCTGATATATTTTTGCCCGCTGCGACGTAGATGGCTCCGGCGCAGAAGAACAGCGTGATTTTGCCGAATGCGTGCATGGCAATATGCAGCAGACCGCCGGTCATGCCCGCAGCAGTCAGCATCCCGGCCCCCAGAACCATGTAAGACAGCTGGCCGATGGTGGAATAAGCCAGTCGGCGCTTCAGGTTGTCCTGAGTCAGGGCGATCAATGATGCGACCAGGATGGTAATGGAGGCAATGGTGGTGATGATCCAGCCCAGATCGGCATTGACAAGCTGTTCCGGACCAAAGATATGGAATACCACACGCAGGATTGAGAACACACCCACCTTGACGACGGCAACACCGTGCAGGAAGGAGCTGACCGGAGTCGGGGCGACCATCGCTGCCGGCAGCCAGCCGTGAAAAGGCATCAGGCCCGACTTGGCAAAGCCGAACAGGAAAAGGATCAGGATAACGGCCAGGGCCTGGGGGGTTGCGCCGGTTCCGGCGAGTATCCCGCCGATTTAAATCGAGGGTGCCGGCCAGTGAGTAGACGATCAACATAGCCGGCAGAGCCAGCCCGATCGAAGTCCCGAGGATGTAGGTCAGGTACTTGCGTCCCGATTGTTTGGCCTCAGCATCCTGATGATGGGTGACCAGGGGATAGGTTGACAGCGACAGCATCTCGTAAAAGAGATACATGGTCAGCAGGTTGGCCGAAAAAGCGACACCCAGAGTTGCCGAGATGGCCACCGCAAAAGAGGCGTAGTAACGAGTCTGTCCATGCTCGTTGAGTGAGCGCATATAGCCGATGGAATAGACTGAAGTGAAGAACCACAAAATCGAAGCAACCAGGGCAAAGAACATCCCCATAGCATCGACACGCAGAGCCAGGGGGACTCCGGGGACGACCTCGGCAATGGTGAACTCAAACCCGCCACCGGCAGGACCGTAGGAAGCAGTGAGGCAACAATGACAACCTTTGTGAATGCAATCAGCAAGGTCCAGCATTCACGCAGATTTGGACTGCGGTTCGATAACATGATCGGGATCGATCCGATCAGCGAGACCAGAATGGCCGCCAGAGGCCATATGGAGACTTGATAACTCATAGTGGAGGTTACCCTGTTCTTGGTTTATTCAACGATAACGCTAACAAATAGTCCGAATGTTTCGTTTACAGCCCGGCCGGTACGGCCAGCTTGATGATCGTTTCGATCAAGGGGCCGGTGCTGAGGCCGATAATAATCAGGGCTGCCGCACTGATGATCAGAGGTATCTGCATGATCAAGGGGGCTTCATCAACCTTTTCGTGGCCGTGATGTTCGCCCTCTTTAAAGAAATAGCCGATTTCAATAATGCGGAAAAAAAGTACCGCATTCACCAGTGAGCTGAACAGCAGGGCGATCACATAGATCCATTGGCCCGCTTCAATGCCGCCTAGAATCAGGTACCACTTGCTGAAAAATCCGGCAGTTGGCGGGACCCCTATCATCGAAAATGCACCCACGGTAAAGGCCGCCATGGTGATCGGCATTTTGCGATAGATCCCCTGTAAGCTATCGAAGGCCAGAGGAGAACCGAGCCGGTAAATGATCGCCGCTGCCGCAAGGAACAGGCAGAGGGTCATCAGGGCATCGTTGATGATGTGCAGGATAGCGCCGGTCATACCGATCTCGTTGGCCAGCCAGATGCCGCCGACCATGTAGCCGACTTCGGCGACAATAATGTAGGTCAGCATTTTTCTCAGGAAGCGCTGGGCCAGAGCCATGCCGGAAGCACAGATGATGGCAATCGCTGCAACCCAGACAATCCCTTGTTGCACCGCAGGGTTGCTGAAGAAGATAAAATCGGCTGAAAAGACCGAAAACATCACCCGGATCATCAGGTAGATGGTGACCTTGGTCACCAGTGGAGCAGCAATCAGTGCCGCACCGGTCGGGCACAGGGAGTAGGCGTTGGGCAACCAGCGTGAAGAGGGAAAAAGGCCATTTTGACCCAGAGTCCGACAACGATGAAAGCCAGGGCGGTTGCCACTGCCGCACCACCGTGCATGGAGGCCAGGATATTGCTGATATCGGCCATATTGAGGCTGCCGGTCATAATATAGAGATAGCCGACACCAAGCAGATAAAAACAGGCTCCGATCGATCCCATGATGATGTAGTTGAAGCTGGCCAATGGCGCACGTCCCGGCCCCATGGCGATCAGGCCATAGGTTGTGATGGAGGTGATCTCCAACAGCACGTAGAGGTTGAAAGCGTCACCGGTCAGGACCAGACCGTAAAGGCCGGTGATCAGAATCAGGTAGAGGGTGAAAAACAGGAACTCCTTACCGGGAAGCTCTTTCTCCACAGATTTTAGTGCTGATACCGTCGCGATGAGGGCAACAACAGAAATAAGCACCAGCATGACCGCCGACAGATGGTCAACAACCAGTTCAATGCCGAAGGGCGGTTGCCAGCGACCGACGGTATAGCTGAAGCCGCCATGAGCCATAACCTGTCCCATGACGATAAGCGAAGCCAGTGTTGAAAATGCCAGGCTTCCCAGGGCCAGAGGAGCGATCCAGGCTTTTGACCTGCGCCCCAGAATGTTGACGAAGAAAGCCGTCAGCAGCGGCACTGCCATAACATAGATATGCAAGTTTGACGAACTCATTGGTCGAGTTTCTCCAGGATTTCATCCTCTTCAAGGGTTCCATATTCACGGTAAATGCGCAGTAGAATTGCCAGCGCAACCCCGGTAACACTGACCGAAACGACAATGGCTGTCAGCATCAGGACATGGGGAAGAGGGTTGACAACTTCTGTGACGTTGACTCCATGCTCCAGGACTTTATACTTATCGAGAATCGGAATCCCGGCTCCTTGTTTGACCCCGGCTGAGACAAACATCAGAATGATGGCAGTCTGGAAAATATTCATACCGATCAGTTTCTTGACCAGGTTTTTTTGCCGATCATGGCATAGAACCCGATCATCATCAGAGTGACATAGATCCAGTAGTTATATTTGGCAATGATCAAGGCTGTGAGCTGTTCCATTATTTTAAAGCCCCTCGTCCATTTCTCCGTTAGAGCCAAGCACCCAGAAGAGTGCTGCCATGATACTCATGACCGCCAGACCGACACCGACTTCAACCACAAAGATGCCGAAGGAGCGCCATTCGATTGGACCGAGTGGAATCAGTACGTCGAGGGCGCTGTAGTCGAGAAAGAGTCCGCCCATAACGGCGCAAAGAGCAGCAGTCCCGGTAAAAATCAGTGCCCCGATGTTGCCCAGCAGGTTATTGGCTCTTTCCGACATATACTGCATGGAAAATTTCTGGTCAAAAGCCAGGGCCAGCATGACAAACGAAGCGCCAAGGATGACCCCTCCCTGAAATCCACCACCGGGGCTGTAGTGCCCGTGAACGATGACATAGAGGCCAAACAGCTGGATAAAGGGTACCAGCATTCTGACGACGGTCTGGATAATCAGGCTTTCACCAAGCTTTTGTTTCTGGCTCGCTCCTGAAGCAGTTTCATGATCTGTCCTCCGTCTCTGGCGATTTTTTACGACGTAGAACGCTGACAACAGCCAGACCGGCACAATAGATAACGACGGTTTCAAACATGGTGTCGTAGCCCCGATAGTCACCGAGAACAGCGGTCACAATATTGGGGACATGGGTCTGGGGAACCGCTTCTTCAATAAAGTAGGCAGACAGATGTGTGGCTGCCGGAGAATGCGGATCGCCAAAGGCTGGAAAATCCATCGTACCGTAAAGTAGAACGGCCCCGGTAACAAGAGTGGTAAAGAGAGCGAGCGCTTTCAATCTTTGCTCCTCCGTGACGTATGAAGAATTGCAGCGATAAATAAGACGGTACTGATTCCGGCGCCGACGGTCGCTTCAGTAAAGGCGACGTCAACCGCTCCCATTTCTGCCCAGAGCAGGCACATCAGGAAGCTGTACACTCCGAAAATAACGGTTGCACTGAGCAGGTCTTTGACGCTGATGGCTGCGATGGCGCAGATTACAACCATGAGAAGAATAAATAAATCGATAGCCCAGATCATCTTTTCACCTTCCCTTTCACCCAGGGGGTCACCCCGATGACCATCGCTGTTTTAGTGAGAGCATGAGTCGCCGTCGGGCTCGCCATAAAGATGAATACGGCTATCAGCATGATTTTGATGCTGACCAGCACATTGGCAAAATTGAACTCCTGCAGGTTGTAGAGAGCCACGGCAATAATCACCAGGATGGCACCAAGTGAGTCAGATTTACCGGCAGCATGAAGGCGGCTGTAAAAGTCGGGAAAACGTAGAAGACCGATGACACCAATAGTGAAAATAAACAGTCCGACGACCATGAATAGAGTAATGGCAACATCCATTACGACCTCCCATTAGCGTTTTTAGAGCGTTCAACCAATTCGGCCTGTTCTTCAAGGACAGCCTCCAGAATTTCACCGGAGCCACGTTGCGCAGGAAGAACTTTGTCGCCCCGAGAGTGGCGATAAAGTTCAACAGGGCATAGGCGATAGCGATATCGACAAACATACCCAGATCTTTATAGATAATCCCCACCAGCAGGAGCAGGACCGTTGTTTGGTGCCAACAATATTACCGCCGAGAATACGGTCGAGAACCGTCGGGCCTCCAATAACTCGGTAGAGGCTCAGCAACATGAGAAACAGCATGATCATGGCTGCAGAAATGATAAGTGTGTCGATCATTATTCGATCTCCAGTGCTTTGGCAACCTGACGCTCCATTTCACCGGGGAGTGCGGCGGCTGCTTGTCTGGTCAGAGCGTAAACCGCAATCTGGTTTTTATGGATATTGACGGTAATGGTGCCTGGTGTCAGTGTAATAGACTGAGCCATGGCAACCTTTGATATGGGGCGCTTTAACTTCGTTTTGAAGCGGAACAGGTGGGGATCTATTTTGTCCAGCATGCGGGGATGGAGGACGATGTAGGTCACCTGCAGGTTGGCGAGTATGATTTGCCACAGCAGGTAGGGGAGATAGCGGATCATGCCGATGGTTTCTTTAACCCAGGGCTTACCCTGATCAGGAAACAGCAGATCGCTACTGAAGAAAGCAACGAGCAAACAGCATAAAATGCCGAGTGAAAAGTGGAAGGCATCAAACATGCCGGACATAATTGTCCAGAACGTCAGCATGATGAAAAAGGTAGCCGCTTTTCTCTTCATGACATCAAGGCTCCAGGAGTATACAGGATTACTTAATAATTAAATAACTTGGACATTCGCAACAAAATCACATTTCTTTTCGGTTGAATTTTTCAAGATCTCATAACAAAATAAAATAAAAGTTAAACCAGCCTTAGTATATAAACGCAAAAATAAAAGGCAAATGAAAAATACGTTTCACTATTTGACCATCTGTCTCAAATAGTGAAACGATTATTATTTCTAACATGGGAAATGTATACAGTCAACAAAATCTGATCGTGCCGATATGCTTCTTTGGATGGGCACCAACCGAAGACGAAACCTTAATAATTTTGTTGGCTCCATGCTAAACTAAACAGACGTGAAGGTCAGGAGAAAATAATGAAACAGGTCGTTGCTGCATCGATTCAATATAATATTTCAATTGGTTACATTGATGCCAATATGGACAAGGCTGCCGCTGCCTTGCGCCGGGTTGCCGGACAAGGAGCTCAATTAGCCGTGCTGCCGGAGATGTGGAGTTGTGGTTATGATTACCGTAATTTTACTGCCCTGGCTGAAGAGACACCGCGGGTTCTTGAATTTACCAAGGAGCTGTGCCGCGAACTTCAACTCGTGACTGTCGCAGCCTGCCGGAATTGGAAGACGGCAAGATTTATAATACGGCCTATGTGATTGATAAGGGTGAAATTATTGCAACTTACCGAAAGTTGCACCTCTACTCGACCATGTATGAAGATCGTTATCTTGGCGCCGGGGATCATTCACTGGTTGTCGATAGCTCTGTCGGTCGTCTTGGCATTGCGATCTGCTACGATCTGCGCTTCACCGAGCTATTTCGAAAAATGGCCCTTGAGGGGGCAGAGATTATCTGTCTCCCTGCGGAATGGCCAAATCCTCGTCAGGAGCATTGGAAGACCCTGCTCAGGGCTCGAGCGATTGAGAACCAGCTTTTTATGATCGGGGCGAATTGCTGCGGAATCCAAGGGAAGCTCAATTTCGTCGGCCTCAGCCAGCTGGTTTCACCGCTTGGAACCGTTTTGCAGATCGCCGGTGAGAGTGAGGATACCGAATTGGTTGCAATACTCGACTTTGCTGAAATGGAAAAATACCGCTCTGAGATCAAGATTCTGGATGACCGTCGGGCTGATATTTACGGAACCCCCTGATTCGGTCAGGCGATGGACAGGCTAGTCGGTCTGGTCGGTTGAGACCGGATCGACGGCCAGCATCTGATCTGCTTCAGGCATGGTGCGACAGGCAAAAAATGCCAGTAGAATCAATCCTGAAAGGGTCAGCAGCATGGCGGTTGCTCCCGCCCATTGGGCAATCAGGCCAACGGCTCCACTCGCAAGTGCCAACAGGCCAACCAGGCTGTTGCTGAAGGCGGTGTACGTCGCTCTCTCATCCTTGGGGGAGGCATCAACCAGGTAGGTTTCCGCCCCAGTCGAACGCCCGATTCAGCCAATCCAATCAGCACGAACACAATGAAATAGATACCATACTGCAGGGTTCTGTCGGGGATCAGTGCCGTTGACAGCGCCAGGAGCGTGGCACCGAAAGCGATCAGTGGGCTCAACATCATGACTTTTTTACTGGTTGTATCCGCCATCTTCCCCCAGAAAGGACTGCTGAGGATCTGCGAAAGACCGACGGCCATGACCAGCATGCCGATATCCCGAACTTTCAACTCGAGGGTCTGTCCGGCATGAAGAACGAAAAATGGGGTTGCCAGCTCAACAGAGAGAAGCAGGCTGCGACCGAGTAAAAATTTTCTGAAGCCGATGTAGCGTTTAAACAGAGCAATCCCGGCTCCAGCTTCTGCGGCAGCGTTTCTTCCTCCTTGAGTTGCGCCCGGAATTTCACGGATCGTTGCAAATGCAAGGGCTGCAACAGCCCAGAGCAATGCCGCGATAAAGACCAGGGTCAATACCGGTGTGAGTCCCTGCTGGGTATCGCGGACCCGATTTAAAATGAAACCCGCTGCAGTGGTCAGAATACCCCCGATAAAAGCTCGCTGCGCCAGTAGTTTTCCCCTGTGGCCTTTGTCGATTGTCTTCCCCAGGACATCTTGAAAGGCGACGGAGGCTGTGCCGCTGGCCATGCTGAAGATGATCAGCAGTGTCAGCAGGGTGAATCCGGCCATTTGCGCTTGCAGCAGCAGGGCGGTCGGGATCATTAATAGCAGACACACGACTTGAACCAGTCCTGCACCGACCCAGACCCATTTACGCACCGGCAGGCTGCGAATATTGGCGGCGACAATCATCTGAGGGAGTAGCGAAAAACTCTGCTTGATCGGCATCAGGAAGGCGAACATCCAGGCCGGAGTTCCCAGCAGCTGGAACAGCCAGGGCAGGATCAGGTTCGGACCGGCAATCTGCTCTGCCAGTTTGAAGCAGCGCCGTTGGCAACATTGCGCGAAAAGTTGTGGGATACCTCGCGGCAGGCTTCAGGGGGGATACTGCGGCAGGCGCGATCGAGGTTGTCATCTCCACTGAGAATGTCACGGAGTTGTTTGCCGATGCCACTCATCGATTAATCGGCCAGGGGCTGAGCGGTTTGCCGGTATTGAACCGGAACCTTCTGTAGATTGTCGGCAAATTGAAGGGTGCCATCGCGATCGACATAGAGGTAACGAGTGCTCCTGTCTGGAGCTATTGAGTCTGTTTTTTGCGTTTTTTCGATCATCGTCTCAATAGCGTCGGCTCCGGGGGCAGGGGATCCTGTCCCGGCAGGAGCGAACAGAGCGATCAAGCGGGAGCGGAAATCAACGTAAAAGACCTGACTCTGTGCAAGGCCTGGTGCCTTTAGCGGGACTCGGGTCATCAGTTGATCCAGTCCGATGATTAAAACCAGTATGACGAGGACCCAGAGGAAATAGTTAAACAGCTTCAGCATTGCACGTTCTCCTTGTAAGCGCACCCATACTACCTGCGGGGCGATATTATTTCAAGAAACTGATCAAAGTGAGATGGTTCCATTTTGGAGTCGAATATGCAAGAATACGTATCTCTTGCCGTGAGCCACGGGATTTCATTTTTAATTCAAGGAGTTTAAAAAAATGAGCGACACAGAATACGATGTTGTCATCGTCGGCGGCGGCCCCGCAGGAATGACGGCAGGGCTTTATGCGTCACGTGCCCGTTTGAAGTCTCTGATGCTTGAAAAGATGATCATCGGGGGCAGATGATGACAACGACGTTGGTCGAAAACTGGCCTGGTTATCCTGGTGGGATTGAAGGGCCGGAATTGATGTCGCGCTTTCAGGAGCATTGCGTCGAATTCGGTTTGGAAACCGGTTATGGTACGGTCGAAAAGATCATTAACAATGGGGATACCAAGGCGTTGATCGTTGATGGTAAGGAGATCACGTGCAGGGCAGTGATCATTGCCACCGGAGTGGTTGCACGAAAACTTGGAGTCGATGGTGAAGAGTCTCTGGTCGGTCGGGGGGTGTCCTATTGCGCCACCTGTGACGGTGCTTTTTTTCGCGATGTGCCGATTGCCGTCATCGGTGGTGGCGATACCGCCGTGGAAGAGGCTCTTTTCTGACCCGCTTTGCCAGCAAGGTCTATCTGGTTCATCGGCGTGACCAGTTGCGGGCGACCAAAATTTTGCAAGATCGGGTCCTGGCCAATGACAAGATTGAAATGGCCTGGTGTTCTGTGGTTGACAGTCTGGTGTCGGATAATTCAGGCTTAACCGGAATGGTGTTGCGCGACATGAAAAGCGGAGAAACCCGTACGGTTGATATTCAGGGGATGTTCGTGGCTGTTGGCGTGACTCCTACAACCGGTTTCTGACCGATCTCGTCGAGCTGAATGAAGATGGATATATAAAGTCGGGAGAGGATACCTTGACGTCTGTTCCGGGATCTATGCGGCTGGAGATTGTCGCACCACTGTCCTGAAACAGGTGTCAACGGCCGTTGGTGATGGAGCGGTTGCTGCGGTTATGGCAGAAAAATACATTGATGAGCTTGTCCACCAGAGCTGAAAACGCTGCCCTTGGCCGTGACGCTTGAGGGCCTACTGTCTCAAAATTTAGATAGATCTGCATTTCGAGAGGGGAGAGATGCTGGCAAAAGTTATTTCAGGTGCCCTGATCGGTATCGACGCTTATCCTGTTGAGGTAGAAGTCGATATCGCTCAAGGGCTGCCGCAGTTTTCAACCGTTGGCCTGCCTGAAGGCGCGGTCAAAGAAAGTAAGGATCGGGTTAAATCGGCGATCAAAAATTCCGGTTACGATTTTCCCGCCCGCAGAATTACCATCAATTTGGCCCCGGCTGATATCCGCAAGGATGGAGCCGCCTTCGACCTGCCGATTGCCGTCGGTTTGCTCAGTGCAACCGGCAGTGTCAATTCAGATCGCCTGAAAACTATATCCTGCTTGGAGAATTGTCGCTTGATGGTCGGGTTAAGCCGGTTCGCGGTGTCCTGCCGATTGCTGTTGCCGCCCGTGAATGGGGTAATTATGCTCTGATTCTTCCGCTTGACAATGCCGAGGAAGGGGCGATGGTGGCCGGCCCGGAGGTCTTCCCGGTGCGCGACCTTGGTGAGGCGGTCGCTTTGATCAACGGAGAAGTCCAAATCGACCCTTTTCATGCTGATTCGGAGATGAGCATGGAGGCGCCGGTTGGTGATGGAGACGATTTTTCTGAAGTGCGTGGTCAGGAACATGTCAAGCGCGCTCTTGAAGTGGCGGCAGCCGGATCTCACAATATCCTCATGGCAGGTCCGCCAGGAAGTGGCAAGACCATGCTGGCCCGCCGGCTGCCGACTATTTTGCCCGATTTTTCTTTTGAAGAAGCCTTGGAGACGACCAAGATCCATTCTGTTGCTGGATTATTGTCACGCAGCAACGCACTGGTACGGCGGCGGCCATTCCGTTCTCCTCATCACACCATCAGCGACGCCGGGTTGATCGGTGGCGGCTCTTATCCTCGCCCCGGTGAAGTTTCGCTGGCTCACCGCGGAATCCTCTTTCTTGATGAATTTCCTGAATTCAAAAGAATGTCCTGGAAATGCTGCGTCAACCCCTCGAGGATGGCCAGGTCAGTATCAGTCGAGCCGCTTTAAGTCTGACCTATCCGGCTAATTTTATGCTGGTTGCGGCAATGAATCCTTGCCCCTGCGGGTTTTCAGGTGACATTCAACATGGTTGCACTTGTACTCCGACCATGATTCAGCGCTATCGCAGCCGGCTGTCGGGGCCTTTACTCGACCGGATCGACCTGCATGTTGAAGTTCCGAGGGTGCCCCATAAAGACCTGACAGGTGAAACCCCGGTGGAATCAAGCCATGCGATTCGACAAAGGGTAAACCGTGCCCGCCAGATTCAGCATGAACGGTTGTCCCCTTTTGGTTTGCATGCCAACAGCCAGATGCAGGCCCGACACATCAAGCGCTTTTGTCTACTTAATGACCAAGGGGATGTGTTGATGGAGCAGGTGACCGACAAGCTTGGTCTGTCTGCGCGCAGTTTTACCCGTATTCTGAAACTGGCCCGGACTATCGCCGACCTGGCTGGCGAGGAGCAGATCGCCTCCCGACACCTGAGTGAAGCGATCCAGTATCGGGGGATGGATCGCAAGATGGTTTGAAAATGTGGGGGGAATTGAGTGAAGTAGAGCTAATAATATTTATTGTAGGCACCGTCCCAGAAAACTTGTTCAAGTAAGCTGGGAGAGACAAAGGCTTCCTGCATGGCCTTACGTTCACAGCGATCGACCCCAGTTGGCCTGTCTGTTGACATGAACTATCATCTTTTGGGTCTGGATTCGAAATGCATCGCCACCGTAGGGATCAAGCCAAAGCTGATACGGGTTTTAATACGCTCTGGGATATCAGCTTCTGTCTGATTTTCCAGTAGAACCAGAAACAGGGTAGTAAGGTGGCCAGATCCTCACTGTAGAGTTCATCCTGTTGCAGATAATGGTTGAATGCCGCCGCGGAGAGGGGTCCTTGAGCGAGCTCGCGATTAAAAGGAGGACTCTCCATTTTGGTAAGAATGATTGACGGGACCATGTCCGTTGCCGATCTGATATTCCGCGCCGTAAAGAATAGCCTCGCTGATATACTTCTTCGCCTGCTGAACCGACTTGGCGAGATCATTTTCAAAAGTCAGCAATGCGGCAATCACTGATGAGAGAGTATTGCCTGTTCCGTGGCTGTTCTTGGTCTCGACCCGATCGGGCTCAAGCCAGAGAGGAGCGCAATTTTTTTCAAAGGCAGTGTTGCTCATGTCTTTAAGTTCTTATTTTTAAGGCTCAGATGGCTCACAGACATCCCGTCATTTCACCTATGATTTAAGCATGTATCGCTGCATTATCCACGTCCAGAGCAGCTTCTTTGATAGCTTCGGAAAGGGTCGGATGGCTATGGACTATTCTTACGATGTCATCGACTGTTCCATTTAAACTTGTTACGGCGACGGCCTCGGCAATCAGATCGGAAGCGCGCGGGCCCAGAATATGGAATCCAAGAATTTTTCTGGTCTCAGTATGAACAAGAATTTTCACCAGTCCCTCAGTCTCGGCCATAGCGCGTGCGCGGCCGTTTCCCATGAAATTGAATTTACCAACTTTGTAGGGGATCCCTTCTTCTTCCAGCTGAGGTTCAGTTTTTCCGATTGAAGCCATTTCCGGCCAAGTATAACAAACTCCGGCTATCGCATGATAATCAACAGCAGATCCTTGACCTGTCATGCGTTCAACACACACCACGGCCTCTTCAGAGGCTTTATGCGCCAGCATGGGACCAGCAACGATATCGCCTACGGCGTAAATATCGGATGCTGTTGTCATGTAATTATCATCAACGCGGATAAATCCTGATTCATCAAGTTTTATTCCGCTCTCTGTGAGACCGTAACCATCAAGGTTTGGTTTGCGACCGGCTGAAATTAAAATCTTGTCTGCTTCAATCTCGTGGGTTTTGTTTTTTCCAATGACTGTGAGCGTAGCCCGATTATTGTCCGCTTGAATCTCTTCAATTCGGGCGCTCAAATGGATGTTCATCCCCTGTTTTTTCAGTGATCGCTGGAGGGCTTTGACGGTGTCTGGATCGGACTTGGGTAGTATTTGTGGCAACATTTCGACAACAGATACTTCTGAACCCAGCCGCAGCCACACCGAACCGAGCTCCAGGCCAATATAGCCAGCACCTACAACAACCAGATGTTCAGGAACCTGAGTGAGTGACAAAGCGCCTGTACTGTCAATAATCAGATTGTTATCGATGGGCAAACCAGGGATGTCTACCGGGCGACTCCCTGTCGCCAGTAAGATTTTTTGCCTCTGTAAACCTCTGAACCAACAGCAATCTGGTGGAAGTGATTGTTGTCAGTTCCACGAAGGATTCCCTGGCCCTTAATCCAAAAAATCTCATTCTTTTTAAAGAGATATTCAACACCTGCCGTCAGTTCACTGACGACGCTGTCTTTGCGTGTCATCATTGTTGCCAGATTAAGTTTTGGTTCGGGTGCTTCAATGCCGTGTATAGCGAAGTGATTTTTTGCCAGTGAATAATACTCACTTGAGTCGAGCAGCGCCTTGCTCGGGATACAGCCTTCGTTGAGGCAAACTCCACCAAGGGCTGAGCGCTGTTCGACGACGGCAACCTTCATACCGAGTTGGGATGCGCGGATTGCGCCGACGTAGCCACCCGGGCCGGCACCCAAGACAATAAGATCATATGTTTTATCGGCCATAAGGCTCTCCTGTCATCTGATCTGATGGCTGTGCTTTTAGAAAAACGCCATGAAACCAGTGAGGCGTCAAATGCCTTTGAAGCGATTTATTTGTGCATCATTTCCGCTTTATAGGAAGAGCGAATGAGTGGACCAGACGCTATTTCCTTGAAACCCATTTCAAGACCTCTTATACGAAAAAATCAAATTCATCCGGGTTGACAAAGCGATCTACCGGCAAACAGTGCTCTGTTTGCTCAACCGGCGCTTTTGAAGGCGCCGGCCCTAGAGAAAGGTTACAGGTCTTCGGGATTTTCCAGCAAACGTTTGAGCTCGCCCAGGAAGCTAGCGGCGTACATGCCGTCAACGATACGATGATCTGACATTAAGGTCACTCGCATGATCGGAACCGGAACAATTTTTCCGTTTCGAACTACGGCTTCGTCATTGATTCCGCCCACGCTAGAATTGCAGCCATGCCGGGGGGGACTAAAGCTGCAAAATTTTCCACGCCGAACATCCCGAGATTTGACACGGCAAAATTACCGCCACGCAAATCCTCTTCACCGACAGGCCCCTCTTTTACCTTGACGACGAGTTGTCTTGCAGCTTCAGCCAGTTCCGACAAGGTCAGAGATTCACATCCCTTGATGACCGGCATGAAAAGGTCCTCGTCAACGGCTACTGCCATGGCGATGTTGATCTGAGAGTTCAGAAGGTAGTCCTTCTTGCCATCCAGCTGAGCATTTGCCATGGGATATCTCTGAATCGCTCCGGCACACGCTTTGAGGACAATATCATTCATCGAGATCTCTTGGTCGGTTGCCTTTAAGTTTTCCCGTAACTTTTTGGCTTGGGTCATATCAACAACCATAGTCACGGGAAACTGAGGAATTTCCCAGGAGGCGGTTACGGTTTTAGCTATCGTGGCACGCATTTTTGACATGGGTTTTCTGACCATTCCAGAGGGTGTGTCATCAGTTGCATCTTCTTCACCCTCTTCGTCATCGTCGCCATCAACGGAACCGACTACTCCTTCATAACTATCGATAAAGGCGTCAATTTCTTCGTCTGAAACGTCCTTCGCAGCAATAATGCCGATCAGCGCCTTGACGGGATACTCCTCGCCTTCCTCGCCGATGATTCGTCTTAAAATACCATCAACCGGGCTTTCAATCGGCTGGGTTATTTTGTCGGTTGATACTTCAAGAACTTCAGTTTCAACCTCGACGTCGTCCCCTTCTTCCAATAACCATGTTGAGATCATCCCCTCTTCCATGGTTAAGCCCCATTTAGGGATGATCAGAGGATAAATCTTGTCGTTCGCCATAATCTTCTACTCCATGACTTTGCGGACAGCGTCTTCAACTTTAGCTGCACTGGGGATATAGGCATCTTCAAGATTCTTGGCAAATGGAACCGGAACAAAAGGAGGAACAACCATCTGTGGAGCCGCCTTGAGTGAAGCGAAAACTTCCTGTGCTGCCATAGCTACGACATCCGCAGCAAAACCGCAACGACTGCTGTCTTCATCAACAACTACCAACCGGCCGGTTTTTTTCACACTCGAAAAAATGGCATCCGTATCCAATGGCGATGTGGTTCGTGGATCGATAATGGTGCATTTGATGCCATCTTTACTTAATTTTTTTGCCGCCTTTTGGGCTTTGTCAACCATCAAGCCTAATGCGACGATGGTGACGTCATCGCCTTCTTGAAGAATATTGGCTCTGCCCAGGGGGATGGCATAGTCTTCTTCTGGAACCTCACTTTTAGAGGTGTAAAGAGCTTTGTGTTCGAAAAAGATACAAGGGTCGTCATCGCGGATCGATGCAGTCATTAACCCTTTGGCGTCATATGCATTGGAGGGGACGATACACTTCAGCCCAGGCACATGGGTAAAGATAGAATAGGGACTTTGTGAATGCTGGGCCGCAGCACAGAAACCCGCTCCTATAATGGTTCGAATCGTGACAGGCGTGACGGCCTTGCCTCCGAACATGTAACGAAATTTGGCGGCTTGATTATAAATCTGGTCAAAGCAGACGCCGAGGAAGTCTGCGAACATCAATTCGCCGATGGCGCGCATGCCGCATGCAGATGCGCCAATCGCTGCGCCGATGTAGGAAGATTCGGAAATCGGCGTGTCGATTATGCGGTCGGGGAACAGTGGGTAGAGACCCTTGGTGACACCAAGAACGCCTCCCCATGAATCACGCTTCTCTCCAGTGCCGGCAGATCCTGCGACATCCAATCCCAGCAGAATGACCGATTCATCTTTTTCCATTTCCAGTCGAATCGCTTCATTGATTGCTTCCTTGAACATAATTTTTCTGGCCATGGTTTCGTCCTTTCTTTTCGATCTGGTTTTCATCAATAAGAAACATACACGTCTGTCAGCAAATCTTCGATATCCGGTGCGGGGGCAGACTTGGCTTCCATGACGGCTTTATCGATTAGGGACAAAACCTCATTGTCGATGCTTTCTAGTTCTGACTGTTCAAGCAGGCCGGCTGAGGTCACCATGGCGGCAAAACGCTTTAATGGATCGTTTTGCGTGCGAGCGTTTTTTACTTCGTCTTTCGGGCGGTAGGTCTGCGCATCGCCTTCAAAGTGGCCGTAATATCTTAGTGTCTTACACTCAACAAAGGACGGGCCGCCACCCTTTCTTGCCCGCTCAATAGCTTCAGCTGCCGCTTCATAGACGGCGGAAAAGTCATTACCGTCGACAGTAATGGCCGGCATTCCAAAGCCGCGAGCCCGGTCAGAAATATTTTCCGTTCCAACCTTGGCACTGTATTTAGGGGACGTCGATTCAGCGTAGCCGTTATTTTCAAGAACGAAAACTACGGGAAGGTTCAGCGTCACTGCTAAATTCATCGATTCGAAGTTTGTTCCTTGGTTGGCGGCGCCATCGCCGAAAAACACGACCGAAACGCTTCCATCTTTGCGCAGTTTTGCTGCCAAGCCGGCTCCGCAAGCAAGTGGAGGCCCGGCTCCGACAATACCGTTCGCCCCCAGCATGCCAAGGTCAAGGTCGGCAATATGCATCGAGCCCCCTTTACCACCGCAGGAACCCGTCTTCTTGCCGTAGATCTCAGCCATCATCGCCATGATATCAACACCTTTAGCGATGCAGTGACCATGGCCTCGGTGAGTACTGGAAATTTTGTCTTTGCTGTTGAGATGCTCACAAAAGCCGACAGCGACAGCCTCTTCTCCAGAGTAGAGGTGCACAAAACCAGGGATTTCACCTGTTGCAAATTCTTTGTGGAGCCGTTCCTCAAATTCACGAATCTGTCTCATCTTTCGATAAGCGTTGAGCAGACCTTCACGTGACATCTTCTCCATGCTTTTCTCCTTTCTACCTCTGAAAATAGAAATATCGCCAATACAATTGTCCTAAAAGGCAACACGCCCGGCAAACAGCTTTAATGAACATCAAGGACTGTGCCCAAATCTTGTCCACCCGAACGAAAACTGTTGATCAAAGCTATTTCCTAATAATTTAAGATAAATAGGGGTTTTAAGAAAATGTTGGAAGGATAGAACCGACTAGAAATAATTGGATGTGAAGGCGAGGACTTTTTACTTGTGAGACGCTTTCTGAGACGTCTGTCTCAATGAAAGAAGCAGTTACCCTTCTGCTTGAGTGTATCTGCCGCATCAGTTTTGAACCTCAATTAGACAACTGGTTAAACATTCCACGCTCAGCCGCAAGTTGCATGACGCGTGGAATGTCAACGGTCAATGGTCCTTCGGTGTCCAACCAGATAGAGACTGTGTTCTCTTCACGTAATGCAAATTCACGCTCACCATCCAACGATACAAACGCTCTTTGAGGGGGAAGGTTTTTCACTTCAAGGGCTTTCATCGTATTTATTTCAGCAATTCCAACCGGTAGAATCAGACCCGGTGCGATCGGCGCATAGAGTGTTTGAATCCCCGTTCCTGGCGGGCAGAGAACCAGATGAAGACCCTGATTTAGATCTCGCGGAATCGGATTGATCAGCCCCGCAACAGAGGATAAACCTATGGCATCTGCAGTTGCAAAAGTCACAAAAATATCCCTAACCCTTTCCGGTTTCCATATGGCGCGGCTACCGACCCAAATATCACTGGTCAAGCAAAGATCAACGAGGGCTAAATCTTTAGTCTCTCCGTCTACGGCAATCTTCAGAACTTTATTCCTTTTTGTTGTCATGTGCATAGGGACAGCGTGACTGGCAACCAACCCTGCTGCGATACCGGCAATCGTTGCTTCCTGAAACTGGGGAAAGGCATTATTGGTTCCTGTGGAAAGTGCGACCATGGGGGTGTTACCGCAACTTTTGGCGACCAAGCGATGAGTTCCATCTCCACCGAGAACGCCAATCAGACGAACGCCTTTTCTGATCATGAGATCAACGGCAGCCAGAGTGTCGGCGGCTTTGTCGTCGGCGTGCATGTCGAGCAATTCCAACTCCGGCCAGTGTTCTCCGAGGACATCCTCACCTTGCTTTTTCTGTTTAATAAGGCTCCCGGCAATTCCCGATTGATCAGGAATGACATAGGCTCTGGTGACACCAAAAGAGCTCATTCCCAAACAAAAACGGCGAACGATATTGGCTTTTTCCGCAATAGAAAAACCTGAAGCCGCGCTCACCATACGACGGATATCACTTCCTGCTGCGGGATTGGCAATAATGCCTACAGAAATGTCATGGGACTTTTCGTTCATTGTTCTAAAAGAGTTTTGAGAGGAATGTGGGATCAAATTCAAGCTAAAAAATATCATCCCCTGTTTTCCCTGCAAGCCCTGGATGTACATCAAACCTCACAACGCCGACTTGAGCTTTGCCTGTGACTGCTTGAGCAATACGGCTTGTGCCGACATGGCCAAAACCTCCACAGAGTTCGATGGCGACAATTCCCTCAGAGGCCAGCTTTTTTGCAATAGTTTCAGCACTGGCATAGTTAGGGGCTCCGACAACCGTCAGATTGACTTCGGGGGTGTTTATTTGACAACGATGATTTTCTGGATCAGCTCCGGGGGCGAGAAAAACAAAGGCAGCATTGAGGGCCATGACAATCCATCTCCTTTTGTTGAGTTATGTTTGAATATATAAACGCAGCAAAAGTTGGGCCAATAGATTTTTTTCTTTTTTCGAATTGAAAAGAATTGAATATCAGGCACATAAGACACTTTTCTGATAGACAAGAGTCTTATGTGTTTCATAATCAGGTTAAGAAGTGAGACATTTGTCTTATCTGAAATTGAGATTCACTTAGAGCTAAAAGGCCTCAGAACCGGAATAATGGGGTGCGCCGGTTCATCTACTGCGCCGGTTTGGAGGAACAATCTGATATTTATTCATTTTTCGATAGACCGTCGCTCTGCTCAAGCCAATCTCTTGCAGTGCTCTTGTTATCTGCCAATGGTGTCGTGTCAAAGCTTGAATGATTTTTTTTCGTTCGTGTTGCTCTCGAATGTTGAGGGAGTGAACATCATTATTAAGATCCAGATCTCCGCTCGTCGTTTGAATGTCCGAATCGATTGAGAACCTGTTGCCAGGCCTTTGTTCAAAGCGATTGTCAGAATTAAGAATTTCCGCAGGAAGGTCCTCTGTGGTAATTACGCCGTTTTCGCAGACAGCAAGTGCATAACGTAGACAATTGCGCAATTGACGTATGTTTCCCGGCCAGGGATAGGTCGTTAAAATGTCCATCACTTGTTTTGTATCGTGATTTTATCGTGAAATCCCTCGGCTTCAACGTCAAGTATTTGCGAAATGATGAAGTTGATATCAGCGCGTAACCGCAGGGCAGGCAAATCGAAGGAAACGCCATTCAGACGATAGTAGAGATCATCTCTAAAATGGCCGGAATGAACTAAATCAATTAGGTTTTGATGTGTTGCGCAGATGACATGAACATCAATCAGGATGGACGTCTCTGACCCCAAAGGGGTGATCTCGCGTTCGGCAAGAACCCTCAATAATCGTGTTTGCAGGTTTGGAGGCATGTCACCGATTTCGTCAAGAAATAGAGTGCCTCCATCGGCTTGTTGAATTTTACCCCGCATTCCTTTTTTATCAGCACCAGTGAAAGCTCCTTTTTTGTAGCCGAAGAGCTCGCTCTCGATTAACGACTCAGGAATGGCGGCACAGTTCACAGCAATAAACGGTTTTTCGGAACGCCGGCTTGACCTGTGGATGGCCCGGGCGAACATTTCTTTCCCAGTCCCTGTCTCCCCGGTGAGAAGGATCGGTATCGAGTGATCCATGACCCGTTTTATTTTTCGTACATTTTTCTGTAAGAGGGATCGCGACCGGCCAGACGATTAAGGTCTAACTGGTGATATGAATTCTGCTGGCTGGCGCGATTGTGCTGAGCTCTGGTCACCTGAGGTTTTGTCTTGATGGAAAGTGCGCGGGGACGACGGAGTGATGCGTAAAGCTTTTGTTTTTCCTGCTGAGTATGTATTGGTAAAACCAGACTTGAGTTGTGGGTCATCTCTAGCAGTTTGTTAAAATCCAAATCAAAGATTTCCCCGATGTTTTGACCGACCAGAGCAGTGTGTCGATTACTGGCCAAGGCTTGCGATGCAACCCAATCGGCGGCCAGGATTTTCCTTCTCCGCTCACGGCAAGATAACATTCGCTGGTCACGTCGGCGAATTCGCGCTCATGATTCAGGCCAATGATCCATTGATCTTTGAAATGATCAAGAAAGTAGGCCGACTCAATCATACGTGCGGCTTTCATTACCAATTGCAGTGCCAGATGTTGGCTCTCCCTGTTTTCTGGTGATTGGAGGGAAGACACATCAATCAAACCCATCATTTTTCCGGTTGGGCCGATAATGGGAGAACAAGAACAGGTCAGGGTTGAATTTTTACTCTAAAGTGTTCGCCACGATGAACAATAAGAGGTTTTTGTTCAATAAGGGCCGTTCCAACCGCACAGGTTCCCTCTTGGTTTTCGCTCCAGACAGCTCCCAAATATAGACCGGCAGCTTTCCAGTGGTCTGCTAAGCTTTCATTGCCACGCCAGTCAACGGTAATTCCGTTGGCATCGCAAAGTAATGTGGAATATCCCAAGGCTTCGACTTGTCGATATAAATGAAGCATGCCGACTTTAGCAATTCCGAGAAACTTATCTATGGGGTCAGTGCATTCCTTCAGTTCTTTTGCAGTGAGGATTCGGACTGGTTCGTTTTTGCCGGGGTCTATGGCGTGTTTCTCCAGGCTACGTTCCCAAGAGTAATGGATCGAGATAGGTATATTCAGCTCTTTGTGTTTTTTGTTGCTCGTAACAGCGTTAATAATTTTATCGACATGAAGACGAACGTCTTTACTGAGCATTATTAACTCCTAAGACTTATCTTATCTATAATCCCTTAGTAAGCCATGAGCATTGTTTTAGAAAAAGTCAAAATCAAATGTGCATATTAATTACTCAACAGGTAAAGCATTCATACAGATTTATTTTAATTGAGTTCCCTCGGCGATTTTCAATAGGTTCAACGTGAGTATCAAAGCCTTAAAATCAGCTATTTAACAAGGACCTCTTGTAAGGCTATAAGAAAAAAGGTTCATTGTCAAAAGCCTTGATTTCTTTTTTAGGTGCTCATAGTGACGGGTTCTGCCCTTTCTATGGACGGCTTGAAAACACCTGAAACTTCATATCACGCCTTGCAACTCTTTTCCTTATGCGCGGATTATGGAAGCGTTCAATATAGTTAGACAGATCATCTTTGGCTGCATTTATTGTCGGGGGTTTTATCTGTATTCTGAAACTGGCCCGGACTATTGCCGACCTGGACGGCGAGGAGCAGATCGCTTCCCGACACCTGAGCGAAGCAATCCTGTATCGGGGGATGGATGGCAAGAGTGTCTGAGGGTGCGCAAATGATTCAAACAGTGCATATATCACTACTTTTGAAAACGGTCTGCCCATCCGACGAATACTCCTCCAAAAGTGGAATTTCGATTTTTGAATTGTTCCCCCGAGTGCTCGGCTCTCATGGAGGTGAGGGGAACTAAATCTCTTCATCTTTATAACTTTGTCATGACATGAAAGTTCGTGAGATGAATAGGATAACCAGATTCAAATATTATTTTGGTGGAAGCTTATAACTATTCCGGCTTTTATATTCCTGACACCCCACCTGGAACACGAACCATTAATGCCGGCACAGTCGAGGAGCGAAGAACCCGCTCCGCTTCCCATGACCCATCGGCTTACTCCGGAACGACCATGGGTTGCAATAAGAATAAGACTGATGTCATGTTGCTCGGCATAATCAGCAATGCTTTCAGCAGCCGGCCCGAATACAACTTCGTTTCCATACTTACCCGTTTCAATGCAAGTCTATTTGCCACGCTATTCAGGTACTTTTCAGCAGCAGCTTTCAGGGCGGGTTCCACGTTTATAAAAGCTTCGTCTATCAAAATAGATTCTTCGCCCCCAAACTGAGAAATTTGTTCAACGATACGCATGAAAACAATTGTATTTATCCTGCATTCGCTCGCAATCTCTTCTAACTGAGGCAGCACACATTCAGCCAACTCCGAGTCGTCCAATTGAACCAAAATTTATTGGAACATTTTTATTCCTTTCATCTGTTGTTGTCCGGTTAATAGAAATGACCTGATCAATGCAAGGATGCGAATAAATTTCTATTGAGCGAACACTTTCTCTAGGTGCATCGCGCTTGCGTGTGGACATTATTACGAAGGATTAAAGGCCTGGATGTCCGCCTGATGTCGCTTTTGCAACTCAGGAGTGTCTAGAAACTAGTGTTGATTTGAACGCTTTGACCATTGAAGAGTGCTCAATCAAATGAAGCCATCTCTCTTCTTCCTCTGTAGCTTCAACGTCGACAGGCGTAGGTGATTCTCCTTTTTCAAGAGCAATCAATGATGCATGGACATCTTCCAACTCAGCAATCAGCTCGTCTTTTGTCATTGGTGTCGAAGAGGCATGAGATGAAACAATCTGGGAAGCCAACTCTATGATCGATGCCATTATTCTTTTCCTTTCTACCAGGTCGTTGAAGAATTAGTCGGGTGACAGCCTATTTTTGCTCTTTAACAACCTATGTTTCGTTGGATGCGAACTTGTAAGAACTATTGGAACTGTCCTTAACGATTATTTTAATGGATTCCCTCCAGAGAATAGACTTATGACTGTCCAATTAGCAGAATCGATGTAACCAACAGAACTGCATAGATCATTAGATTGTAGTGTTTTTCATTCGTTTTATGAGCCAACCAAAATCCAAGACCGACTCCAATAGGAAGGGTTGGCAGCATCACCCCACCAAGTATTAAGCTCTGGCTAGAGATATGTCCTAA